>OLZT01000001.1_pt1 | contig 302187 bp, 258 predicted proteins | sample 1644501 | NCBI WGS metagenome assembly OLZT01 (sample SAMEA103958140, study PRJEB25191) | human gut metagenome | biome: human-associated habitat [ENVO:00009003]; feature: intestine environment [ENVO:2100002]; material: feces | place: Germany | collected 2013/2015 | reverse complement strand
TGGGTTCCCTTTTAAGGGGGAACGGCGGTCGGGGAAACACGTGAGGAAGGGGGAAGTTGTATTTAGATAGCTAAACATTCACCCCTTGTAGAGGAAGAACAAAAGCCCGAAGGGAAGGGGTGATGTTTTATTTTAGAGTACACGCCGTTCAACTTTTATAGAGGAAGAATATCACTCTCAAAAAAGAGCGGTGCGAATCGCACCGCTCTTTGTCATTTTGTGTACATGTCCAATTCGTCTTCGACGTATTGGAATTTTTTGACTTTCGGATTTTTTATCACATTGCCTCGCAACACGACCATTTTGGGCGTGCGCAATGCTTCCAGATTTTCGAGAGGGTTGTTGTCCACAACCATAAAGTCTGCCGATTTTCCCGCTTCTATCGTGCCGGTTTTCTTGTCAATGCATGCGATTTGCGCATTGACTTCGGTTGCGGTGTGAATTGCAAACTCGTTGCTTACGCCGAGATATTTTTGGAAATAGCGGAGTTCTCTCCACATATCGTAGTGCGTTACGAACGGGCAAGCGGTGTCCGTGCCAAGACCGACGGGTATATCGTTTTCAAGACACTTTTTCGCGCAGTCCAGCATGCCCTCAAACACAACTTTTCCGTTGACTTTGTGAAGCGGAGTGCCACCCGATACGGACAAGTCGAACATGCAAAGGGGGATGGTTGGAGAGATTGTAAGCACATGAGCGGAACCGTTTTGTTTGAAGAGTGCGATCTCGTGTTCGCCGATGTTTGCGCCGTGCTCGATCGTGTCAACGCCGCCTTCGAGTGCAACGGTTACGCCGAGAGGACTTTCAACGTGCGCCGCAACCTTGAAACCGAGTTTGTGCGCCTCGTCGCAGCACGCTTTTACGATTTCGGGGGACATACGCAACACGCCGGGTTCGCCTTCTTTTTTGGCGTCCAAAACGCCACCCGTGATCATAAGTTTGATAAGGTCGGGTTTGGTTTTTGCAATTTCGCGAACATAGCGTCTTCCGTCTTCCGCGTCTTTCGCTTCGTATGCCAAAACACCTGCCATATGCCCGTTTTCGACGGATACCGCCATGTTCGAGGCAATCACCCTCGGAGCTTTCAACTTGCCTTTTGCGCCGTTATCGCGAATTTTGGAGTCGATGTCGTCAAGGCCGCCGACCGTGCGGATCGTCGTTACGCCCGACATAAGTTCGACCTTGGCATAGTTTGCGCACAGACGGTACACGATTTGCTTTGTGATCGCGTGATCCATCAAAAAGCGCACCGTCTTTTTGTTTTGCTTTTTGGTGTCCTTTGGCATGCCCGATCCGGGAAGATGCACGTGAAGATTGATAAGGCCGGGGAGGATGTACTTGCCGTCAAGATCGATAACTTTGAGCCCGTTTGTCGCGCTTTTGTCGTCGGTTATGCTTGCGATTTTGCCGTCCTCAACGACAATGTATTTGCCATTTTGCACGCCGTCGCCCAGTTTGCCGGTTATGATATTTGCATTTGCAATTGCGTATTTTTTCATATAGTCGCTCCGCATATTCATATAGTTTTGGATTTATTAATAATATATATGATATATAATTATACGACGATTTTCCCGCCCGTCAAGCATAGTTGGCATTGAAAAACCGCATATTGTCAACAATAATAGCCTTGTCGTGCAAAATTTGTTGCAAAAATAAATTTTATATACTATAATAAACCACGCTGAAACTCGATAAATATTTTCTATAAGGAAGTGTATCGAAGTGGTCATGGCAATACGCACAGCGTGCCGATTATGCCCACTCCGCAATGGCTTATCAACATCAAAAATACGGAAGTGTATCGAAGTGGTCATGGCAATGCGCACGGCGTGCCGATTATGCCCACTTCGCAATGGCTTTTCAACATCAAAATACGGAAGTGTATCGAAGTGGTCATAACGGCCCGCACTCGAAATGCGGTAACGGGGTAACTCGTTCGTGGGTTCGAATCCCACCGCTTCCGCCAAGTTGTACCCAACTGAACCCGTAAAAAGGTTTAGTTGGGTGTTTTTTTATACTTTTAACTTGATTTTGACGTGTTGCTCCGTTGGTTTCGACTTAAATACGTGTGTGTCCACAATATAACTCTTTTTACACTTGTAAAAGCAAAAGCCCCAACGATTTTTATCGTCGGGACTTTTCTTATCTATGAAATGCAAGTCGATTTCTATTTTATCATTATATAATCGTATTTCTTTTACCAATAGATCAATGAGCTGTTTTGGGTTCTTTCGTAAGGCTGTACTGATATATTTGATGATTTCGTCTTTTGTTAAAAGTTGCCGTTCCTACTTGTTTAGTTTCTTTTTGCGGTAGGTAAGAGGGGTAATGCCGTATTCGTTTTTGAAAGCTCTTTGAAAATGCGACTGACTCGAAAAGTAAAAGAAATTGCTTATATCGGCAATGGACTTATTGGAATAAGCAAGCAGTTGTTTTGATTCCTGTAATTTTGCTTTTATGATATATCGGGCAATCGTTTCGCCTGTTTCTTTTTTGAACTGTTCCATAAACATAGAACGGCTTTTATAAACGTGCTTCAAAACGTCGGCAACGCCTATGGGTTGGTTGGTATGAGTTTTTATAAATTGTAGCGCGGAATATACTTCGTTGGAATATGCTTCGGGATGCTTTTGGTCGGCAACTCTTTGTGCAAAATCTATAATGGCATTATACCGTAATTCATTTACTTGATTAACTGAAATACAACGCTCACATTCTTGCGTATAAAGGTCTATGAGCTGATATGTTTGCTCTATATCGAGATTGCCTTTAATTGCCCCGACTTTACCGACAAGCGCTATAAATCCTATAAAAATATTCTTTGATTGACGAAGCGCATCGTCGGCAAGTTTGCCTTCGGGAGTGGGGGTATTGGCAACCGTTTTGAAAAATGCCGCAAGCCCTTCCACGTCGCCGTTTCTAACATAACTTAAAAGCCGCTGTTCAAGGTTATAAGTACCGTGAATAAAGTCATCTTCTTTCCAAATTTCTTCGGTGTGTTTTTCGGGAACTTTGAAGTCATTGTTTTGACTATTAAAGAAATCGCAATATTTTGCGTTCAAATCGCTTATTTTTTGGTGTTATTTGAGAAAATTTTCATATCTTCAAATAACTTTAATACCAAAATAATACCAATTTAATACCAGTTTGCGTCATCGCACGAATCTCACGAATGGTTCATCGCATTTTATGCATTGTTTTATTTGATTCGATTATAATGCGTTTATTGCAAATTATCAATCAAATATCATACGAAACAAATAAATGCTTATATTCCAAACAACTAAATGCATACAAATGAAAGCCGAGAGAAAGGACAATCTCTCGGCTTTATCTTTAATTGAATACATTGCTAAAACTCGCTTAATCCAAATAAAGAATGTATTGCTTGGAACAAGGGAATAAAATCGGCAAATACTTCTTTATCTTGCAAAATCAAATCCTTCCATAAGGATTTCTTATTATCATCTTTGGCCTTAAAATAATCAGTTCCGCAAATATTATTTGACTCATATCCCGTAGTCGATTGAAGATATGATACGGGAAGGAGTGTTTCAATTTCAACATAGTTAGCGAACTTACCATCACCAGTCCATATTCTATCTTTTTCATTCTGACTGCGAGAAATCAAAGAATGCAATCGTTCAGGGACAGGGAGCAATAGGGCAAATATTTTGGTGTCATCAGGTACTGTTGTTTTTGTTTTATAAAAACCTGTTGATAAGTTGCCTAAGATGTCCTTTTTATTAAAACCTTCTTTCAGGTTATAGAATTTCTCGGATCCTTCCTGATCATAATCAAAAAGACCAATTATCTTCATGCCTTTATATAATTCAGTGCTTTTGGCATTTAATATTCCCGCAACACCATTACAATCATTTCCGCGAATGATTTCAAAGTCTGAATTGCTATCAAAAATAACGTCTAAATTATCCTTATCGAAATCAATCCCTTTAAGTTTTAGCCATGCGATTTTATAGATTTGAGCGTATGAATCTTCTACTAAGAGTTTATACTCTTTACGAGAAGCTTTTAATGCCTCGTACATTTTTTTGTACTGTTCATTCTCATTAAGCATCATTTGATAAACCTCTTCGTATAGCGGATTTTCTAGTGGCGTAATCTCTATGCCTTCACCACCAGACAAATCAATAATTTTCGAACGCATTGGGAGGTTGTTTGCCAATCCCATAGAAACAAACGGGGAATGTGAACTTAGAATAAATTGGATGTTAGGAAATACTTCAAACAACCGGGGGAGAATTTCCTTTTGCAGTTTAATATGCAAATGTTTATCTATCTCGTCAATTATTACAATCCCCGAAATGTCACTACTTTTATGGAGATTATCTGCTTGATGCAGTATTTCACCAAACATCGTAATTATGCAGGCTTCGCCTGCTGAAATGTTAAAAATAGAAGGATAGTATGTAATGCTTGGTCTGTTTTCTGTATCAAGCATAACAGATATTCTTTGTCCTGGATTTGAGCGTTCACCAATCCCTAATCTTAATGTGCCATATTTGTTGTTGAGAGTATGATTAATAATTGAATTTAGCGAGATAATAATTCTATACATTGCGATGGTGGCGTCATCATCTGTATTATTTCCGTCATTGACGTTTTGTTGTTCCTTATAAATATGACCGTCAAGCACGACATCCATCAACCAATTGGCCAAATTTGGCAGATCTGTAATCACCTCTATTGGATTTGGCAAATACCCGCTAAATCTCCCCTCATAATCAAATTTTAATTGGGGTTTATAAACATCGTTTAAATATCCAGGATACTCAAATCTATATGATGGGAAATATGTCGCAATATTTTGTCCAAATATGCCTTTTGCTTTTTGCTCGTTCAAATTTGATGAAAAGAGCTTAATTCCATTCCGTTCCTCTAATTGTCTTGAAAAGGATGAAAATGGTATTTTATTTTCTAATACTATGGCTTCATCGTAGTAATCTAGAGTCGTATGATTACGAACATCAACATAGTCTATCTGCTCGCCGTTTAGATTAAACCTAATATAAACAAATGATGCTTCTTCTGGATTTAAATTATAGATAGCGGATGAAACCCTGTAAAATTTGAATTGCCTGCCTTCAAATTCCTCTTGATAATACTTACGCGCTAATTCATAAAAAGCATCTGCGATATGAGATAGTACCGTTGTTTTTCCACCACCATTAACAGCATTTAACAGGATAATATCTTTATCCTTAAAATTCAATTCTAAATGCTTGAACGGTGCCCTGTTATGAAAAATCATTTTTTCGATGTAGAATGCCATTTTGTCTCCTGTATTCTTATATTTTATCTAATTATTTTAATAATTCTCTATTTTTATTATACACTGTATTGAGAAAATTGCAAGTTCGCCCGCGTTGTTCCGTGTTATTTATAGTCCCTTTTACAATAAGCAAGCAATGAAGATATGTAAAATGAAACTGAAATAACAACGATCATCAGAGTGAAGCTTAGAATCACTAATTTATCGTTGGTTTTTTTTATCATTTGCTCGATAATTAAACTAGGAACCACTTTATCTGCCACTCTCCAATCAACAGTGCTTTTTAAAACGAATTCTATTACTATCAATATTATGTCTGCAATTATAGTAACAATTGGATTGCGAAATAAGACTGATACAAAAAGCAAAACCGTTGATAACATAAAACAGTATGTCATCCCGATAGATGCGCTACGCAAAAAGTAAACGAAAGAATTCTCGCCGTTTATTGTAGCTTGCCCAACACCTTTAATGTTCAAAAAAGTTAAAACGAGCAAATATATGTTTACAACAATAAACTGTGTAAAGTAATAAACTAGCGTTTTGCCGATAAACAACTTGTATCTTTTTTCGCCACTTAGTAACTCTATTTTTATTTTTCCACCACGCAAGCCCGATGCTATAAAAATTGGAATTGCCGCCAAAATTAGTTGTGGAATGAAGTATTCAAAAGCGACACCATACACATAAGATGATTGCGGTGCCCCTGCTATCACATAATTAGTTATGCATGCCGCTACAATACAAATAAGTATTGCATACACCCAAGAATAAGAGTGGAAAAGTTTGTAATATTCGTACTTAAATATTCTCTTCATAACCCTTTACACACTCCTTATACGCACTCTCTAGGCTGTCGAAACGGCTGCCTATTTCGGATGAAGGAACCACATTAATAATCTGACCATTATATAAAATAGCATAAAAGTCTGCTAATTTCTCGAGGAGAGAAAAGTTGTGGTCGGCAACCAAAACGGTTTTGCCAATTCCTTTGAGCCCAAATATAATGTTTTTAACCATATCTATTCCATCGATATCCAATCCATTGAATCCTTCGTCAAGCACCAACAAATCTGGATTTCCTATTAAAGCCAATGCGATCTCAAGTCGTTGTTTCATCCCAAGAGAGTAATTTCTAACAAGCAAGTTGTCCTTTTTAAGACCAACCAAATCCAAGCATTCGTATATTTTGCTATCGGGAATTCCCAAGATACAGCATTTTACTTTTAGATTTTGGTATGCAGTCAGTGTATTATCTAGTTGCGAAGGTTCGACGATAAAAACCGCTTTATTATTCCCATATGATTTGGTTACTTTATCTCCCAAAAGGAATGCTTCACCCAAAGAAGGTTTTAGTAAACCCGAAACGATTCTTAGCAAACTTGTTTTGCCTGCTCCGTTCGGACCAATTAATGCAAATACGGTACCTGTTGGAACAGATAAATTCAGATTCGATAGAACCTGCCTTTTTCTATACGAAAGTGAAATGTTTTTTAGTTCGATGCAATTCATAATGAGAATAGTCCTATATTTGCCTAAATGTTATTTTGTTGTCGTGTATTGATAACTCGAAAGCATTTACTGTTTCATCAAAAGATATATTGTCACCGAAAGATCTGCCGATTGTGTCTTTGATTACTATACGATCTTGTAATTCTTCAATTTCAAAACCATATTCTTTGTAGAATTCAATTACCTCGGCTGTTGAGGCGGTTAATACATACTCTTTTTCTTCAATCAATATGCAGTCGTCCATCAAAGACGGAACAAAATGCATAGGGACCAGTATTTCAAGTAATAGCATTTCTGAGTCTATGGCTTTGAATAGACAAGCCATATTACAAGCGATATAATTGAATTTGTCGATTTGTTTGGGATAAATAATACAATATCCCAACTCAGAATAGGACAGGTCTTTTGCCACAATGAAATTGTCATACAAAACAGTTTGAAAGTTATCTACTTCACTTATACTATTATAAATATCGACCAATGACATTTTGCTTTTGAAGTGCCTTATTGAATCGGGTGCGGTGTCTGCTTTATCGACCATAACGGGCAGCGTAAACTGCCCGTTATGACGATAATTTATTAAGCATACTTTGTCGTTTTTCCCACTGGAACTATCGCATCCGGTTAGTGAAAAGATCAAGACGCTTAATAAAAGTATTATAATAAAAATCAATGCTTTATTTTTCATTATAAAGAAATCCTGTACATTGAACCGAATACACTATAGCTCTTATAATTAATCGTTGACATAGAATAGTTGGACCAACCATAATGAGCAAGGAATGAATACAATGCTCCACCCGTACCACCTTTTTTATATCCGTAAACAACAACCGCGTGATTTCCCCCTTCCGGACCGATTTCAGCACTTGAACCATTCGGACGTGTTGCATTTCCAAGGTCGCCAAACAAAATGCTCGGGGTATTCTTATCTATCAAGTTTTTAAGTGTTGTGCCGGAGAAGAATGGTGTGATCATATCATAACTTCCCAATTTGTAACCATAATACTTAAAGTAAGCATTCATAGCTTCTCTGATTGTTGTAGAAGTAGAGCTCGTTTTACCATTACCAAAGCCAAACAATCTATCAACCAATCCATATCCCGTAAAATGTCTATTGACACCGGTTCCTGACATATAGAGCCAACCATCATCCATACAATCTCTTATAAAAGTATCATAATACCCGATAAGCATAGCTGCCGCAATATATCCACAATACCCGCCGTTTTTGTAACCTATTTGTGTTGAGTTGATCTTTGATGAAAAGAATGCCATATTATTAATACATGTCCACGATTCTCCATAAAGACCTATTATTTCTTTTCGAGGCATTATTCCGGTTTCAATAAAGTTAAGCGCGGATTCATTGGCATCTGCCACTAAATCATTGTGCATTTCATCACAAGCGTTTGCAACGTAATCAACTGATTGATCGTCATCATCTGAATATGTACTAACAATCGGGCTATAATCAAAAATTTCGCCTGTTACAGTGTGTCTATATGTACCGTTTTCAAGGACATAAAAATAAGACGGCCCACCGTAATATAAATTGTTAGTCAATCCAAAATAAGGAGATGGGCTGGTTCCGGAATATTCTACCATCGTTGCAGAATCGTCACACATAATCATATAGCCAGTAGGTGCGCATTCCACAAGCGTATAAGTATTGCCTGCAAAATCATAAAGAGTCTTCGTTGAGCTTATACTGGCTTCCGTGTCGTATTCCGAGTTCATTCCCTTTACATTTCGATCAAGGAAATATAAAAGGCGGCTTTGTCTAGTTGATAAATCCGCTGCTTGTGCAACAGTGTGTCCTGCGGTTGGCAATAAAACAACGAGAAATGATGCAACAAGCAAAAGAGCGCATAAAATCGAAATGCTAATTTGTAGTGCTTTGTTTGTTTTTGACATTTGTAAACCCTCCTATGAATGTCTTTGTTTAAACTACACTACGATTATTAGATTTTTTCGGTTAATTTATAAAAAAGTTTAATGTGTTTTTCCAATCACCAAGATTATTTTCTATTTTTATATAGTAGATAATTCCATCGTAGTTTAGCATTAGATATATTGCATCGTCATATTCTGTCCAAAAAAATACTTTCTCGGCGATGCGATATTCCTTCGTGTCAATTAATTTCTTACTATATTCATCAGGTTTCTCAAATATAAAACCAGCAGTGTTTCCTGTTATTTCTACAAGCAACGCAATTGATGAGTCGTTTACAGAAGAATACTCCTCAATAAACATAGTTTTATTTTTATATGAATATTCAAGAGTGTAAGTGTTTGAACCAAAATGCAATATACTCTTTCCTGTGTCCTTGTTAAAAGAATCAATAGATTCTAATTCGTTTACATGCAAATCTTCATTTTTTACATATTCCAAATCGTCCTGCGCAGGAATCATAAGGGGAATACATATAACAATGATTAATATAGCTGCGCATACCGAGGCAATCGCAAAAATTTGCTTTTTGTTTAGCTTATAATATTTCTTTTTATCGGGCAGAATAGATTTCGCCTTTGAGAGTACGTTCTCATCCGGCGCATCTAAATTCTTGTTATTCAAAATATCGTTTTCATATTTATTCATAATCTAACACCTGTATTCTGTTGCACAATTATTTTAACGAACTATGCAGCTTTTTATGGATTTTCTTTATTTTATCAAATGTTGTGCTTAACGGCTTGTTAATTCGATTTGATATGGACTGAAAATCTAAGCCTTCCCAGTATCTTAAATAAATTATGTATTTTTCTTCGTCGGAAAGTTCTTCCAATGCAGCGTGTACTAGTATTTTGTCAAGCAAGTCGTCTATAAAACCAATATAACTTTTGTTTTCGTCCAATTCGCATTCAAAAGAGGCCCCATTCTTTCTGTTTATGTTGATTGCTTCATTATGCAATATTTTAAATATCCAATTTAAGCCATTCTTTGTCTTGTCAAAAGAACTCGAATACCTTACTATTTTATAGTATGTTTCGCTTAGCAAATCATCTGCATATGATTTATCATATAAGTATTTTTGGGCCATGAAATAAAGGATGCGCCTAGTAAGCAAGAATAACTCGTTAAGGGCATCCTCATCTCCTTTTGAAATGCGGAGAATTAGTTTGTTAATTTTAGCGGCCAACTTATCCATTAACAACAAATATACCAGTCTTTCGGTTCCAAATCAACATAAGTTTTCATTTTTTTACCAAAATGGCAATAATGGCGAGAAGGGAGATGTAAAATTCAACTTTTTAACCTATATGCAAGAAGTAGATATAATTAATAATTATATACTGTAGTTTCATTATACACTATAATTTGATTTTTGCATGTTTTCAGAATACAACATATGGTATGTCTTTGATTTTTTATTAAAAACAAGTATAAAAACAGGTATAATTTTCGGATATTTTTTACATTGCATTAACTTTAACAACTCAAAGCAACTTTCAGAATCATAAATATATTCTCGTTTCTATTTGCCATTCGTGGTGGTTATCGTCGCATAAGTCAGCAAATATATCAACGGCACGGAAAAATAGTGGCGAATATTGCGAGAGCCATTTTATAGAGCTAGACTCATAGCAGTTTGGCTCTTTTTATAATTACACTATTTTTCGCTCAAACGGATTTGGCCGTTGACATATTCCATTGCAACAGTATTCGCATTTGAAACGTTTCGACTTATGCTCCTTGCCCACTGCCGAACGGCAATATCAAATAAAAAGGAGTTAAAAAAATGATTGAACTCAACAAAATTGCATTCATTGATGAAGATGGTTTCGATTTCAATGACGGTGAAAGCCTTATCAGATTTGATACTGTTGCTTATTTCCCAGACAGAAACGAAATCATTTATGCAATTACCAACAACGGAAAGATTTCCGTTATCACTTACGACGTGTTTGAAGATGACAAAGGTCATTATATTGAATACGGAAACACGCTTATCAAGATTTATATCTCGGAGGACTGACAATGGGAAACATTAGTATAGTTATCGGCTCTTGGGGCAGTTACAACGAATGCAACGAAAGAGCGTTAGGCTCTAATTGGCTTGACTTATCGGACTACAACGATTGGGACGAAATCGTTGAAGAACTCAAACGAGAAGGCTTTGAACTGGACAGTATAGACGAAGAATTATTTATACAAGACATTGAAGGTATATCGGACCGTTCTGTCAACTGGGATTATATGAATCCCGAAAACCTATTCAACACGCTTTACGAATCTGGCGTACTTACCAACGACTACAAATACAAAGAACTTTGCGCTTTCCTTGAAGTTAAAAACTATGACGATTTTGAAGAACTTGTAAAAAATCGTGGCGAGAATTGGGACGATAACGTCAACTTTTGGAGTGGCTTTTCTTGGGAAGATTACGGAAAAGAAATGCTGGACTGTTGCGGATATAACATCCCTGAACATTTATTAGACTTTTTTGACCTTGAACGCTATGGCAAATACTGTGGCGATTACAACGTTTACGAATGCGAAAACGGCTTAATTGAAATTTATTAAAAGGAGAATTACCTATGAACATAACCATTGAACAAAAGAAACAAAAAGCACTTGAACTGATGAAGAAATTGGACATCTACAAGCCGTATATCAAAGGCTTTGAAAAAGACAACGAGGTTTGCTTTTTTGAAGGCTTCGGCGGATTTTGGGCTTGGCAAGAGCCTGAACTTATGGAAAAAATCAAAGAATTTGAAGAAGACCACAACTGCCTTGTATATGCCGTTACGCACGAATACTTGGAATTTGGCGAATGTTATGACTTTCTCTATATCCCCGATTACAAAGAAGATTGGGATTTCGTTCTCGAGAATCACGGCAATATGTACCTTGCCCTCGCTTACGTTTGGAACAAAGACTGTGAATGGTATTCGGAATTCGGCACGATTGGAATCCGCGCTTTCGCCGGTGGAATTAAACGCGTTGCATAAAGGAGAAAAATATGAAACCGATAGAAGTAAAAGCACATCTCAACTCAATGGACGGAAAGACGGGCCGGGCAATATTGCTCGGTCCTAATTATTTATTTGCAAGACCTATAACCAACTCTTACGTTTTCAAGGTTGGAGACCAACTTTGCACGGGCATTATGAACTGGTTTGTCGGAGAATACTACGTTGACGACAAATACGGAATCGTGGACGAGAGAAACGAAAACTACGACATCTACAAAAAATATATCAAGGAGAACAACAATGGCAACTATTAAGGACTTGGAAAAATACATAGACTATGAGTTTTCTTCGGGCTGTTATACGGGAGATGACTACAAAAGTTTTCAAACGAAATACATCAACTTCTTGCGCTCTATATGCAAGCAAAATCATTGGCAGCTCGTGAACGTTGGACGGAATCATTACTGTTTTTCGGCGTTTATCAAAAGTGCGGAAAACAAGTGCGTTTACGTTTCCATAAGCGATGTTAGGTTTTTCACCAACGAATGGTACAGCAACATTTTGATACGCACAGCCAAGAACGAACAAGATTATCACGGCGGATTCAACCACCGCACAACACTCAAAGAACTTGAGATGAAAGCAATGGAACTTCTTGAAGATTTTCCGTTTTAGGAGGCAATATGAAACTCAATTTGACTGCTCAAAATAAGCAAGAAGAACTTGTCTTGAAATACCTTCAAGATAATGCAAGTGAAACGCTTGCCGACAAGATAAACAACGGCACTCCGTTTGAAAAAGACGGTCATTCTTTAACCAACAAAAAGTCACTTTCGGACTTTATGAAATACGCTTGCAATGAGGCGAAAAGTCTTGCCGAAAAAGACGCAACGTCCGCTTGCATCGATGACCAAACCGTGTATGGTTGGGCAATACATTTCTTTGAAGAAGACAGCATTGTAGGAACACTTTACACCATAGACGGAGCGGAATACAAACCCATCGTTAAACGTGTCGAATCCAACACTGTTAAAGCAAAACCCGAACCGAAAAAGCAAGAGAACGTTCAATTCTCATTTTTTGACAATTTGACAGAACAAGAAGTAACAGAACACGAAACAGACAATTCAAGTGTCGATACGGGCGAAAATGAAGTTATTGAACAAAACGGAAACGATGAGAAAACACCCGTTGCAAGCAACACTCCAAACGAAACTTTCTTTGAAAAATATCAGGCTTTGCAACAACAAAACCCCGCCTATGCTATCGCTTACAGACTAGGTGACTTCTACGAGATTTTGGGTGATAAAGCAGTGGCAATCGCAAGAGAAATCGACCTTACTTTGACAAGCCGAGATTGTGGATTGGAAGAACGTGTGCCTATGATTGGATTCCCGTATCACGCAGCGGAAATCTACTTTGCGAAGATTGCAAAAACACACGATTTGCTCGTTGTGGAAACTGACGGAAATACAAGATTTGTCTCAAAAAAAGACAGTGAAAAAACATCTCAAATCGACTATGAAACAGGCGAAATTTTGGGCGAAGCGTTAGAGCCAAACAACGCCATTATTTCAAAACTATTTGAGATATTCGGAAACACATTGGAGGTACAATAAAATGAAGATTGAAAAGATAAAACCTATACCGAAATACATAGAAAGGAAAATCAAAGCAATTGACGCAACATATCCCGTTCGTGGTAGGACTCGTTTTTACGCTTACCTTACAAAGAATGACGGCGAACTTGTCAAGATCACAGTTGCCGTGAAAGAGAAAAAGAACAAGTGGTGTTGCAAGCAAGTTGCCGTGCACGGTGTTCACTCGGACAAATGCTTTGTGAAAGATATGGAATTTACATATGTTGGCGGATACATAGTTGGTTGGTATGCAGAAGGTTTTGGGAAACACAAACCTTGGTACGAGGACGGATATTGGGGATGGACTGATGACAAATTGTTTGATCCTTATGCCCCAATAGTTAACCGAGATTATATCTTGCAACATTTTCCCGAATACAAGTTCAGCGCAATAGACAGATACACAGGGGTTGACGTTTTCAAATACTTGCGTCTTTACGAACAGTATCCGCAAATCGAATATCTCACCAAACTCGGACTGCATAATCTCGCTATGTCAAAACAGATATTAAAATTGTGCGGACAAGATAAGCGATTTTGTAAATGGCTCGCTCAAAACAGGAGCACGTTAAACAAGTTTTTTCTGTATATTCCCGTTGTTTTGCAGGCGTACAAAAAGAATCAAAATGTGTTGGAATTGCAAACGTATTATTCCGCAAAACTCAAATTAAGCAAGGACTGGTTGCTTGAACCTTTACGTATTGCGTTTAAAAACGACGTTGAAACGCTTATTCGGTATCTCATAAATAAGGAAACAAACGCCTACACATATTGGGATTATTGGACTGCTTGCACGCATCTCGGCTTGAATATGACCGATGAAAAGAATCGTTATCCTCACGATTTCAAACGCTGGCACGATATAAGAATTGACGAATATCATACCTTGCAGGCAAAAGAAGATGAGCAGAAGCGTAAAGACCTCTATGAAAAATTCGCAAAGGTTGCCGAAAAGTACGTAGCACTTCAATACGAAAAGAGGGCGGATTACGTCGTTATTATTGCTCATAACCCAAATGACCTTGTAACGGAAGGACGAGCTCTTGAACATTGTGTGGGACGAATGAATTACGACCAAAAGTTTGCAAGAGAAGAATCCCTTATTTTCTTTATCCGAGCAAAAGAGCATCCTGACATTCCGCTTGTGACGCTTGAATACTCACCATCTCAAAAGAGCATCCTTCAATGTTATGGAAAGAAAGATAATAAACCAAATGACAGCATCCTAAATTTTGTGAATAAGAAATGGTTGCCGTTTGCAAACAGACAAATCAAAAAACTTGCTGCATAAAGGAGAAAACACTATGGCAAATTATTATAGAATCACCGCATACCACAAAGAAAAAGACATCTCCATCATTATGGATTCCTACGGGCTCTTTGAAAAGAAATGGCAGTTTTCTGCCGACCTTATCCGCCGTGGCTTTGACATAATCGAAGTATCCGACGATACACAATTCCTTGACGGAAACATAGAGCGATTGACCGAACCAAAACAAGATAAGTTAATTCTAAGAGCTTGCTCAATGGGAGAGCCCTCGAGAATTATCCAAAAGGTAGGGAGTGAAGAACGCAATGCAATACAAGTAAACGACAAAGTATATATTCCCTAAACACAAGAATAGCCGGGCATATGCTCGGCTATTTTTATGCTATAAGAGGATTGCTCTTCAAAAATAGCACAAATAATTTATCAGCAGAAGGGCACTAAGCAAGCTCAAACAATGGAGTAATTAATCATAACAATTTTCTCTCAAACAACCAATTTGACGATTAGACGTGCCGTAGTCTTGATACAAGTGGCGCCGCTGCGCGTCGCCAAAGACTACGGCACGTCTTCTCTAAAACACTAACACGAATCCGGGCAGATCAGCACGGAGCGGAGCGAGGTTTCGCGCTAACCCGCTTGGCGAAATCCTCGCTTATCCGTCATGCCGTTGCTGGTGTCTTGCCTCGGTATCTTCGGTGGTTTTTAGTTGGAAGTTCGTAGGCGCGATTTTGTCTTTTGGCTTATTACGCCTATCTGTTCGCCTTCGTTGTAGCACATAAATTTGTCTTGCAACAACAACTTCTTTTCTTCAATACCTATACCGCATAGCACATCTTTCTCATCTATGTCCGATATTACATACACGGGTAGTTTTCGAGAGTAAACAATCTTCTCGTGAGTCTTTTCTATATACTTCAAAACATACGCCATTGCGTTGCCCATTTTCACGAGATTATCATCTATGCGTTCAAAATCGTTTCGTCCAAAACGAGAGTTAAAGTATTCACTTTGCAACGTTAACTGCATTTTGTGTGTATTAAGATTAAAATCTTTCTTCTCAATCATATTGCCCGGTATGGTGCCTTCAGGTATATAAAACAGCCCGTGAAAGTGCAATCTTTTTGTCTTAGGCGCACGCTCCCACACGCCCATATAACGCCATCCTTTTCGAGATTGTAACAAGCTTAGGATGTTTATCAGTTTCTTCCTAAAAGACATCTCATCGTGCTTGGTATCATCGTATGTGAACGTCACAAAGTAGTTGAAATCGTTAAGATATGCCTTGCGTATAAAGCGTGTTTTTCTCGCTATGAGATTCCTTAGTTTTGCATCGAGTTTTGAATCGACGTAGGCATCTGCATCTTGCTCTTCGGAAAAATACGGGCGCATACCTTTGCACAAAAACTTGCGCCTTGCTTTCTTGCTCATACCATCGGATTCGGCATACAGTTTCTCAAAAACCTCGCTCCGTTTCACATACTTTTTCTTAGACTTTGGCGGCTCGGTTTCAAATGGTAGTTCGTCGGATTCAACCGGTGTCATATCCGTAAAATCCCATTCGTCTTTAATTTCTTGTGACATAATTTCTTGCATTTCGGGTTCCGTGCCTGATACGCTTATAGTTTGCGCTTCTTCGGGCACTTCGACGGGAGTTTCAACAACGCGCTTGCGCTTGCACGGATTGCTTGTATGAGGTATTGCAATGTAGTGACTGCCGTCGCTATAAACCTTTGCGTCCTTATAAAACATATATATCACCCCCTATCACGATAGAGCGCATCTATGAAATAACTGTGCTGTTGTTTTAGTTCTTTCACGCTCGCTTTCTCGGTTGCGTAAGTAATATAGTCGTTCAAGCCGACCTTTGCCTTTATTGCCATATCGCTAAAATAATCCGAAAAACAGTCTGTCGAGAACCGCTCCTTATAAATCTTGTAATTCATAAGATTGTATCGCTCACGATGTTTCTTTCCGTCCATAGTGCCTTGTTCCGTCTGCACGAATACGATTGAATATCCATACTTATTGTAGATTTTCAAATTGCGCTGATACAGCAAATTCACAAGCCATTTGAGCGTATGCATAAACAGCGTGTTGTCCCCACGCTTATATCTGAAATCGTAATACAGTTTTATAAACCACTTGAACGCCTTTTCCGCTATCATTTCTTCAAGCGTATAGAACGGCAAAGCAATACGGGTTTCTCCGGTAGAGATAATCGTCACAATGTCGGCAAGATCTCGTGCGTCTGCGCCCCAACTTTCAGGGCGTTGCTCGTCTGTGAAAACTTTTATGAACGGAAAGTTCTCAACGGTTGCCGAGTGCCTGCACATTTTGAGCCAGTTGTTGAAAAGGTCGTTCTTTTGGTTTGTTTCGAGCGTGCCTTTCTTGACTTCTTTCAATTCGAGATTGTTGCCACGCTCTTTACCCACTTCGGTTATAAGCACAACACCAAACTCGAAACTGCCGTTGTTGATATTGTCCGCAATGACCTTTCGTCCAAGACGCAAAGTATCGAAGTCGAGAATGTGTGCATTATGGCTGTTCGTCTTATCCCGCTTAACAAAGAAGTCTGAACTCCATATCGGGAAATTTCCGCCGTCCATAAGCACACTGTCTTCTCGCACGGAATAGTTTGACACAATAAGACTGGATTCGATGACGTATATAAAGTACAACTTTACATAATTCGTCAACACGTCGAAAAGATAATACGTTTTGAGTTCGTCATTATATGTAAGCCCGTATAAGTCATAGTCATACCCATACAACTGCCACTTTGCATTATGGTGCTTTTCAAAACGCTCTCGCTTCAACTTCATCCATTTCTCGATGCTCGCGAGATTGTGGATGACGTGATGCTCCATACATTTGCGCACTTCCATTTCTAGCGCAATCCACGGGAAAGAGGGGAAACGCATATCGTTTTTCTGCAAGAGTTCAAGTGCTTTTTGCCTAAACATAACGTCTTGCGAAAGTGCCATATCCGTAATGATTGTGGTCTTGCGTTTACCCATACTTCCGCAGGTCATAGACACTATCGGCAGGGCGTTTATGAAACCGCAATTTTGAGCCTCTTTATGACGTAAAATATCCACTGCGATTTTGCGCCTGATATACTCAAAAATAAGCCACGCAAAAGGCAGTAAACTCCACCACGGAAAGTGCTTGAAAATGACTTGCAAATCTATGACGAGTTTCCTTGCAATCGTGTATATCGAAACAAAGTCAAACGATACCGAGAAATACAAAAAGTATGCAAAGAACGATATGACGATGCTCGTCAAATTCAGGCTACACAACCATATAATCGCCCACACAATCGGCATCCATTTTTGACAGCTTAAAAAGACAAAATATCCTATGATAAATTGCCTTGTCGGGCGTGTTATTTTCCGTGAAATTGTCTTGTGAATTTGTAGCGGTTTTGAGTCCTTGTTATGCTTTGTGTTCGGGGTTGAATACAACTTCTTTATAACAAAGAAAAGCACAAAAACAAAAGGCAAAATTATCACGAGAATTTGTGCCGCGACGCCAAGTTTTTCGCCCACGGTTTTACCGTATAATATGAAGTTGTCAAGGTTCGTAAACAATCTCCAAAACTCAACGAATTTAACCTTGAAATCGCCAAAGTCGGATGGGAGTATAGACTCCCATTTTATAACGTTTGAGCCGTTGAGAATGCTCGGGTTTAATTCTGCATCTATACCGAATAATTTGCAGAAGTAATATTTTATCGAGTGTATTAAGTCGGTTAAACTCTCGAATATGCGAATATAGGACGTTTTGAACACAAGTGATGCAAGTAGTATAAACGCTATTGTAACAAGCACGCTTATCACTATGTACGCTATGTTTTTCTTGCTCATAAGCCGCCTCCTATATTGGTTGCTACATTGAGTATTCTTGCCTCTTTATCGGTCGTAATAGAAGGCAATCGGCTACCTGTAAATATCAAGTAGCCGACTGCAAATACAACCAAAATAATGAGCAGAATACATACGATTCTTTTCACTGTTTTCATTGTATCTCCTTGCGCGTTTTGTCACTATTATCGACTTGTGATTTATGTTTTGCTTTACGCTTTTCTTTGGCGGACTTTATCGCCTTGAAAGGGGCGCAAATTACGAGCCAAATTCCTTTGAAGATATACGGCAGTATCGGTGCAATAAGTATTAGGCAAATGATGAGAATGATAACCGCAATGATTATCTTCCACCATTCCAACTTCTGTGCCGGAGCCGTAAATCCGTTTATAACGTCGGTAGGACTGGACACAACGGGAATGACGTGATATACGCCGTCCTTGTTGAACGTCAGTTCTATGATGTCAAAATCAAGGAATATAGTTTCGCTTGCAATATAAGTGTCTGCCTCGTCCTCGGGAACATAATTGCCTTCGTTGTCACTTCGCCCGCACGCTTGAGAGAAGTAGTCCGTGTTTGCAAATCTGAACAATACCACTCGTCTGTTGAGCGCACTCTCTTTTGCATGGAACGCTCTCAAACTTGCGACGTCGTTCTTGTTCACGAGCAATCTTTGAGATACGCCGTAATCATCGGCAATCAAGTCATCCGCTTTCACTTCATAGATAGGCGAGATGTCCTTATAGTCACCGTTTGTCTGAGGCCACGAAAAACCATAGTCCCAGAGTTTGTCCCACCACGAGTGGTTGGAGTCATAGCTCATAAGATTGAACGTGTCGGCAAGGTCAATGATTTTGTCGTTGTGTCCCATTTGCCTGCCTTCTTCAACGAAAGATTCAAACAAGTCCTTGCTTATCTCTCGTCCGTTGCAGTCTATGTATCCGTTGCCGAGTTCATTGGAATATCCATAGATATATTCGGCAACTCTGTTGGCTGCAACGTCGCCCGCAACTGGTTTTGAAAAGAGAAAATCAAAGACTTCATCCAAACCGACGTATGGCGAATAGAAAACCATCGGTATCATATCCGACTGACTGTTTGCCTTGCTAACTTTCGTAGAATTGAAAACTGCGCCGCCGGTTGTCTCTTCAAAATTGGTACGCTCGTTGAAACACCAATCATATTCAATCGATGTATATCCATGAAATTGATTTGATGTTTGCTCAACCTTGTACCCCGTGAAGAGTCTATATGGGATTTGCGGATTGTTTTGATCTTTCTCCGTTTTGAGTTTTGAGCCTGCAAGCATCTTTTGATAGAACGCTTCGTTTGAAGTGATGGCAGCAAGTTTGGTCTTATACTCCCACCATTCCGCGAGTATTTTTTGCAACTTTCCGTACTCTTGATAGATTCGTTCGGGGATAGAGAAATACACCGAGTTGACTTCGTTGTAATGGTCTTTGCCTTTGCTTGAAACGTTGGTTCTGAACGATGTGTGATGCACTTCGAACTTTAAGGTTTCAAGGTCTTGCACAACGCAATTCAACGTGGATTTTGCATTGGCATCAGGGCCGTATCCTTCCGAATATCCCGTGAAAGTGTACGTTCCGCCGACGCCGTATTCGGTAGCGTTTCTATCTCCGTACGTTACGAGTTCAATGCCCGAAATATCGTATCTGCGCTCGTTTGTATTTACTCGTTCCGCAAAGGTCTTATCCGCTATTTTTCTATCTACGATTTTGTATTTGTAGAACAGATTTTTATAGTCGTTTGATGACTTGCTGCAGAACTGCAAATCAAACTTTTCATACCTTGTAGGCGTGCCGTTTTTGTCGTAACTTACAGCCATTTGAATTTTGTTCTGTTTGCTGTTAGTTGACAAATTCAGGGCTTGTGGGTTATAAATCAGCAGATAAAGTCCGTAATTTGCTCGCATATTGGATTTAAACGAGTAGCAATACTCTATAAAACTCACAATGCGCAGCGTCCCGTTTTCGTTGTATGGATAGTCTTTCAAATCGAAAGGTTTTCCGTCTATTGTGGACGACAAAAGGTCATCCAAAACGTTCGTGGTGTCAAACGAATTTTCACTTGACGCATACGCAATTTGCTCTGTCCCTTGCATCATCAAAACGATGGTGCAAAGGACCAAGAGCATTGCCATAACCAAACGGCTATTTTGCTTTGATTGTGCCATCCGGCTGTACCTCGAATACAAGTTGTTCTTGCAGCGTGACACCTTCCACCGCAACGTAATTATGGAAACTGATTTTAATCACCGCTTCGCCATTGTAGGAGTAAACAAGCAGCGTGAAGTTATCTACGGAATTGTCCACGTCGTCAGGATTGAATGATACGATTTTATCGGGATAAAGTCTTTGCAAAATGCTTTGCATTGTGTAGTTACCTTTGATAACGAAATCGTTTTCGTTTTGGGTAATGTCAAAGCCTTTTGTAAGATCTTCCTCAGCGCCGAAACTGTATATCTCTCCGTCCACCGTGAAGTCAAAATCATTGTCGTGCGACACGTTCGGAACAATCTTTAATGTATAACCGCTTATATCTTTATTGACCGCTCCGAAAGTGTATTTGACAACGAATTTGTTTTCCGCATCCTGTTTCATTATGTAGTTGCCATAGTCCGAGAGCATTCGCTTTCCATCGCTTTCAACATAAAAAGTTTTGAAATCAGATGTAAAACCATTAGTGAAGAAAGCAATAGAACCGACGGCAAGCACCAAGAGCAATGCACATACGATTACGGCAATCGTCTTGCCAACATTCATTTGCTTTTTCATGCTCCACCTCTAATTAGAACGAAAGCGTGGTGTTTGAAAGAGATACGCTTTGAACACCCGATACCGTACGAATGTTGATGGTGGTGCTGATACCCGTTTTCACTTCGGTGACCGTGATGGTGACATACGGAAGTTTGCCGTCCACATAACTGTCAAAGGACTCAACGACTTTGCGAGAAGGATCTGCAGAAATGCCGCTGTAAGAAGAAGGCATACTGCCACCGATAACTTTCAACTTGCCGTTCTCGATTGAGAATTTGTTGACGTCCACATATCCACCCGGTTTTTGGAACGAAGTCCAAATATATCCTGCCGATTCAAATACGTCCTGAACGACATAATCAACCGTGGCATACTCTGTGCTCTGAAGATTTCCGGATTTGTATATCTCTTTCTTAACCTTGATTGCGCCATAAGCAACAGCGGAGATTTTGTACTCGGGAGTGAACGTACTTCCCACAAGTCCAAACTCGTTGTCAAGAGAAATATCAAAGTTGTAGGTTTTGGAACTTTGAATTTCCACGATTTTTGCGTTGTTCCAATTGCTATCGGTGATGGTTTTTGCTCCGGTGGGCGTAACTTTGATAGAAGTAGGTGCACCGATATAAAGCACTTGACATTTTGCGGTAAATCCGCCTTCTCTCGTCGTAACCGTAACAATGATTTCATCGTCACCGAACGCTTTCTTACAAGTTACGGTCGCGATATTGCTACCATCGCTTTTCGGAGTTACCGTAACGTAGTCCGTGACATTTTCACTTCCGTGTTGTTTTGTAACACCCCATGCAACACTCCAATCCACGAGTTTGTTGGTTGCTTCAACGGGAAGCACGGTTGCGGTAAGAGTTACGGATGCCGTATGACCGGAGTCTGCCGCAGTCGTTGCGTCTGCCGAGAATGCAAGCACGGAAGGCATCTCATATATTTGACCTTCAAACATATTCTTGCCATCTCTAGATGCAATAGGCGTGTCGGTGTTGTTTTGTTTCATTTGCTGAATTACAAGCCCCAGCGTTGCACCGACGCCTGCAAAAAGAACTATGATTGCCATAAGTATCGCAATCCATTTGATACTGTTTTTCTTTTCTTGATTCATATAAATCCTCCATGTTTTTTGAAAGAAATACGGCTGTATTTCAAGCCGTATTCCGTGACGCTTATTTATCTGATAAGCATATTGAGCAATGCTCTGTCCGATGATTTGAACGGCTGAATCTTGCATTCGTAAACTTCGCCGTCTTCGTCAAAAGAACGTACGCCATAGGTGTTGCCCGAAACGACTTTGCCAGTTTTCTCATCCTTGATTTCGTAGGGCGTTACAACGAGTTCCGCTTTGTTTTCATTGCCGAAAACGATATCCAAAACCGTGTAACCTGTGAAGTCCGGGGGCATAAGTTGCACTCTTGCTTCGATACCGCGCACAACGCCTTTGATGAAGTATGTAAAATACTGCTTGCCGTTTTTCTCGTAAGTTTCTCTTTCTACAAAGATTTTCTTATCCATTGCTTATTTTCTCCTTATTTTTTCTTCCCGATAGTACGAGAGATGGTTCTTGCCTCGGATTTGGATTTGCCTTCGCCGAGAGCCTTTTTGTACTTGTACAGACCTGCGTGATCCGATTGTGCTTGCAAGTATCCGGAGCGAAGTCCTGCCTCATAATCCGTAAGTTGTTTGCCTTCTTTTGCACCGTGTTCGTGCACCTTGTTCTTACGCTCCGACGCGTAGTCCTTCGCTCTCTTGGAAGGCACGCTCCATCTGCGTTCGCCATATTTATTTGCCATTGAAAAATTCTCCTTTACCCGTTGTGCCGATAGTGCAGCATAGTGATTTGTCTTTGCCCGTGTTGCCGTTAGCTAAGCGCGAAATTGGTATATTAAGTTGTAGTTTTGTAATCATAAAGTCTTGATTGTGAAACATTCCGTTTCTTGCGACTTGTTTCGGAAGGTGGCCACCTTTATCTGAATTCAGTCCGCAATCAACAGTCGTTCGCTTGTCCTCGCTTTTGATTACGTCATCAGTATAGGGCTTATTTTTCACAAAAACCAGAACACTAATGTAAGCAAAAAGGACTGCTTTCAAATGATAATTAAACAGTAGTGAAGTGCTAAAATGACGCATTGAAATTTAATTGAAAGATAGATGAAACGTGTTTGTAACAAAATCACATGTTTCTTATCTTACGAATAGAAACGAAAAATTATTGACATAATTACTTGTAATTTAGGGGGCAAAATGATACAATTCAGTTATAAATTGTCCCCTAAATAATTAAAGGAGTAAAATATCATGGAAAACAATTTCGAAATGATTCAAGAGTTGTTAAGGACTAAAGCTGAATATCAGGCAAGACTTAACCTTATCCCTTATGATGGAGTTGTTGAAATAAAAGAAGTATCAGATAAAAAATATCTTTATATTAGGAAAAGGGAAGCGGGTAGAAAGACGTCAACATACGTCGGCCCATATTCCGAAGAACTTCATCAAGTGCTGCTAAAAAGCATAAAGGATGCAAGGGAAATTAAAAAAGCGATTCGTGATATTGAAAAGCAACTTGCATCTTATGGCTATAGTCATGATGAACTATCGGCAAATGTTGTTTTGAATATTGATTTCGCGCGCTCGAATATGAAATCTATTATTTATGACCAAGCCGTGTTGGAGGGGGTTGCCACAACGTTCCCTGATACCGAACTCATAATTGACAACGGAAAAGTTAATAACGTAAGCGCAGAAGATGTGCAGAAGATTTTGAATTTGAAACACGCATGGGAATTTGTGCTAGATAAAGACGTAATTCTATCAGAAACAAATTATTACGTTTGTCAATATATCGCAAGATTGGTAAATGAAGGCTTTTATCAGCAAGGCGGTCGAATCAGAGCAGTACCGGTTACAATAGGTGGCACATCTTATATTCCGCCTATTCCGATTGAGCATCAAGTAAAAGAAGATATTGATAATATCATAAAGAGTAGTGACGATGTCGTCCAAGTTGCAATCGAATTGGCCCTATATGTTATGAAAACGCAGATTTTTAATGACGGCAACAAACGTACGGCAATAATATTTGCAAACCATTACCTGATTTCGCACGCAGGTGGTTTAATGGTCGTTCCTCAAAATCTTGTTCCAGAATACAAAAAAATGCTTGTTAAGTATTACGAAGGAAGAGATGAAGAAGCTATAAAATCATTTATGAGAGAAAAGTGCCTAAAAACATTTTAAGTCTACACAATTAATGAATACATAGATTTATCGACGACGTTGCGGAGTGGGCGGAAAATTGCCTTCAAACGTACGGCCATTTTACGATTATGGGCATGTAAGGTGAGATTTTTAAAAATCGCGAGGCGGATAGGTTTCAAACACTAAATTTATAGACTGTACATATTTAGATGTTCTTTGCTTTGCAAAGACTTATGCCACCGCGTGCGGATAGCGGTGGGAGAACCCACTTCTCGTGGCTGACGAGATTGCTCAAACGGCATCGCGGTGATGACAACAAGCACGGCTTATTGCCATAAACCGCATTTGTTTTCGCAATCACTAACCGCGACGCCAATTACCGCTATCAAATCAAGCAGAATCTACACTCAAATCATAGTTCCGCTCAATTGTCGTCTTGGTGTACTCTCCGCTATTACGCTTGCCTTGCTCGCTACGAATCCCGTTTCACGGGTGGCAGGGACGCAATTTGCGTAGCAGAGACGTAGATTACTCGTTTTGAGTGATTTTGGTTTCTCCGTAGTGTGAAAAGGAACGTATTTTTTGCACGCTTGTTTTTTTGCGGTGCTTTGAGGGAGAACACCCTTCCAGTTTGCAGAAATCGTAGGAAAACTGTTCTCGGCTACCAAAACCGCATTGTTTTGCGATTTCCTCTATGCCGAGATTACTTTGCTCCAACAAATGCTTTGCTTGAATGATGCGTTTTTCGGTTATCACGGCGTGTATCGTTTTGCCGTATTGCATTTTGAACAGCTTTTGAAGGTAAACGCTGGATATTCCCACGGACGACGCTATCTCTTGCACGGATATTTTGGACAAAAAGTGTTTGTTGATATAGACCATTGCCGAGTCGACGTATACTATGCCCGTTTTTTTGTGGCTCTCGGGAGAAATACAGTGAGATATGTCTATAAACAAATTGGTGGTTAACAAAGATACTTGAAGGTTGCGTTCGCCTACGGGGCAGGGGGTCGCCATTTTGTGGACGAGCTCTTTCATGGTGCTCAAAACGTTGTTATTGTCAATGAAGATGTAGTAGTTTTTGTCCTTATCGATTATTTTTTTCAAATCTTCGCAAAACGAAAACAGTTTTTGCAGCGGTAGTTGGAACGTGGTTTCGGTGAGAGTCGTATCACCGAGCAATGATGCGTCACAGGGCAAAAATTCCAGGTTGATTATTTTTGTTGCTTGCGATAGATTGGCGATTTTATGATAATACCCCGTGTTGACGATAATAAAACAGTTTTGATTTACGGTTTCTATATACGATTCGGTGTCCGTTTCGCTCAACTTATATACGAAGTCGAATTGACCTCGCACGCAATACATAATTTCTATTTGCGGATGGGTGTGGTAGTCCATAACGAAATCGGAGAAGAAAGTCTCCGAATACCAGTTTTCCAAAGCGAGAGGTTGTGCCACCGCTTCCGAAAGTCGTTTAAATTTGTTGTTTGAATTACAATCTGTCGTCGTCATCATGGTAAATTCATTTTATCAGCAAACGTGCATTTCGTCAATTAAAAGCGATTTTTGTTTCGTATATTTATCAAAAACATAAAAATACAAAACATTTTTCGAATATCGGTATTGAAATTGTGCATTCAACCCCATTAAAATATGATTGAAAAACGATTCCCGTTTCTTTGGCGGTTGTCGGAAGGAAGGTTTATCGTGAAAAAACACTTAATGCTTCTGTTCGTAATGATTTTGGCGTTTTGTTTATTGGCTTTTGTCGCCTGCGATAAAGGCGATAATCCGAGCAATCCAAGTTCACCGTCCGATAATCGGGTAGAAAAACCGATTGCGAAAAACAACGATTACAGCAATCCGATTTATCCTCTCGTCAACGGTGAAAGGAAAAGGACTTATCAGGCGGACCCGTATATCGTGCGCGATGACGACGGCACGTATTATATGTATTGTACGCAAACGGAAGTCTATTCCCCGACGATTGCTTTTAAGCGCGGTCCCGTTTGGAAATCGGTGGATATGCAATCTTGGGAATACGTTTCCGACGTTTTTGCAAATTATGTTCCCGATTGGGGCACGAGCGGTGCAGGGGTTTGGGCTCCCACCGTGGTAAAAGTCAACGACAGGTGGAATTATTACTATTCTTTATCCGTCGGCAGCGACACCAATCCCGGTATCGGCGTTGCCACAAGCCCGACTCCTTACGGACCGTGGACGCATTACGGCAAACTCTTCAACAGTAACGAAATAGGCGTTACGAACTCCATAGATCCTCACGTATTCGTTGACGGCGAAAATCTGTATATGGTTTTCGGTTCGTACGGCGGACTTATCACGCTTATTCAACTCACCTCCGACGGTCTTGCTCTCGAGGGCGGTCTTGATTATCAAAAGCAAAACAAGGTTGCGCTTGGCGGATACGAAGTCTATGATATGAACAATTACGAGGCGAGTTTGATAATCAAAAAAGACGGTTGGTACTATTTGTTGCTATCCACGGGTACGTGCCTTAGCGGAAATAATTCCACGTATCGCGTCGTGTGCGCGCGTTCTAAGGATTTAAAAGGACCGTATCTCGATTCCAAGGGAAGAAATATGTTCGGACCGAACAGGGGTGATACGGTAGTTGCGCCGTCCACTTCGGGTGCAATGGGCGTGGGACACTGCGCCGTGGCAACCGACGACGCCGGAGAGTATTGGTTGCTCTATCACGGTTACGATACAACCAACAATTCCGGATACCGTGTATTGTATTTGGACAAACTTATTTGGGACGATACCACGGGAATGCCTCGCGTCGAAAACAACAAGGCGTCAAATCATCAAACGCGCCCGGGTCCGTATATTTCGCTTTTGGAGGAGCAGGAATAATATGAGAAAACTTTCGGCAATCTTATTTATAACCTTATTTGCGTTGTTATGTTTGTTTGGATGCAATCCTTCTTCACCCGGAAATAACGACAACGCGAATGATACCACCGATACCACCGATAAAACCGATAATGATGATTGGACGTATACCAATGCGCATTACGCCAATCCCTTGAAGTTCTATAAACAGGACGGTTCGGAGTATTTCGTAACCGTCGCAGACCCCGACATTTTGCGCGACGACGAGAGCGGTTACTTTTATATGTACTGCACCAACACTCAATGCGAAATGGGCGACAAAGGGATATTGTACGACAGAGGACCTATTTTCAGAAGCGAAAACCTTGTGGATTGGACGTGGGTTGGAAGCGTGTTCGACGGACACCACGACGCGTTGAATTGGCACGACAAAAACGCAGGCGTATGGGCTCCTTCCGTCATAAAAGTGGGAGACCGCTACAACTATTATTATTCGCTTTCGCTTTGGGGCGATAGCAACCCCGGTATCGGTGTTGCTACGAGTCCGACTCCTTACGGACCGTGGACGCATTACGGCAAATTGCTCGATCAGGAAATGACGGGCGTGCGTAACGGCATAGATCCTCAACCCTTTTACGACGGCGACGACCTATATATCGTATGGGGAAGTTTCTACGGGATCGCCGCAACGTTGTTGACCGACGACGGCACTGAGCTGTTTTACGGCGACAGCGTAAAAGATCATATCACTTATTTAATTGACGACAACACCGATGGAAAAATGAACGTCAATATAAATTACGAGGGCAGTTATATAATAAAGCGCAACGGCAAACTGTATTATTTCGGCTCGCAAGGAACGTGCCTTAGCGGAAAAGATTCGACATATAGAGTTAGAGTCGGCGTTTGCGATAATTTCCTTGAAAAGTTTGCGACGCACGACGGAATCACCCTTGATAAAGAGCCGTACGGAGAAGAGGTCATTTCTCCGAGCGATAAAGTCGTGGGAGTGGGACACAATACGGTCGTTCAAGACTTTGCGGGCGATTATTGGTTGTTCTATCACGGTTTCTATTTGGACGGCGAAAATCCTGGAGAGAGAATTGCTTTTATGGATAAATTGCTTTGGGATGAAAACGATATGCCGTACGTGGAGGGACGCAAGGCGTCAATCGGAAAAGATATACTCGGTCCTACCGTAGTGAAACACAATTAGGAGAAAAATATATGAAAAAAGCGATAGCATTGATCGTCGCGTTGCTTTTAGTGATATCCCTTTCGACGTTCGTTTTGACGGGATGCAATCACGATGACGACGATATTATCTTGGAAGGCGACGGCGACATCCAAAGAGACGCAGACGGCAACATCATTTACAACAACGTCAAATTGTCTATGTGGAGCGTTACGACGGGCGACGACGCAAATACGCAAGACGACATAATCGCGCGCTTTAACGATATGTACAAAGGTATGATAAACGTTGAAGTGCGACATATTACTCGTTACGACCTCGAAACGTTGCTCAGCAATACGATGCAATTTGACAAAGAGAACGCTCCCGATATGTTGTTCAATCACGGCTCGCGCACGGCGGAATACGTCGACAACAACTGGCTCCAACAAGTGGATTTCTTCTTTGAAAAGAGCGGAGCAGTGTTTGACAAGAGCGATTTCGTCGATTCTTTGCTTGAATCCGTAACCGTTGGCAATACCGCCTACGGTGTACCAATCGATTGTCACTCGGCGATTCTTTGCATGCGCAAGGATATTCTCGACAAGAATAATCTGCCTATTCCCACCAATTATACGGAACTCGTAGACGTGTGCGACAGGGCTGCAAAACTTGCAGCGGAGAATAATTTGTGGATTAGAGGCGAAAACTCCGAGAACTACGGCTCGACGGAATGGCGCAAAGCGTCCACTGCAGAGGCGTATACAGCATTCCCGATATCTTTCGGCGATATGTGGGTGCACGAATTCGTCGATTATACCGCAGCAGTGCAAAACGGCGGAAAAATCGTCGATTCAAATGGAATGCCCGGCTGGAACACGCAAGAAACGGCAAACGGATTGCAAGTGTTGAGAGATTTGATTTTCCCGTCCGCAACTTCAACCAACAAGTACGCGATGAGCAAGAATTACGGCTCTTCTTACGACGTTGGCGATACTCCTTTCAAAAAAGGCACGTGCATCTTCAAATTGCAAGGTCCGTGGGCGTGGCAAAAAGAATTGTCAACGTTCGACGCATTGTTTGCAAAAGACGGGGGCTCTTCCAATATTATCACCCGCTCTCTTTCCGGAATGTTTGCAAAAGACTCCTCCAAGGAATATGCAAACAGTATAAAAGGCGAAGGACACGCAATAACGTTGCTCAAAACGACGAAGAGTTTCACCAAAGCGTGTGCAGCGACTTTGTTTATGGAATATATGGCAAACAACGGCGGTATCGAGTGGGCAAAGAGAGGACACTTGCCTGCGGTTAAGTCTGTTGCAAATGCGTCGGAATACACCTCCGATCCTGCGTATGAAGCGTACGTGAAATACTGGGGAACGGCTACCGACTACGTCGTCGTGCCTCCTACCAACTATTATTCGTACGTCGATACGTATTTCAAGCAAGCCGCTCAAAAATCCATTTCGTCCTCCCATAAGGACACGAGCATAAAGGCTCTGTTGGATAAAGAGTATAAGGATTGCGTCGATTATATTAATTTGTACAAATAAAGTCGCATTGCTGTTTTTGACGGCAAGCGCAATCGAAGTATAAGTAGGCGTCGGTCAATTATCCATCAAAGACGGTTGGCTGACGCCGAGAAATGATAAGTCGGAGAAAGTAATGAGAACAAAGTTGGTAAACGTAAAAGAATACGCCCAAAAACGGGAGCATTCTATAAGCATAGCCAGAAAGACGTTATCCGTCGGTTCGTTTTTAGGACCGTATACGGTAAGTTTTTTGATGTTTTTCGTTTTTCCGTTGGTTTTCGGCATCGTGATGTCGTTTTCAAAGTTTTCTTCAAAGTCCTTTCTGCCAGAAGAATTTGGCACGTTAGACAATTTCAAAGTTTTGTTTGGAGATACTGCGATAGCCAAAGATTTTTGGTCGTCCGTTTGGACAACCGTTAAGTTTTGTGCATGCATAGTGCCTTTATCGATAATTATTCCTTTGGCATTGGCGCTGTTGATAAATCAAAAACCTCCGGGATACAAGATATTCAGAGCCGCTATATACGTTCCGAGTATTTTCCCGTTGACGGCGACGGGTTTGATACTAATGCGCCTTTTTGACGCACATTACGGTTGGATAAACTCCGTTTTCAATTTGACGACGGACTGGTTCGGCGAAGTGAACGCATGCTGGTTTATGATTGGCTTGCTTTGTATATGGTGCGGCATCGGCGGAAACTTTATAATATTCTGCGCAGGGTTGGAAAACGTGGACAAAACGTTATACGAGGCGGCAAACGTCGACGGATGTTCCGCTTGGAAAAAGTTTTGGCACGTTACTTTGCCGGGTATCAGACCGCAGTTGTTCTTGACCTTGTTTACGACGTTGATAGGGTATATGAACGTCTACGGACAGATTTATATTTTAGGAAGCAACAATCCCGATTTGAACGAAATGAAATCGGCGGTATACCGCATTCAGGACTTGCTTGCAGGTTCCAATTCGAGAGCGTTCGGCTATGCGGCGGCAATGGGCATATGCCTTGGTATTATTATCATCGCCATATCCGTCGTCCAGCTCACGATCGACAGAAATCACAAAGGAGGCCACAAACGTGTTGAAAGGTTTAGACAGTGGAAAGAAAATAAATAAAACCGTTTCCTTCGTGTTGCTTGCGATCGTGGCGGTATTTATGATCTTGCCGTTGGTGTGGGGCATAGCGGGTTCTTTCCGTGAAAGCGGCGACGTATTTTCTCATCCCGAAAAGTTTTTCCCGTCCAACTGGGACGCGTTTACGTTGAACGGATACAAAGAACTGTTTTCAAAGACGGAATATAACCCGAGCAGAGCGAACGAGTGGTACCCGATTTGGAACTGGTTGCTCAATTCTTTGATCGTCGCAGTGGGCGGAACGCTGGTCTATCTGCTGATAGCGTCGCTTGCCGCTTATGCGTTCGTATTCCTTGATTTTAAGTATTCTAACAAGATATTTTACTTCTTAGTATGCACGATGACGATTCCGGGGATAGTGTCTACCACGCCGCAGTTGATAAATATGAATCTCCTCGGAGCCTACAAGTCGCTTATGGGATTGATATTGCCGACTTTCAGTGGAGTTTACGGCGTATTTTTGATAAGGCAGTTTTTCTTGAATATTCCCAAGGATTTGGTGGAAAACGCAAGAATGGACGGAGCAAGCAACTTCACGATTTTCCTAAAGGTCGTTTTGCCTCTCGGCAAGTCCGCGTTGTTCGTGCAAGGACTGTTCGGCTTTATGGGGGCGTGGAATGACGTACAATGGGCACAATTGATAATCGGCAACGCTCCTCGCGATACATGGACTTTGGCTTACGGGCTTAAAGTCATATCCGACCAATGCGAAGCCTACGAGTCGATAACGTTGTCTTTGGCGAGTGCGGTGATCGCCATGGTGCCTATATTTATCGTGTATCTAATCGCACAGAATAAGATTATCGAGGGTGTTGCCAGCACCGGTATAAAGCGTTAAAGGTGAAAAAATGGATACTTTCGTTACCAAAAAACAGGCAAAGGAATTGCTTAAACAAAACAAAAACAAACTGATTGACGAAACGCTTACGTCGTTCGTTTCCTTGCAAAACGTAAACAAAATATACCCGAACGGCGTGCAAGCCGTGTACGATTTCAATCTCGAAGTCGGCAAAAACGAGTTCGTAGCGTTGGTCGGACCTTCCGGCTGCGGGAAAAGCACGACACTGAGAATGATAGCCGGACTTGAAGAAATCACTTCGGGCGCATTGTATATCGATAAGGCGTACAGCAATTATTTGCAAAGCAAAGACCGCAATATAGCGATGGTTTTTCAGAGCTACGCGCTTTATCCTCAAATGTCCGTATACGATAACATAGCGTTTGGTTTGAAGATACGCAAATTGCCAAAGAAAGAGATAGAGGAGAGAGTTTTCAAAGCTGCCGAAATACTGGATTTGGGAGACTATCTTGACAGAAAACCCAAAGAATTATCGGGCGGTCAAATGCAAAGAGTCGCTCTCGGCAGAGCAATCGTAAGACAAGCGGATTTGTTTCTGATGGATGAACCGCTTTCCAATTTGGACGCAAAGTTGCGCGTGCAAATGCGTTCGGAGATTATCCGCATCCATAAAGAAGTGGGCGCAACCACGATTTACGTTACGCACGACCAAACGGAAGCGATGACTATGGCAAACACCATCGTGGTCATGAATAAAGGCTTTATTCAACAAACTGGCAAGGCGATAGACGTATACAATTCACCCAACAATCTCTTCGTCGCAACGTTTATCGGAAGCCCCGCAATGAACGTTATAGAGGCAGAATATCACGACGGAAAACTTGTGTTCGACAACGGTTTCGTTATAGATTTGCCAATAGGTTTCGATGAGAAATACAAGGCGTTCGTAAAATCAAAAATCAGTGAAATAAGCGGACAAATCAACGATTTCGACAGTTTGACGGATGAAACGATAGCAAGAATGAACGCCGCTCAGATTTATAGAAAGGACGAGAAGAAAACGACGCTAAATACAAATAAAAAAGGCATTTTTGCTTGGATAAAAGAGAAAAAGTTGTCCGAAGAACGTGCGAAAAACAGAAGGAGCGAATTGCTTGCGGAGTTGAGCGATATGCTCTCCTGGTACGAAAGCGCAATTGACGGAGGTAGAGTCAAAGTGGGTATTCGCCCCGAGCACGTATACGTGGCGAATATGTTCAACGGATGTGAAAAATCTTCGGAAATCAACGCAAAATCGACGTTTGCCGAATTGCTGGGAAGCGAGAATATCTTGCATTTCGATTTATTCGGCACGGATTTTCAAGTTAAAACGTCCCAAATCGAAGTTATGCCGGAAATGGAATTTAACCTCGTGTTCGACACGAGTAAGATTCACGTTTTCGACGTTAAAAGCGGTTTGGTTATAAAGTAATTCAAGGAGGAAAACCTATGACATCAAACAAAAGAGTATTTATTGCACTTTTATTGATAGTTTGCTTATGTCTTGCGCTCGTGGCGTGCAACGATTCGCCGTCAGATCCGCAAACCCCTCAAGATACGTACGACGGAACGGCTGTAATTCGTTTGACTGCAATAGGCCCTACGACGATTAAGTCAGGCAAAACCGTACAAATAAGGGCATCGGTTACGGGTACGGAGAAAAAGGACGTCGTGTTCTCTTCAAGCGACGAAACGATTGCTACGGTCAACGAAAAAGGACTTGTAACGGGACTTAAAGCAGGCACGGCGACTATAGTTTGCAAACTAGTCGAAGACGAACGTTGCAAGAAGAGCATCACCGTTACGGTCGAACAAGCGGTTGTGCCTACGGAAATTCGCATAGAGGGCGCCGGCGAGCAAATTCAATGGGTGGAAGAGACGTTGCAACTCAGTATAGAGGTTTCTCCCTCCGATGCGTCTGCGCTTGTCGATTGGACGTCGTCGGATACGAACGTAGCAACGGTTTCAGCAAGCGGTCTCGTATCTTTCGTTTCAACGGGTAACGTTGCGATTAAGGCATCCTCAAAAGAGGACGCAAGCGTTTCGGCGAGCGTGGCGTTCACCGTCAAGAAAGGCGTTTTCCGTAGCGACCTGGGCTCGCCTTATTGGGATATCGCCAATCAATGCGACGACGAGAATCCGCACGTGAGCTTGACGCTTTCGGATGATCAAGCAGGCTATCATTCTTTATACGCTGCAAACGTGAGCGCAACGCGTTATTACGTCGAGGGAAGTTTCCGTATCACGAAACAGATTTCCGCGTGGCCTTGGCAAGGCGTAGGCTTCGGCAGCGGACTGAACGAAACGTCCACTAGATATTTCATTTTCAGCCCGAGAGTGGACGGACAAGGCAATACGTTCAACAAGTTTATCGTAAAAGATTTGCCCAATGAAACGTGGGGACCGATTACCACTCGTTCTCAAACGTGGGGCGAAAACGGGCTCAACGATATAGACTGGGCAAACGATGCCGTCAAGGTTGCTTTGCTTAGGGATAACAACAAATACTATTATCTCATCAACGACAAGTTGATGTACGTTGACGATGCAGCCGTTTACGACGATGTGCCCACTATACCAATTATGGTTGCCGTAGACGTTTGTGTGGACGTTTCCGATTATAAAATCGTGACCGACAATACGGAAATAGACGGAATTCTCGCACAAGACAATTTCAAACAATCTTTCTATGCGTCCAATGCGAATATCGTAGATTACGAGAGCAACGACCTGTTCACTTTCCGCAGTAACACCGTAATGTCAAAAGACAACAAAGTGAAGAGTATAGGCGACTCTGCAAAACTCGTTGGCAATTTCTCCGTTGAATTCGACGTTACGGATATCGGTTACAACAAGGCTCAAACGAACGCAATAACGGGTATATCTCTCAACCTCTCACGTTATGAGAGCGCAGATACCGTGGATACGTTCATTTTGGGTAAATCCGCAAATCAACCCTCGTTAAACGGTTTGACGGCAGGATTCTATAACTGGTCTTATCTGAAATCTTTCGAGGACAGTTCCGGTTGGTATTATTGGATGGAGAGTTCCGAAAAAGTTGCAGACGACGCACCGGGAACGCATCACGTTAAAGTTACGCGCACGATTGAAAACAACAAGGCCACTTTCAGGATGTGGGTCGACGACGTCGAGATAACCTTTGATTTCAAGTCGACGCAATGGGATTCTCTGACGACCAAATATACGGGCGCATACGTGTTGTGGATAGGCGGAGAATACGCTTCCGGTCAAATTACGAACCTGAGATTCGAATCGAATCTGGATAAATAAAAAAAGGAGAGCAAAATTATGAAGAAAACATTAGTTGTTGTCGTGTTAATTCTTGCGTTATGTCTTGGCGTATTCGTCGGATGCAACAATAAGACTTGTACGAACCACGTAGATGCAAACAATGACGGCAAATGTGACAATTGCGGCGCTGACGTAACGACTGAAGTGAAATATTCGGTTGATATAACCAATGAAAACTCCTCTTTGTACGAGGGCAAAACGCTTCAGCTCAACGTTACCAAAGAGCCTGCGGATGCAGTTGTTAATTGGTCTACTTCCGACGCAACCGTCGCAACGGTTGAAAACGGCGTCGTTACGGCTTTGAAGGCAGGTACGGTTACCGTTACTGCAACCGTCAAAGAGGGCGTCAGCGACAGCGTTACCATCACGGTTTTTCCGTATACGATATCAATCGAAGACGTTGCTTCCGCAGAAATCAAAGCGGGTGCTACGTTGACGCTCACGGCAAACAAACAACCTGCAGACGCAGTCGTATCTTGGACAAGTTCCAACAACGAAGTCGCAACGGTCGAGAACGGCGTAGTTACGGCTCTTGCAAAAGGTAAAACCACCATCACCGCAAGCGTGAAAGACGGCGTCAGCGACAGTATAGAAATTACGGTCGTTGACCCTATCGCAAATGCAAAAATCAACACGGAAAAATTTGATTTTTCCGGTATGTACACAGACGCACCCGTTATTAAATCCAACGGAAAGCAAAACTCGTTTGCAGTGCTCACCGGCGATGCAGGCAAGTATTACGTTGCGTCGGCAGTGATAAAAGTAACCGAGCCGGACGGCGGCGATACTTGGTCGAGAGTGGGTATTTCTCACTTCAACGGCACTGATTCGTATTACGGACTTCAACTTTCCCCCGGCCCGAACTTCACGGCGCGTAAAACCGTTACGATGGTTATCAAAAACGACAACGTGCAATGGGGTACGATTACCGACCGCTCGCAAGTATGGAACCAACACGCACTCGGCGCAATCAATTTTGACGAAGTAAAAATCACAGCAGTTCGTAACGGCAACGATTTCTACGCTTACATCAACGACCAATTGTACTATCTGGACAACGGCGTAGAGGGATTTGACGGAGACACCGTTCCCGTACTCAACCTTGGAAGTTGTACTGCCGAATATTCAAAAATTACGGCTGAATTCGGTGAAGAAGCTGTTAATAATTATCTCAAAAATGCCGATAAATCAATGTTCTACGGTTCTTTCGCAGATACCGTTTTCGGTGAAAACGGCAGCATCAAATTCGTCGGCGCAGCGGATAGCACTTGCAGTACGAACGTCAAAGACCACGGCGCAAAATCAATCGGAACGTCTGCCGTTCTCGCTGCAAACGTCGAAGGTACGGTTGAATTCGATATTACCATCGACGCTTTCGGCGGCAGAGACGCAATGCCTGCAATGGCAATTACTATCAACAGATACGATTCCGCTTGCGCAGAAGCACGTTCTCTCGTGATGTCTCAGTATAAAGCGGGTTGGACGGGCTGGAACATCAACGCCGATTTACCCGGTGGCATTGGAAGCGGCGGTGAGGAATACAAAAACGGCGAAACCGCTACTCGTTTGGAAGAAGGCGCAACCTATCACGTAGTGTTTACTCGTTTGATGGATAACGGACAAGACACTAAAATGAAGATAACCGACTCCAATGGCAACGTTTTGATTGAGCATACGCACGGCTGGAACGACTCTTACACGGGTAGAGTAGTCGTAAGTTTCCTCAGCAGAGATTTGGATTGCACCATCAGCAATATCGTCATCACGAGTAAAAACGCATAAGCGTTACGAGTAGTTTCTCGTTGGCGTATCGGACGATTAAATATAAGTTTATCGTCTAAACAGTTATAAGTATTAGTATTCCGTGGGCTCGGGGAGAGCGTTTGCTCTCCCCGGCTCAAGAGGATATAGTCGACGTTTGTCGATGAGAGGTTTTGAATGTCTGTTGTATTTTTCAAAGACGAAAAGTTGTTTCATCTTACCAACGGCAAGGTGTCTATGTACTTGCAAATAAGCGAAAACGGGGCGGTGCTTTGCCCCTATTTCGGCAAATACATATCGGAATTCGACGCAAAGAGCGAGGGATTTATTACTCCCGATTGGTATTCGACGTATTACGATAAGGACAAAGTGCGCGAGTGTAAAACGAGCGATATGCATTTCAATTCGTCGTCGTTTTTAGTGCCGTTCACAAATTTTGCGGATAGCAGACCGAGTCTTGTGGAGGTGGAGGGATTTCAAAACGACAAATTGATTTTCCTTTATCGTTCGCATCGTATTTACAAGGGAAAACCGACGCTTTGCCCGTTGCCTTACGTGCGAGACGAGCAAAACGAGTCTGAAACGTTGGAAATAACTTTGTGGGACAAATATCACGATTTGACGCTTAAAGTGTCTCTCACCGTTTTTGAAAAGTACAATTGCGTTATTAGAAACACCACTCTTGAAAATCATTCCGGCAAAAGCGTATGGCTGACGAAAGCAATGAGTTTGTCTCAAGATTTTTGCAGAGCAGATATGGATATCGTGCATTTCCCCGGCGAATGGTGCAACGAAAGACAGTTTAGAAGAGAAAGACTCACCGAGGGATGCAAGGTGGTCTCTTCCGCGTCGGGACGCAGCTCGCACGAACATAATCCTTTCGTTATGCTTTGCGACCGCGATGCAAACGAAACGTTTGGAGAAGTTTACGCTTTTTCGCTGATGTATTCAGGCTCTTTCAAATGCAATGCGTTCGTAGGGAAAACCGGCGTTACGAGATTGAATATGGGCATAAACGACGAGGTGTTCAAGTATGAATTGCGCCCCGACGACGAGTTCGTTTTTCCGGAAGGCGTTTGCGTATATTCGTGCAACGGCTTTGGCAACGTAAGCCGACAGATGCACGATTTGGTAAGAAACAATATCGTAAAAGACAACAACGTCGAGGCGTTTCGCTCCATTCTGTTAAACTCTTGGGAAGGGTGCTACATGGATTTTGATACGGGAAAAGTGCTCGACCTTATTCGTTCCGCAAAGAAAATAGGCGTCGGTCTGTTCGTGCTTGACGACGGTTGGTTTGGAAGCAGGGACGACGATGAACGTTCGCTCGGGGATTGGTTCGTCAATTCCAAAAAAATAGATTTACGCAGAATAATCGACGAGTGCCACGAGAACGGAATGCTTTTCGGACTTTGGTTCGAGCCCGAAATGGGCAATTTGGATTCCGATTTTTTGAGAGAACACCCTCAATATGCCGCCGTAGACTACAACACGAATTTTTGGCTTTCCAGGCATCAGGTAGCGTTGAACTTCGCCGACGAAAAGGTGGTAGACGCGGTATATGAAAGAATCGCCGATATTTTGTCGAATTATCGGATAGATTACGTAAAATGGGATCACAATCGCCAATTGGAAGATTGTTTCGCAGCAAACCTCGACGGCGCGCATCAAGGCGAATTCTATCATCGCAACACGCTCGGTTATTATCGCCTTGCCAAGATGCTTACGGAAAGGTTTGGCCACGTGCATTTCCAAGGTTGCGCAAGCGGCGGCGGACGTTTTGACCTCGGCACGTTGTTCTATTTCCCCGAAATATGGACGAGCGACGAAAACGACCCCGTACAAAGGCTGTTTATACAATACGGAACGTCGTTCTGTTATCCGCCGTCGGTTTCGGGCAGCCACGTCAACGATTGCAAAATCACGGATTATAAGACGAAAGCGGAAATCGCGCTATTCGGCTCGTACGGCTTTGAACTCGATCCGCGAAAACTCACAGAAAAAGACGTTCTTGAAATCCGAAAAGTCAATGAGATTTTTAAGAAATATCACGATTCCGTCGTGCTTGAGGGCGATATGTATAGATTGATTTCCCCCTTTGACAAAGAGGCGTTTGCCATTCAAATGGTGTCGAAAGACAAGTCGGAATCCTTATTCTTATTCGTCAATTTACTGAAAAAACTGCGTGCTCGCAGATTCGTAAAATTGCAGGGACTGAAAGAGGACGCCTATTACGTCAATAGTTTGGACGATAAGGCGCACAAAGGGGAGTATTATATGAACGTAGGGCTAAATCTCTCGTACAATCTTTACGAATTCGATTCCTATCTCGTAACATTGCAGGAGGTCGAGAATGAAACTGTGTGATATTGCTATTCGCGACCCGTATATATATGCCGACGAAAAGGAAGGAGAATACTACTTGTATTCTTCCGGCGTCGGTCAATTCGGGAGAGGTTTTTGCGCATATAAATCCAAGGATTTAGAGAATTGGAGCGAGCCCTTTGTCGTGTTCGACGCAAGCAATTTTTGGGCAAAAGACGATTACTGGGCGCCCGAAGTGCATCGTTACGATGGAAAATACTATTTGTTCGGGACGTTCGGAACTGGGGGAAGGAAAAGAACGTGTCAAATTCTCGTTTCGGACAGCCCGGCGGGCCCGTTCGAGGTGTGGAGCGATGCAATTGCCCCTGAGGGATGGTTTGCTTTGGACGCAACGTTGTACGTAAAAGACGCCGTTCCGTATGCCGTTTTTTCCCACGAATGGGTGCAAATAGATGACGGAGAAATGTGTTACGTCAAATTGACCGACGATTTATCGGCAGCAGTTGGAAGACCCGTAAAAATGTTTTCCGCAAGTCAATCCGGTTGGGCGGTTCCTCCCACGTGGAATACGAAAAACACGGCGATTTATATAGTGGACGCACCGTTCGTTTATAATGTAGACGGAGTTGAGTTTATGCTTTGGTCAAGTTGGTCGAACGTCGATAAACCGAGATACTCCGTAGGTGTCGCATATCCCGAAAACGACGATATGTTAGGGGGGAAATATCGCCATAGTCTGCTCAAATTGCCGACGGAAGATTGCGGACACGCTATGGTTTTCAAGGATTTTGACGGTGCGTATCGCATTTGTTATCACAACAACAATTCCAATTGCGGAAAAGAAAGAGCGATAATTAACTACTTAAAAATAATTGACGGAGAGGTGAAAGTATATGAAAACGATTAGTTCGATAGGCGTTCTGTTGTTATGCGTAACGTTTTTATTGTCGTTATGCGCGTGTTCTTCGAAGGGGCAGCACCCCATAGACGAAAACGAACCTCCAAAAGAGTATTCGAACGAAGTGCAGGTGGTGTTGCTTTTAGGACAAAGCAATGCCGAGGGGCATACCAACAGTTCGTATCTTGTGAAAACCGTTGGAGAGGAAAAAGCCGCAGAGTATGCAAAAGGATACGATAACGTAAACATTTCGTACGCATGCACCGTATCGGCAAATACCAGCGACGGAAAATTCGTTCCCGTAAAACTGGGACAAGGGACCGCCACGTCAAAATTCGGGCCCGAAGTGGGTATTGCGGAAAAGATTTCCGCACTTGATTTGGCGAAACGAGTATACGTAATTAAATATGCATACGGCGGAACGACCCTGACAACGCAATGGCGCTCTCCTTCAAGCAAAAACACGGGAGGATTGTATACGGGTGCCGTCCAATACGTCAACGAGCAATTGAAAAAACTCGAAGAGCAAGACTTGTATCCCGTCGTCAAGGCTATATGCTGGATGCAGGGCGAGTCGGACTCCGACGGAACTAGTTACAATTCTTACGAGGAATTGGAGCGCAACTTCGTCAAAGATATACGCAAAGAATTTGCGTTTTATAAGCCGACCGATTCCGAGATAGGTTTTGTGGACGCAGGCATCTCCGATTGCGTTGCGTGGACTCATTATCAAGTCGTAAACGACGCCAAAAAGAGTCTTGCGCAATCTGACGAAGCGCACGTTTATTTGGACACTATCGCCGCCAATTTGAGGTATAATGCCGAGCCTCTCGGCGCTCCCGATATATACCATTACGATTCGTCGTCAATGATTGAGTTGGGACATATGTTTGCCGACGCACTTATACAAAACTTTTTGGAACTTTAAAGCTTTGCTTCGTCCGCTATTAAGACACACGCAAAAGGAGCGTACAAAACTCCGTCGCGCGTGTCTTTTTTATACGAAATAACGGGGAAATTGCCGCTTTTTTGGCGATTTACGCAAGCAATTCGTCGTTGTCTAAATTTGAAACGAAACGTGGTAGAAGTAACTAATTATGACGTTATCTTCCGTCGTGTTTTCGATATATTCCAATCTTTGCTTCACGATATAGTTTCTCGTTCTATATACGTTGTCTGCCTGCAATATAAAATCTGGGATAAATTCTTCCATAATATTCATTCTCCTTATGCCGTAAGATGGTTCTGAATAAAAATCAACAATTGCCTGTTAAGTCTTGTGATGTGTTCTCTTGCGTAACCATATTTATCGGCTGCAGATTCTTGCGTATTGTTTTCGACATACATGCAATAATACAATTCGTAAAGTTTGGGCGGTGCTTGACAAACCACTTCGTTATATTCTTCCGCGGTTTTTGACACAGTACATTCGCCGAGAATTTTTGCCTTTTGCGCCATTTCGTCACGACGCGCATAATAATATCTTATATTTTTCAGATCTTCTCTGATTGCTGTAAATGTTTTCATATATTCTCCTAGTTTTATAAATAGATTTTCCCGTAGCGGAGAATAAAAATATCCCCACTCGGTTTGCGACCTTTTTCAACACGTCGCATTCGGGTTGGGGATATCTTCTCCTATCGAATCTTATCTATAAAAGCGGGGAACGAGGATTTATCTTGGGCGCTGTCACAGCCCGACCTTGATTTGCCTATATAGACGTATGTAGTTTTCCTTTTTAGTGATTATTTTTGCACAACTTTGATAAGTCGCACGTTGTTCTTTTTCTGCTCAAAGTACTTGGCGTGGCAATGTGAACATCTCCCCACGATTTCGCCGTTACTTTTAACACTCGCTACAAAATACTTCCTGCATTCGGGACACAGTTTTCGTATCAGAATAGCGTCTTGCGTGATAATAGCATTATCCATAAAAGCACCTCCTTCGCCCATAGCGCACATAGACTTGTATTTAGCCCACTGCATTGACCGGGTTAGGCACTCCCGCATCGCAGTAAAACTATCTTGCGCACCCTATATACAATTTCCTTATAAACCGGGGCAGTTATTCGGAAACTATATCGATTTGGTAGATATCGTCATAAAATATCTTCTTTTGACCTATAGTCAAATAATGATAGACCACGTTGTTTTTCGCAACCGTTCCTTCTATATCAATGTAATGTCCGTTGAGATAGAAATTGATTCTCACAATCGTTCCTTTGTCCACTCTCACAAGGGTTTTGGACAATTCTTCTTTCTTTTCGTCGGAAAATTCGTGTTTAGGAACGCGCGTGCGCTTTTCGATTCTGCTTTGCAATTCTTCGGACAAGCCTTTTAGCGCATCGAATGGAAGGAACTGAGCTGCGCGATTTACATCGTCATTGTTTTTAACCGCCATTGTGTCCTCCAATCAGTTTGTTGCGTTCTTTTTGCGTTGCGCCTTCTTGCAAGTCGAAACCTCGTAACATTGCATTCTTGCCAAACTTTTCTTTGATTTCCAACACAGCTTTTTCGACATTGCGCTCTTTTTGCAACGCGTCCAAATCCGTAAACAAATCATAGCCCTCGGCAGATTCGTCCACGAGTCCGCTAAAACATATAGCAAGTCTGCGGATAGGAACTTCTTGATGTGTGGTATCTTCAAAAATTCTATCAACGTATTCCTTAACCATTGAATAGAGGTTTGTGCTGTTAGCCATTTTGAGCGTTCCGCCCGTAGCCGGAGCAGCATCTTTTGAATATCCGACGGAAATACCAACGTGGCTTGCAATCAAATGTTCTTTTAAGAGTCGCTGACAACCACTCAAAGCCATTTCTTGTATGACGATATGTGCTTTATCGTATGCGTAGTCGCTGAACAAGATTTGAGAATTTGAGATAGACTTTGACTTACCCTTGTAGTTCTTGATGTCCGCAATCGTACAACTTTCCTTGCCGTTTGCGTGGTCGATTAGCAATTTAGCGTTCTTACCGAAATTCCTATAAAGGAGATCTCCCGGGGCTGTTGCTACGCCTTTCATATCATGAATTCCATATCGGGCGAGCCTTGTGGCAATACCGTTTGCGATATTCCAAAAGTCGGTTATCGGTCTATGCTCCCACAAAGTTTCTTTGAATGTTTGTTCGTCAAGCATTCCTATATGGTCTTTGCAATGTTTTGCCGTGATGTCGAGTGCAATCTTTGCAAGATACAGGTTTGTGCCTATACCGCAAGTCGCAGGAATATGCGTGCGCTTGGCTATCTCGTTTATGATTTTCTTTGCAAGTTGCTTTGGTTCGAGTTTGTAAATAGACAAGTAGTCCGTAACGTCTATAAAAGCCTCGTCGATTGAGTATTGATGTATATCGTCCGGCGAAAAATAATCGAGATATATATCAAAAATGTCTGCGCAGTATTTGATATACAAACTCATGTGTGGGAGAGCAATAATATAATCTATGTTTTTAGGTATTTCAAACAGTCTGCAACGATTTCTGACTCCGAGTGCTTTCATCTTAGGAGTAATCGCCAAAGTTATAGCACCTTTTCCGCGAGATTCGTCTGCAACGACAAGGTTTGTTTCAAACGGACTTAACCCACGTTCCGCACATTCTACAGATGCGAAGAATGATTTCATATCTATGCAAAGATAAGTCCGTTGTTTTTCCATATTGCTCCTTTATAACAAGTCCTTTATTACTTTTACGGCTATGCCTTGAATTTGAATGTTCTTATAGAACATATCTTGAAGTGCATCGTTTTCGGGATGCAACCTTATTAGTTTGTGCTTTTTATCCAAAAAATATCGCTTTAACGTAGCCTCTCCGTCATCCGTGAGTGCAACCACTATTTGTCCTTCGTTTGCAGTGTTTTGTTTGCGTATAACGACCAAATCTCCGTCGTTTACGCCTGCATTTATCATACTTTCGCCTTTCGCTTTCAGTATGAAATACTCTCCGGGACCGAAGAACTCGGTTGAGATTGATACATACGATTCTATATTTTCTTCCGCAAGTATCGGGGAGCCGCAAGCAATATCGCCGACAATCGGGCAAGCCGTTACATTGGACATTGTTTTGGCAAACTTAGATGTAGTGAGATTGCAATGCTTGCCTTTTCTCTCGATTATGCCTTCGGACACCAAATAGTTGATATATCTGCTGACCGTGGACGGATTTACGTTTATCGCGTCGGCAATTTCGTATATAGACGGAGTGCCGTTGTTCTCACGCAAACTCTCGTTGAGTATGTTCAAAATCTTATTTATCGTTTCTTTGTTTTTTACTTGCATTGTATACCCCTTTTACAATATGCAACATTTATTGCGTTTTGTAATTTTCATTATAGTCATTCAAAAACAAAAGTCAACGGGTTTTCATAAGAAATTTTTGGCATTTATCGTTATGCGACATTTATGGTACACATTATGAGATTTTTTTATTTTCAGGTTGATCTCTCGACTTTCTTTTGCGACGATTCTTGAAATGCTCATACATTTCTATTTCTAATAAGGATATATATAAATCTATATCTTTATTAGATAAATAAGAGAAATCCGGTTTGTTATCATCTACAAATATTTGTCGTTTACTCGGATTATCTTCAAGTACGATTTCCCGCATATCACACCTCCGTTGTTTTTTCTAACTTAACGATAATCCTTGTGGCCGCAAAAAAGAAGAACATTATAAAGCAACAAAGGTCGTCTTTGAAACACAGAAATATGTATGACAAAACTGTGACGAAATCGCTACAAATCCGTAACAAAACAATGATGAAACATCAATGTGATATGTCTTTTCTTTCTCTTTTTGAGTAGGGTGGGAGTTTATCAGGAAAACTCCTTTCGTCAATGGAAAAAATATTGCATAAGAATGGAAGATAATTAAAATCTACGCAATTTTTTTTCTGTTCCTTGACGATGCGTCGCTTTTCTGATTCTTTCGGGGTGTCGAAAGAAAAAGACAACTCGATAAAGGAGTGTTTCAATTATGTCACGTTATCGTTTCAAAACTGTTTCAAGAGAATTTCGATGCAAATTTGTGCCGACACAAACTCGGTACAAAACGACTCGACAGATGTCCTACCTTTTGAGATTTGAACACCCTATACTTGAATCACAAATTGCGAAAAAGGAGGTAATAAGATGAAGCAATGTGTAATTTATGCTCGATACTCGAGCGAACGACAAACTGAACAATCTATCGAAGGTCAGCTTCGAGTTTGTTATGAGTTTGCAAAAAACAACGACCTGATTGTAGTGCATGAATACATAGACCGCGCAATGACAGGCACAAACGATTTAAGAAAAGAATTCCAGCAAATGCTTTCGGACAGTGAAAAGACAAATGAATGGGATATTTGCCTTGTATATGCATTAGACCGTTTCGGAAGGAATTCTATTGAACAAGCAATCAACAAATTCAAGTTGCAAAAGACAGGTAAGATTGTCATTTCTGCAACACAACGAACGTCGCGTAATATAGACGGCTCTCAAAACCTTGACGGAATTATTCTTGAGAATATGTATGTCGGTATGGCAGAGTATTATTCGGCAGAGTTATCACAAAAGGTCAAACGCGGGATGAATGAAAGCCGTCAAAAAGGCAATTTTACAGGTGGATATATACCATTCGGATATTGCGTGACGGGAGATAGAAAGACTGGGCGAAAGGTGCAAATCAACGAAGACCAAGCGGTTATTGTCAGAAAGATTTTTGAAGATTATGCAGCAGGACGTCTTGTAACTGATATTATTGACGAGTTGCACGAGAAAGGAATTGAGAATCGAGGACAACCATTTGCAAGGAACACGGTTTACTTTCTCTTGAAAAACGAAAAGTATGCAGGCATTTTTAGACACGGCGATGAAGTGTTTACGAATATTTATCCTCCGATAATTTCTCAAACGACATACGATATTGTTAGAGCGAGAATTGAAAACAACAAATACGGAAAGCACAAACCTAATGTTGAATATCTATTGAAATTCAAAGTTACGTGCGGTTATTGCGGAAGTCCAATAAACTCCGATTCTGGTACTTCGAAAAGTGGTGTAATTATGAGATATTACAAATGTTCGGGGCGGCGGAAAGGGAAGAATTGTCAAAGCACGCCGATACGAAAAGAAGTTTTGGAAAAAGTTGTAATAGATGCAACATACAAAGCGCTGGCAACGCCGGATTTAATAGAAGATATAGCCGAGCGAATAATGTGCGCGCATCAAAAGCGAATGGACGACCAATCAATCCTACATATCTTGGAAGAAAGATTAGCAGAGAAGAAATCGTCCATAGACAATTTGATAGCGGCAATGGAACAAGGTATTATCAGTCAAACAACAAAAGAACGACTGAATGCATTAGAGGCTGAAAAGGCGGAACTAATCAATAAGATTGCCGTCGAGAAACTAAAATCTAATTTGATAATACAGAAACACGATATAGTAAAATACCTACAATCCGCAGTAAAAAAGCGACCGCTGCAAATGATACAACTGCTAATAAAACAAGTTGTGCTATATAACGATAAGATAGAAATTCACTTCAATTATACCGATGGGAAAAGACCTGATGACGAACTGCATCAGGCCTTTTCTTTTTACTCATTTAATCAACGCATAACCATAGACCAACACAAAATAGGAAAAAAACCAATTGTTACCGATTATGAGATAATTTTGCTTATATGATGTTTTCGAATTATAAGCTAAGTTTTTGAATAAAAATGTACACTTTTGTAAAAATTCACAAATAAAAAAACAACTTTATATATACAAAGTATATATTACACAAGCAATTTTAGGGTGTTCAGTTGGGGCTAAAAAATGTCCGCCAACGCCTGAAACCCTACTGTTTAGTAGGGTTTCGTCGTTTCTGTCGAGGTGGATTCGCAAGTGTTTTGCAAACACTTGGTGTGCGCAAGGCGCACACAACCCACTCGTTCGTGGCTGACGCTCCGCTATGCGAGTAAACACGCTCGCTCCGCTATTACGCAGTCTGTGACTGCTACGAATCCCACCGCTTCCGCCACAAAAATAGCACTCGGAAGAGTGCTTTTTGTTTTGTCGAGAGAGATTCGGCGGCATTTGTGCCGCCGGCAACATTGTTGCCGAACTCTTCGTTGCAAACTCGTGAAAATGAGAAATGCGTGCAGTTAATCTTTGGTGTTGGGATAACTATGCCTGCAACAACATTTTTGCAAAAATAAAAGAACCGCATATTAGAATGCAGTTCAGACTGACGGAAAGGAAGTCATTGTGTAAATAACAATCTTTCAATTAAGATGAAGTTTTTTCAGTAATTATTTTTATTTTGTGATAGTTTCTTTTTTAAATCTTTTTGTCTATCAAGCAATTTCTTATTATCTTTCTTCAAACTTTCAACAGTATTGATCAATTTTTGCTTATTTTCCTTTAATTCATTACTTTGTCTGATTGTTATATCTATATTTTTTAATTGTATAGTAATTGAATTGATTTGTTGTTCAATTTCCCCAATTTTATTATTATTTTCTAGAATATTTTTATCTAAATTCCCAATCTCTTGTTGAATTTTTGCATTTTTTTCTCTATCTTTAAGAACCTGTTCAGCCAATTTAGGATTAAAAAATTCAAAATGTCCACACTTAGTACAAATATATGTACTTGCATAAACATCGTTTTGTAAAGCATATTGAAAAGATTCTCCCACTAGTCCTACTGCTACAGTGTCTAATTCTACTTCATAAGGAAAACCAACTTCCTCCAAATCTTCACAACCACATTGTGTGCATTTTATTTTATTATTCATAGTATAACCTCCATAAATACTCACTATAATTTTATCATAAGTATATTTATTTGTCAAATTAGCCTTTGTCTCACTTATTTTCTTGGATTATCCCTCCTTACATTTGCTTTTGTCTGTGTCTTTGTAAGAAATGATTTTGATATAATAAATAAAGCAAGAAGGGTACCGGATCACAGTTACACAGAGTCATCTCAAAACTGGACACAAAGCGATTTCTTGCAGTTTAGACATTCAATCTCAAAAATAGAAGAACTACTTAAAAATTACGAATAAACTATTCGATTTACGTTACTAACGCTCCACCAAAAGGAAATAATACGAACACCGAGACAAATTCGGGGTTCGTATTATTCTTTTCTAACGATTATTTCGGTATCAGAATTGAATTATGAATACCTACAACAATCAAAAAAACGGTTTTGTCGCAAATGGCAAAACCGTTTTTCCCTTCAATAGTAAAATTAAAATCGCACGGAATAGATGACGTAACCTGCCGAGAATATTGTTTCGTTGGAGAAAAACTGCTCGTTGAGTTCGTCGTAATGGTTTTGGCAAAAATCCACCACTTCGCGTGAAATCTTGGAATCGGGATTTTCACGCAACATTCTTCCGAAGTCGTTGGGGATGAAGCTAAACCACGCTTCAAACAGCATCTTTTTGTCTTTGCGCGACATATCGGCGGTGTTTATACCGTATTTTTCGAGGCAAATGGTTTTCGGTTCCATTTTGCGCACGTACGAATAGATTTGCCTTCCGGTGTAGCGGAATCCGCTGTACTTGTTGTGGATATAGTAGGATTGCATCTTTCTGAAAAGTCCGTCGTTGTCGGGGTAGGCAAACACTGCGCCGTCGTCAACGTCGCGAATTATCATCACCGCGTCGTCATTGAGACAGTTGCGGATTGCTTGCAATATGCGGAAAGGCTTTTTGAAATCCATAATCGCCATGCTCAAACACACAAAGTCTATGCCGTCCGCACCCACCGAGTCGAGATAACTTTCCAGTTTGTCTTCAAAATCGTCCGCTTCGAATTGCGTCGCGAAGAAACGCACGTTGTCGTCTTTGCGCATGTTGTTGCCTCTGTCGGCAACTTCTTGGGAGTAGGTGAGGGCAATGACTTTGCCGACTTCGGGATTTTCAAAGCGTTGGAATGCGCTTTCGGGGTTGAGCACGTTTACGTCAAGGCAAACGGCGTCCTTTTTGCCTTCCAGAAGTTTGTGAATTATCGGGGTTTCGTATTTGTCCAAAAGGTGATCTTCCGTCTGCAAACGATGTTTTTCTTTTTCGTCTTCGTCAAGATAATATCTTACGTCGTCGTGGCGGGTGAGAAGATCGCCGTCGCTCTTCTTAATGCCTTGCAACATCGAAATCAACTTGACCATGGACGCGTCAAAGTATTCTCGACTGATTTGCACTCCGTTGAAGAATGGCAAAACCTGCATGGAAGAGGGCAATGCTTTGGGAAATTCAAAACCGTCCACCATGATGGGAATTATGTTTTTCTTGTATTTTATGGCGTGTTCGATTTCCAATCTTAGCCAATCGTCCTGATTTGAGCAACGATCAAGTGCGTGAGAGGGCAGGATAAGCACGAAGTTTTGTGAATCCTCGATTGCCGAATAAAGTTTTTCGTTGAAAGGACCCGACCGTAACTCTTCCAAGTCGAGAAAAACGGTGATGTTTTCTCTGTGCAACCATTCGTATATCAGCCTTGCAAGCGCATAGCCGCCGTCGCGACGATAACTTATAAATACGTCCATAATTTCCCTCTTCTAATCTTTTACCATTGTGTAGCACGGCACGTCGAATACGCCGGGATATTCTCCCGTGATGCGAAAACCGAGCTTTTGATACAGCTTCCATGCGCCTTGATTTGCAATGACGCATTCAAGATGGCAAGTGCCTTTGTCCTTTATCGTTTGAGTTATGAGTTTTGACGCAACGCCTTTGTTTCTGAATTGCGGGTCGACGGCAATGTTTGCAACGTAAAATCCGTCCTTATCCTCCGCCATTTTGGCGTAATAGTCCGAAAAGATCCTGTGAGTGCGCTCGTCGCACGGCACGTTTGCCTCTTCGAATGCTTTGCGGATATGCTCCTCGTTTTCAATGACGGGGGAGTAGCACGAAACGAGTACGCCCGCAATACGTCCGTTTTTTGCAACCGCAATCGTGATATTTTTTTGGTTGTAAAGCGTGGGTAACGACGTCATTTTTGCAATGACCTTTGCGCCGTCCTCCGCGGAGTCGAACCAATATGGATAGATGTATTTGTCCGTCATATAAATGAGATTTGCCACTTGCATGCGGTCGTCGCAATCCTGCATGGGACGCACGACGATCTCGTCGTTTACGGCAACTTCCGCGTCTACGAATTTGCGAAACGCGGCATATTCCTCTTTGGATATTTCACGCGGATAGGTGAGTATTTTCAGATATAAATCGGCGTCGCCAAGGTGATATTTTGCTTGCAAATGCTCGTGCGGATTCATGACGAAACCACTTCTTTGATAAAAGCGGTATCTGCGTATGCTCGTATCGTCGCAAGGCGGCTCGATTTCAAGAATAACGGTTTTTTGAGATTGCTCTTCGAGTATGCCGAGGGCGGCGGTCGCTTTGCCTTTGCAGCGAAGTTCGGGCAAAATGGCAAAATGTTCGAGATATACGAAAGAGTCCGTTTCCCAATACAGCATAATGCCTACGAAACCGTCCTCGTCCGTGATAAAATCGAAGTGATAAGCAGGGTTTTGCATGATGCGCGCCTGCTCCGTATCGTCCCTTCTTTCCAACACCGGAAAAGCCTCTTCGTAAAGAGCTTTGGCGGCGGCATAATATTTTTGATTTTGTTCGGATAACCTTTCAAGTTTCATTTTTTCCTCGTACGCATCGCAACTTCGTTTGTAGCAAGACGAAAATCGTCAAAATGCGGAAGTATTGAACAACTTGTATATAATTTTAACATATTCGTACTCTTTTCGCAATAGCGCAAACACGCAGACGTATGATATTTTTATAAAAAATCGACTCGTTTCAAACAAAATTGCAAAAAAACGGCATAACGTATGGAAAAAACGTCGTGCGTGTGTTAAGATATAGCAAACAAAATGTAGGTGAAAAACATGAGTATCGTTATTTGGCTGTGCTTTGCAATTATGATTGCAATCCTTGCAACGTCGATAGTGAATATCGCAAGACGCGGCAGGGCGGATAGGTTGGAATATTACAAAAATTACAAAAAGGGCAAGTTCTGGGCGATTTACTTTGTCGCGATTCCCCTGTTCTATCTTGCGAACAAGTTTAACGGTTCGGCGGCAGACGAGGCGTTTTTCGACGCGGTGAAGTCGAGTGTGGATTTGGTTGTGTTGAAGTATGATTATTCCGCCGTAAAACCGCTTATGGAGGCAAATTCCGCTTTTAAGGCGGTTATGTGGTTGTGCTTCGTTATGGTTGCGCTCAACGCAAGCTTTTTGGCGGTTACTATCGTGTACAGAAGAGTGCTCAATCACGTTTGGAAAGAGCGTGCCAAAAACGCAAAGAAGTGTTTCGTAGTGGTCGGCTTCAATCCGCAAAACAAGAGCATAGTCAAATCCATTGCGAAAAAAGGCGAGAGCGCAAACTGCATCGTCGTGGCAAAAGAAGTGAACGAGGATTTGAAAAAGTTTGCTTTTGTCGAAAAGGTTTCGTATGCAAAGGTCGAATCGACAGACGATTTCGCAAAGAATTTGCGCGAACTGTTCAAGGATTTCGACAACCGTAGCGTAGAAGTTATAGTGAACACGGGCGACGACAAAATCAATCTTGCTTTTACCGAGCAAATCGCAGGCGTTATAAGCGAGTTGTCCCTCGAAAAATATTGCCCGGGCGGCGATAGGGGATTGAACGCATACGTGTTCGGCGAACCCGAAAACAAATCCACTTTCCTGAAATTTGTCAAAAGAACGTCGGGACTCGTGCATTACGTCAATAAGTATAAGCTCGTTGCGTACGATTTCGTCTACAATTATCCGCTTACGGAGTTTATGGACGACGAGCAAATCGACTATGCAACCGCAACGGTGAAGTCCGGCGTTTCGCTCAACGTTGCGCTTATCGGCTTCGGAAAAGCGAACAGACAAATCTTCCTTACGTCTGTTGAAAACAATCAGTTTATGAGCATCGAGGACGGCAAATTCGTTCCCAAAGCCGTCAACTATTGGATTTACGACAAAAAGGACGCAAGAAACGACAAAAATCTCAATCACGACTACTACCGCTTCGAGAGAGAACTCGGACAGGACGAGTATTTGCCCTTGCCGTGCAAGCCGGCAAACGAAAAGTTTTTCGAGCTCGATATAAACGACGACGATTTCTACAAATCTCTCAAAGAAAATTTGAGCGAAAAACGCGGCAAGAAAAACTACAACTATCTCATCGTCGCATTCGGCTCCGATTTGGAAAATCTTGACTTTGCCGAAAAGATTTGCACGAAACTCAAAGAGTGGGAAATCTTCAATCAAACGAAAGTGTTTGTCAAAATCCGCGACGATAAGCTCAAAAACGACGTTATCGGAAGCGTTGATAAAGACGTCGATTTTATCGTGTTCGGCAACGAGGGCGAGCTTGTGTACAACGTAAACGCAATCGTAAACGAAAAGAACGAGGCGTTGGCAATGGACAGACATCGTTGTTACGAGCTTGCCTACGCATACGAGAGCGAAAAGAAAAAGGCGGCGCAAGAAATGCGCGATATCGTGAAAATAGACGAGGACGGCGAAAAACTCAAAGCTACGAGAAGCTGGTATAAGCAAGCTCAATTCCAGCGCGAAGCAAACATTTACGGCGTGCTTGCCATAAGAATGAAACTGCAACTCATCGGTTTCGACTTGCGCGACAAAGCGGATGGCGAGAAGGATGCGTCCGACGAGTTTATGTGCGCATACGAAAAAGACGATCCCATCGTTTACGACGGCAGCGAAATCGAAGGCAGAAAAGGCGTGGTTTACACCAACGACTCCTTCAAATTCGACAGTTTGAGGGGACGTATGGCTATCCAGGAGCACCAAAGATGGAACGCATACGCAATCACTTGCGGCATGCTTCCTATGCCCGTTGCCAAAATGAAAGAGGGCAAATTTAAGAATTTCGAGCTTCGCAAGCACGGGTGTCTTACAACTTTCGACGGGCTTGTGAATTACAGAAAAATCAGAGCGGAAGTCGAGCACAGGAGCGAAGAAGAAACCGACGTCATAAGATACGATTATCAGATATTGGACGACGTGAAATGGCTTGCAGGTCGCGCAGATAAAAAGATTGTGAAAAAGTAAAGGCGACCGATTTTTGAAAATAATTTCAAGACGTATAGTCAACAAAAAAAAGCACCGCTCAAACGGTGCTTTTTTGCGGATGAGAGGGCGTTTTTTTAAGTACCGTTCGGATTGCCGAATTTTCCACGCCACGCGCGTTGCAAAAGGAAGCCGTGGCATAGTGCCTAAAAAGTTTTTTCTTGCACATTGTCCGATTGTAGTTTATAATTGTTTTATAAATTTTAGGGGTAAAATTATGGTGAAACAACTCACAAAGACCGAAAAGGTGCTTTTTGCGCTTTTGGGGCTTTCGGTGGCAATCATCGTTTTGGGCATTCTCTTTTTGCTCAACGCAATGCAGGATATGGAAAATCCCGACAATATCGCGTTTTTCACGGCGTTCAGCCAAATCGACAACGTTCTTGCAAAGTATATCGTGGTCATTCTCACTATGAGTGCGGGCATTATGCTGTTTTCAAACGTGGCGTTGAGATTCCCCGGCAAGAAACTCCGCAACGGACTTACTATCGGAATTACGACGTTTGCATTTGTGCTCACTCTTCCGCTCGTGTACGTGTTTATCGCAATCTTGCCGCTTGCGGCAAAAGCCACTACGACGGGTATGCCGGCGTTTGACGAGTTGTTCGTGGTAGACCAAGTTATGCGCACCGACAACATCCTCAAAGGACTTATGGCATGGTTCGGCAACGGCGCATTTCTTTGGGTTGTGCTTGTGTTTATGCTTTTGCTCTCAATCCTTTTCTTGCTCGAACCGCTGTTTGCCGGCATATGCGTAACAAAAGGCAAAATCCTCAACATCGTCGGAAAGAATAAGGACGGCAAAGTGCGTTTGTTCTGCACGGATGAACTTCCCGTGCTCAAAAAACAACGCGAAGAAATGGAAAACATCCTCAATTTCGACGAGGACGAACAAGAGGGCGTTCCTGACGAACTCTCTTCCGTTGTTGCTCCGGCATGCGACGTCGCGGAAGAATAACGGTCGAGTGAGAGCGCGCATATTTGCATCTAAAAGAGTGAAAATGCAAAAAATACCCGGTTGAATTTTGGTGTTCAACCGTGGCAACTTGGTACACCCGGGCGGACTTGTAGGGAACGAAGTGAACGTAATAGTGATTGTTACACATAGTGTCAATCGCATTAGCGAAAGGTACAAGTACGCATGAGGGAAGCGAAAACCCCACAACACAAGGTTGCGGGGTTAGAGTGGTACACCCAGGCGGACTTGAACCGCCAACCGTCAGAATCGGAATCTGATGCGCTATCCAGTTGCGCCATGGGTGCGTGAAATATGAGGATTTGCGATAAACGCTTTTGTTTTTACGGATGAATTATAGCACACAAATTTGCAATAGTAAACATAACGCAAAATATTACATGCACAATATTTTGGTGACATATGAAATATGCGGTGATATAATAATTATATAAGAATGGTTTTTGACGAATCGTGTCGGAAAGGGGGATTCTATTGCTCGTTTTTGAAGCGCGATTTGACAAAAGAGGCAGTTTATGGATGCAAAAATGCAAGAAAAACTCGATGTTTTGTCAAAAAAGATAGGCAATACTCCGATTTTGTCGCTTGGCGACGGTATATACGGAAAGCTCGAAGGGAAGAATCCTGCCGGCTCGATAAAGGACAGAGCGGCGTTTTTTATGATTATGCGCGCTCTTGAAAACGGCGAGTTGGAAGAGGGCGGAACGGTTGTAGAGGCAACGAGCGGAAACACCGGCATAGGTCTTGCGTACGTCGCGAGAGAGCTGGGGCTTAACGCGGTTATGGTTATGCCCGAAAGTATGAGTAAAGAGCGCAGAGAGATGATTTCCGCATACGGTGCGCAACTTGTGCTTACTCCTGCAAGCGAAGGTATGGCAGGCGCGGTCAAGAAGGCAAAAGAGATTGCCGAGAGCGGTGCGTGGCTTGCAAATCAGTTTGGAAATTTTGCAAGCGTAGAGGCACATTTTTATACGACCGCACCAGAAATTTTTGCGTCCGTTCCGACGGCAAAATACATCGTCGCAGGTGTGGGAAGCGGCGGCACGGTTATGGGCGTGAAAAAATATATCGAGCAAAACGGCATAGATTGCCAAGTGGTCGCAGTCGAGCCGCTTTCAAGTCCTCTGCTTACAAAAGGCTACGCCGGGGCGCATAAAATTCAAGGTATAGGCGCAAACTTCGTCCCCGCAATCGTTGATGTGAGCAAGCTCGATCAAATAATCGACGTTGCAGACAAAAATGCAATAAAGTCGGCTGGAGAAATTTACCGAAAATTTGGCGAAAAATGCGGAATCTCTTCCGGAGCAGCGTATTTTGCGGCGTGCGAGCTGCGCAAGCGCACGGACGGCGACATAGTGGTCGTTTTGCCCGACAACGGAGACAGATATCCGCAAAGTCTTTATGAGTGATCGATTGCCGTTGACGGACTTCGATAGAGATGATATGATTTTTGTGTCATAAAAAAAGAATTAAAAGGGAGTTTAAAATATGGATTTTCAAAGATACTATGACGGCGTAGGCTTGATTGTAGAAAACAAAATCAACAATTCTTTTTCCACTTGTCCGCTTTGCGGCGAGATGAAAGTGGACTGGGAGATTGTGTTCGATTTCAAGGGCGACCTTATTTGCGTGCTTGCAAAATGTCCGCATTGCGGTGGCGTAATCAAGACCATTTTCAACTTCAACAACGGCGAAATGCCGTCCTCGTTCACAGTGTCGGACACCGGCGAAACCAATCGCAACAGCCTCGTTCAAGGCGTCAACTACACGTTGCCCTCCGCGAATCGCGGTGCGAAATCGCAAAACGTCTCGGCGACTCAATCTCAACAAACCGACTCGGAAGGTAGCACTGTCGGCTGGGGCATCCTCGGCTTTTTTATACCTATCGTGGGCTTCATTCTCTGGCTGATTTGGAAGGACGAGCATCCGGCAAGAGCGAAAAGCGCAGGCATAGGCTGCCTTGTGTCCATATGTTTGGGAGTTGTAGGCGTAATATTGTACGTCGTTCTCGTCTTTGTGATTTTGGGTATCGGCGTCGGCGCATATGCGTCAATGCTCCCGTTGCTTGCGACGTTGATATAAGGCAAATTTGCAGCGTTTGTTGCGTATGCAATATGAACAATGTATTGCGCAGAACGAACGTTTATATAGCAAAAATTTAGAGATAAAACAGCGATTTGAAAAGCGGAGCAAAAAATGCTCCGCTTTTTGAATGTAAATTTTGCCACACGCAAAAGTCTGTTAGCGATAAAAAACAGCACCGTCGGGTGCTGTGTTCAAATCTCTTTTCTGCCGATGAGATAGTCTACGCTAACGTCGAAAAAGTCGGCGAGTTTCCATAAGTTCTCAATGCTCGGTTCGCTCTTTGCGTTGATCCAGTCACTCACCGAACTCTGTCCGACGCCGAGCGCACGGGCAAGTTGCATTTGGGTGAGTTTTTCGCTTTTCATCAAATCTTTGATTCGCTGTGCAATAAGAATTTCCATAATTAACTCCTATTGACATATTATCGGCATAATGATATTATTTAATAAAATATCGGTATGCCGATAATATTAAAGAAAGAGGGTATTTGTATGAATAAAAAGCATTTTGAAGACATAAATATGACAAGCAATATTTTGTCGTTGTTTCACATTTTGGCAATAGTTGCTATGATATTACAAATAATAGGTTGCATTGTCGGCGGAACTATAATGATAGTGCGTTTTTCCGTAAAGTATGGCTCGTTGCTATTGTTCGGCGGCGTGATTTCGGGCGCGATTGGATTGGTCGGAATATGGCTTTGGAATATCGTTTTTCAATGCTTTTTGGATTCTGCTTGCGCTACGAAAGAACTGTACGATATTTCGTCGAAAAAAGGAATGCTGGAGGAAGCGACGGAGGTATTTTACATTATTCAAAACGTCAAGAAAAACGAGTATGCTTCGAATATAGTTGACGACGGCGTTGCTTCGAGTCCTAATATAGACGACGCGATGTTGTTCGACACAAAACAGGAAGCCGAGCGTGTTGTACACGATTTCGGTTTGAGTAAAAACGACGGTTGGTTTGTTAAGCAAGCAAAAATATAACTCTCGCTTTACATACCGACGGCGAAATGCTAAAATGTCCGTATGGACGAAAAGAAAAAACGAGTTGTCGTCGGTATGTCCGGCGGCGTGGATAGCGCAGTTGCCGCTGCTCTTTTGAAGGAGCAGGGTTTTGACGTTGTCGGACTTTATATGTCCAACTGGAAAGAAACCGACCCAAACGGTTGTTGTACGGGTGAGCAGGACTGGACGGACGTGCAGTATATTTGCGACAAAATCGGTATTCCGTATTATTCGGTGGATTTTTCCGAGCAATATATGAACAACGTGTTCAAACTCTTTGTGGACGAGTACAAGAAAGGCAGAACGCCCAATCCCGACGTACTTTGCAATCGTGAAGTTAAGTTCGGCCCGTTTGCCGATTTTGCTCGCGAACTCGGAGCGGACTATGTTGCCACGGGACATTATTGCAGAATCCGCCATGACGGAGATATGCATTATTTGCTTCGCGCAAAGGACGACAACAAGGATCAAACGTATTTCCTCAATCAAGTTTCCATGCAACAGCTTCGCGACGTCATGTTTCCTCTCGGGGATTTGACAAAACCCGAAGTCAGAGAGCTTGCGCTCAAATTCGATATTCCTGTTGCAAAGAAGAAAGACAGCACGGGCATTTGCTTTATAGGCGAGCGCAATTTCAGACAATTTCTATCGCAATATATTCCGATGAAAGACGGTGATATTGTCACGCAAGACGGAAAAGTCGTCGGCAGGCACCACGGCGTGTATTTCTACACTTTGGGGCAACGAAGAGGTCTTGGTATCGGCGGAAGTGCGGACGGCAACGGAGAAAGGTGGTTTGTCCTTGGCAAAGACGTTGAAAAGAATTTGCTCATCGTATCGCAAGGCGAGGACGATATATTGTTTAAGGACGGACTTGAAACCGAGGGGTTCAACTTTATCACTCCGCCACCGGCGAAAGAGTTCGATTGTGAAGTTCGCATCAAACATCGTCAGCCGTTACAAAAGGCTCGTGCGCAAATTCTTGAAAAAGGAAACGTACGTATCGTGTTTCAAGAAAAACAAAGAGCGATTGCCGAAGGACAATATGCAGTCGTGTATTACGGCGATATTTGCCTCGGCGGTGGCGTCATAAACCACTCGTATAACATCTAAATAGTGATATTTTTACTAAAACAACCTTGCGGACTGCAGGGTTGTTTTTAATTTTGTCAAATTTTCAAAAAAAAACACGAATAGTGTTTAATGCCTCGTTGGACACAATCAATTAAAACACGATTGGTGTTGCAATATAAATTAATTAATCCGAAGCGATGAGAGTATGTTTTTTCGGTTATTCGATTAGTAGCCGATTGTAAAAACAGAATAATCAACATAAACATTGAACTTGTGTTTGCTTCGTGCAATTATTGCGGTTCAAAACGACAATAGACTCCGATACTTTGTTTACTGTCCGGCAAGAGCCTCGGTAACGGTCATTGTTCATCGAACAAGGGTTCAAAATGCTCCGCATAATTCCGATGCGGATGCGTGCGCGCCTATATATTATAGTACGCGCGCACGCGCGTATACGCATACGCATTTATACGCACACATATACTCGTGCATACGCTATATATAAGGTTGCGCGCGATAGAGTGATAACATGGGGCGAAGATACGGTTTTTTGTATATTTTGCATCTATGTGTCATAGGAGAATGATTTTTGTCGGAATTAGGCGGCAGCATGTCCCCAAATGTCCCTAAACATACCGAAAACAGTGGTTTTGACAAACAATATGTCCGATAGTTTGACGAATTAAATAAAACTAAAAAAAATTACAAAAAACATCAAAAAACGCTTTACAAAAAAATCTCAAAGGATTATTATAGGCAAGCTGTCGTAAGCAGTAAGCAAGTTTCAAATTGTGGTACAAGCCCAAAGCAAACACAACATTTTGAGATGAAAAAAGTTTTGAAAAAAACTTAAAAAAATTTCTTAGAAAACATTGAAAAATCGTTGACAAAGAAAATTGCTTATGATAGTATATGAAAGCTGTCACAAATTGACGGCAACGAACCTTGATAATTGAACAAATTTGGAAAAGCGATTTTTAATGTGAATTAAATCATTAAATAACGTCTAAAAAACCTTTGAACAAAAAGTTATAGGACAGTCAAGATTGAACTCAAGAGTTTGATCCTGGCTCAGGACGAACGCTGGCGGCATGCTTAACACATGCAAGTCGAACGGACTGATTCCCTTCGGGGATGAAAGTTAGTGGCGAACGGGTGAGTAATGTATGAGCAACCTGCCTCTGTCAACGGGATAACAGTTGGAAACGACTGCTAATACGGTATATGACCACGGCACCGCATGGTGCAGCGGTAAAAGATTTTATCGGACAGAGATGGGCTCATATCCCATTAGGTAGTTGGTGAGATAACAGCCCACCAAGCCGACGATGGGTAGCCGAGCTGAGAGGCTGATCGGCCACATTGGGACTGAAACACGGCCCAGACTCCTACGGGAGGCAGCAGTGGGGAATATTGGGCAATGGAGGCAACTCTGACCCAGCAATGCCGCGTGAGCGATGAAGGTAGTTTTATTGTAAAGCTCTTTTCTCAGGAACGAACAAATGACGGTACCTGAGGAATAAGCCCCGGCTAACTACGTGCCAGCAGCCGCGGTAATACGTAGGGGGCGAGCGTTGTCCGGAATGACTGGGCGTAAAGGGTGTGTAGGTGGTTTGATAAGTTAGATGTGTAATACCCAGGGCTTAACTCGGGTGCTGCATCTAAAACTGTTAGACTTGAGTACTGGAGAGGATAGTGGAATTCCTAGTGTAGCGGTGGAATGCGTAGATATTAGGAGGAACATCAGTGGCGAAGGCGACTATCTGGACAGCAACTGACACTGAGGCACGAAAGCGTGGGGAGCAAACAGGATTAGATACCCTGGTAGTCCACGCTGTAAACGATGGATACTAGATGCAGGAGGTATTCACTCCTTCTGTGTCGCAGCTAACGCAATAAGTATCCCGCCTGGGGAGTACGGCCGCAAGGTTGAAACTCAAAGGAATTGACGGGGGCCCGCACAAGCAGCGGAGCATGTGGTTTAATTCGACGCAACGCGAAAAACCTTACCAAGACTTGACATCGTATGACCGCTATGGAAACATAGCTTCTCTTCGGAGCATGCAGACAGGTGGTGCATGGTTGTCGTCAGCTCGTGTCGTGAGATGTTCGGTTAAGTCCGATAACGAGCGCAACCCTCGTGAACAGTTGCCAATATTAAGTTAGGAACTCTGTTCATACCGCCGTGGATAACACGGAGGAAGGTGGGGATGACGTCAAATCATCATGCCCCTTATGTCTTGGGCTACACACGTGCTACAATGGCTATTACAAAGAGCTGCAAACTCGTAAGGGCAAGCGAATCTCAAAAAGATAGTCTCAGTTCGGATTGTGGGCTGCAACCCGCCCACATGAAGTCGGAGTTGCTAGTAATCCCGAATCAGCATGTCGGGGTGAATGCGTTCCCGGGCCTTGTACACACCGCCCGTCACGCCATGGGAGCTGGTAATACCCAAAGTCGGTACACCAACCGCAAGGAGGAAGCCGCCTAAGGTAGGATCAGTGACTGGGGTGAAGTCGTAACAAGGTAGCAGTACCGGAAGGTGCGGCTGGATCACCTCCTTTTAAGGAGCCGAAAGGCAATCCTGTGAAGGCAGTTGTGAAAACGACTGTCGACCGAGAGGTCGAAAATCGAAAGTTTGTACAAACTTACCAAAAAATGTACACGGATTCACATAAATCCTTTTCCAAGTTCAATTATTGATGGGTACGACTTAGGTCATCGCACATTGACAACTGCATAGCAGCCAACAGAAAAACTCAGGTTTCTGTTGGTCAAGTAAAAAGAGAGTAAAATATCTATAAGTTTAGAGTAATACGAAAAATCTTTCAACAGATTTCAAAGGATTTACCGATTCACAGATATTTTTGCTGAGTAAATTAACAAGAGATTCATTTAATGATCTTATTAGGTTAGACGTATATGATTAAAGCTAATAAGGGCATATGGTGGATGCCTTGGCACCAAGCGCCGAAGAAGGACGTGACAAGCTGCGATAAGCTACGGTGAGCTGCAAATAAGCTTTGACCCGTAGATCTCCGAATGAGGAAACTCACTTCCGGTAATGCGGAAGTATCCATGTATGAATATATAGTACATGTGAAGGGAACCCGGGGAACTGAAACATCTAAGTACCCGGAGGAAAAGAAAGTAAATAAACGATTTCGTAAGTAGTGGTGAGCGAACGCGAAAGAGCCCAAACCGGAGAAATTTATTTCGATGGGGTTCGGACCTGCATAATTCAAAAAATCGTTAGTCGAACATAGTTGGAAAACTAGGCGACACAGAGTAATAGCCTCGTAGGCGAAAACGATTTCAGATGGCGGGTATCCAGAGTAGCACAGGACACGTGGAATCCGGTGTGAACATGTGAGGACCATCTCATAAGGCTAAATACGACTTGGTGACCGATAGCGTATAGTACCGTGAGGGAAAGGTGAAAAGGACCCCGGGAGGGGAGTGAAAGAGAACCTGAAACCATATGCTTACAAGCAGACACAGCACAACTTAATGTGTGGTGTCGTACTTTTTGTAGAACGGGCCGGCGAGTTACGTTGCGTAGCGAGGTTAAGTGATTAAGTCACGGAGCCGAAGCGAAAGCGAGTCTGAAACTGGCGACATAGTTGCGTGACGTAGACCCGAAACTGGATGACCTAACCATGAGCAGGTTGAAGCAGTGGTAAGACACTGTGGAGGACCGAACCCACGTTCGTTGAAAAGACCGGGGATGACTTGTGGTTAGCGGAGAAATTCCAATCGAATCCAGATATAGCTGGTTCTCCTCGAAATAGCTTTAGGGCTAGCCTCTGAATAGATTACTGATGGTAGAGCACTGAATGGGCTAGGGGGCTTCACAGCTTACTGAACCTTATCAAACTTCGAATGTCAGATAATTGTTTTCAGGGAGTCAGACAGCGTGAGATAAGTTTCGTTGTCAAAAGGGAAACAGCCCAGATCTACAACTAAGGTCCCTAAGTACAAGTTAAGTGGTAAAGGATGTGTCAATTCCAAAACAACCAGGATGTTGGCTTAGAAGCAGCCACTCATTCAAAGAGTGCGTAATAGCTCACTGGTCGAGAGAGGGTGCGCCGAAAATTACCGGGGCTAAAACTTGTCACCGAAGTTTAGGAATGTAATTTATTACATTGGTAGAGGAGCAATCTATGCGGGCTGAAGCGGTATCGAAAGGGGCCGTGGACTGCATAGAAGAGAGAATGCCGGCATAAGTAGCGAGAGGGAAGTGAGAATCTTCCCCGTCGAATGCCTAAGGTTTCCTGGGGAAGGTTTGTCCCCCCAGGGTAAGTCGGGACCTAAGCCGAGGCCGAAAGGCGTAGGTGATGGACAGCAGGTAGATATTCCTGCACCACCGAGCGACGTTTAAATGAGGCAATGACACAGTAGGATAGTCAATCCGCGGAGTTGGATTTCTGCGGCCAAATCGTGAGGCTTGCACGTAGTGAAGTACGCGTGCTTTAAGGCTGGGCGATGATGGGGAGTGAAAATTAGTAACGAAGTTGATGAATTCACACTGGCGAGAAAAGTTGCTAAATATGTTGTTAGGTGCCCGTACCGCATACCGACACAGGTGGGCGAGGAGAAAATCCTAAGACGGACGGGATAACCCTTGTTAAGGAACTCTGCAAAATGACCCCGTAACTTCGGAAGAAGGGGAGCCTACGAAAGTAGGCCGCAGTGAAGAGGCCCAAGCAACTGTTTACCAAAAACACAGGTCTCTGCAAAATCGTAAGATGATGTATAGGGGCTGACGCCTGCCCAGTGCTGGAAGGTTAAGGGGATGTGTTAGCGCAAGCGAAGCACGGAACTTAAGCCCCAGTGAACGGCGGCCGTAACTATAACGGTCCTAAGGTAGCGAAATTCCTTGTCAGGTAAGTTCTGACCCGCACGAATGGCGTAATGATTTGGGCGCTGTCTCAACAGGGGACCCGGCGAAATTGTATTATACGTGAAGATGCGTATTACCCGCGACTGGACGGAAAGACCCCGTAGAGCTTTACTGTAGCTTGGTATTGAAGTTCGGTGATTTATGTACAGGATAGGTGGGAGACTTGGAAACAGGGGCGTCAGCTTCTGCGGAGTCACCCTTGGGATACCACCCTTGAATCATTGGACCTCTAACACTAGACCGTAATCCGGCTGGTGGACAGTGCCAGGTGGGCAGTTTGACTGGGGCGGTCGCCTCCCAAAATGTAACGGAGGCGTTCTAAGGTTCCCTCAGGATGGTTGGAAATCATCCAAAGAGCGTAAAGGTAGAAGGGAGCTTAACTGCGAGACAGACATGTCGAGCAGATACGAAAGTAGGACTTAGTGACCCGGCGGTAGAGTATGGAATTGCCGTCGATTAACGGATAAAAGTTACCTCGGGGATAACAGGCTGATCTCCCCCAAGAGTTCACATCGACGGGGAGGTTTGGCACCTCGATGTCGGCTCGTCACATCCTGGGGCTGTAGTCGGTCCCAAGGGTTCGGCTGTTCGCCGATTAAAGTGGCACGCGAGCTGGGTTCAGAACGTCGTGAGACAGTTCGGTCCCTATCCATCGTGGGCGTAGGATATTTGCGAGGCTCTGCTCCTAGTACGAGAGGACCGGAGTGGACGTACCTATGGTGCATCTGTTGTCACGCCAGTGGCATAGCAGGGTAGCGATGTACGGATTGGATAAACGCTGAAAGCATCTAAGCGTGAAACCAGCCTCAAGATAAGATATCCCTTTGTTTATCAAGTAAGACCCCTTGTAGACCACAAGGTTGATAGGTCGGGTGTGTAAGTGCAGTAATGCATTAAGCTGACCGATACTAATAGGTCGAGGGCTTCAATCAAAAAAATACAAGATTTGCCTAATCCTAATTTAATCAGCAAATACTCTCAATGTTATGCAGTTGTGAATGTACGAAACGCGAAAGCGCAACGACCTTCAAACCATTACCGGTGTCAATGACGCTGAGGTCCCACCTGTTCTCATACCGAACACAGAAGTTAAGCTCAGTTGTGCAGAAAGTACTTGGCTGGACACGGCCTGGGAGGATATGTAGATGCCGGTTTCCAAATGAAAAGACATACACAAAAGTGTGTGTCTTTTCTTTTATATATCGCAACTTATATCTTGATGTGCACAAGTGTCCGGCCAATAAAGATTACAAAAGACTGCAATAATGAAAGCACAACGGATAATCGGGATTGTATCGTATAGCGGTTGTGCGTCCAAGTTTATGCATTAATAAGTCGATTAAATGTAGTCTTTTGTAAAGAGGAGCAATCGACGGTAGGCGCAGACATAAAAACATCTCGGGTATATGTATCACAAGTATTGTGATTTTTGTGAAATGCAATATACATATGGATAGAAAACACGGTATTTTTATGGCAAGCAAAAGTGGCGAATTGTGACGAGGACACGGCCTGGGAGGATATGTAGATGCCGGTTTCCAAAACCAAAGACATACATGTTTGTGTATGTCTTTTGTTTTATACAACGTTAATTATTGCAAAAATTGTGTTGCATACAAATTTTATTGGTGCTACACTATGAAAACCAAACCCAAAAGAATTGTTTTGAAGCTAAATAAGGTGATTATATGATTATAAGAAAAGCACGTATGGAGGATAGGCTCGGAATCGAGCGTTTGCTTAAGGAAGTGAACAATTTGCACGTTGAGTTGCGCCCGGATATTTTTGTGGCAAATGCCGTCAAGTACGACGAAGAAAAATTCGATGCGCTTATTTCAAGTGACAAAACGCCGGTATTTGTGGCGGTTGACGACGAGGGGAAAGTTATCGGTCACTTATTTTGCAGTATTCGCGACTACAAGCAAGTTGCGGTGTACAAGGATTTCAAAACGTTGTTTATCGACGATTTATGTGTTGACGAAACTACGCGCGGACAAGGCGTAGGCAAGGCTTTGTATGAATTTGCCATCGGTTACGCTCGCGAAAAGGGGTGCTATGACGTTACGCTCAACGTGTGGGAAGGCAATAAATCCGCGCGTGCGTTCTACGAAAAAATGGGAATGTTCCCGAAAGAAACTCAAATGGAATATATTCTTTGAAAAAACAAACGGAATACAAATTCTATAATGTCAAAAAAACAGGCGCGTTAAAAACGCCTATTTTTATTGTTTCGATTGCTTTTGCAAATACGTTGTCTTATAATCCATATGCGCCACTATGAAACGGCAAATTGGATAAATTTTTATGTCGAACAAAAGAACAAAAATCGAGAACGAAGCGGAATTCTTCGGAACGGAAAGCGTCTGGAAAATTTTGCTGAAAATATCCCCGCCGGTCATGCTGTCGCAACTGGTGTTGTCGTTGTACAACATCGTTGACAGCCTTTTTGTCGGGCAATATTCGGGACACGGTTTGACTGCTCTTTCCGTCATATATCCTCTTCAACTCATAATAACGGCACTTGCGGTAGGTACGGGCGTTGGCGTCAACACGTACATGGCAAGGCTTTACGCACGCGGTGAAATCCAAAAAGCGAAAGCAACGGCAGGCACGGGCATGGTGCTTGCGGTGTTGATGTGGGCGGTGTTTGCCGGCATAAGCGCACTTATAATGAAACCCTACATCAGAGCAATGGCAAATGCTCCCGAGGCAATCGAATATGCCTATCAATACGGCATGGTGGTGTGTATCGGCTCTCTCGCCACGTTTTTGGAGGGTGTTTGGTCGAAAGCGCATCAATCGCACGGAAATATGGTTGTGCCTATGATCGCACAACTTGCCGGTGCCGGCACAAATATATTGCTTGATTGGATATTTATCTTCGGCATGGGCGCATTAAAACCTATGGGCGTTCTCGGCGCAGCAATCGCAACGGTTACCGGACAGTTTGTGTCCGCAATTATCGTCGGCGCAAAAGGTATTCAGAAGCCCGCAAAACCAAAACAAGCTTCGGAGCTTACAAAAAATATATATTCGCTCGCACTGCCGTCGATCGTGATGCAAATGATGTACGTGATATATATACTCGTGCTCAATGCCGTGCTCACAAAATTCAGCGACGCGGCGGTTACGGTGCTGGGGCTTTACTACAAACTCCAAACCTTCTTCTTCATCCCGATGTTCGGTTTGCAAACGTGCATCGTTCCCGTGATAAGCTACAACTTTGCGCGGCACAATTTCATGCGTGCGAAAAAGGTTATGAACGACGCTATGCTCATCACGACGGTCGGCATGATTTTGGGAATAATATGTTTCGAGGCGTTCCCCAAGACGTTTATCGGCTTGTTTTCAAAGGACGAGCAAGTGCTTGCGATAGGACAGACGGCGTTCAGAATTATCGGCACGAGCTTTATTCCCGTTGTGTTCTCGCTGATGATACCCATGTTTTTCCAAGCGATAGGTAGGTCCGTGCCCAGCATCGCACTGTCGTTGATAAGACAGGTGCTGGGGCTAATGCCGCTGTTTTACGCTTTCTCTTTTATAGGTCTGGACTATACGTGGATTGCATTCCCGGTGTCCGAAACGATGACGACGATAGTCGGCCTAATTTTGTACGTAGACCAACTCAAAAAGTGGAAGTGCCAAGAGCGGCTCGAAAAAGGAACGAGCGAGTACGTCAACGAAAGATTGCAAGCGTCCGCGCAAAATCAAAGCGAAGAGCGACAAATCGTCACTGTGCCCGAAAACGAATAAAATGTACAATAATTCATACAAATGTATCGTTATATAATTATTGTTTGACATTTTAATCCTTTTTTAATATAATGTAAGCACAATTCAATCCTATGGAGGAATAGAAACTATGAACAAAAAAGTTATGGCTCTTGTAGCAGTCATTGCTCTTGTTGCAATTCTTGGCGTTTGCCTTGTTGCTTGTAACGCAGAAAGCATCCAAAAGAAACTTGAAAAAGCCGGTTATGCATGCACTTCTTATGAAGCAGGCAAAGATGATGACGGCGCAAGCATCGAATGGAAAGTCGTTGCAAAGAAGAAAGGCCTTAATGCAGATTATGTCACGGTGACCAAATTTGCAAACACAGACGATGCGGAAAAATATGAAAAGAATGTGGCTACCGGTTCTGTCGGCGGATTCACCGTTGTTGTCAAGAGAGTCGGCAAAGTTTGCTACTACGGCTCAGAGCAAGGCGTTAAAGACGCAAAATAATCGCGAATAGCAATGAATAAAAGAAGCACTCGTCGAGTGCTTCTTTTATTTATTGCGGTAGCTTTGTTTAAGTGCATGGAAAGAGGACTTCGGTTTTTTTCAAATTATACTCGTTTTGTCCGAAATTGATGCCTTGGAATCGTTGTTTGAAAAATACAATTGCGGCGGTGATTTTAACAAATCACACAGAGCAGGCAAACATTTTGACGGTATCACCTTTATGTGTTATAATTGCTAATACCTAAAACAAGTTTGATTGTCATCGTGCATGCGAAAAACGACAATATGTAAAAGAAATTATGGAATATTCAAAATCAATAAAAAAGCTAAGAGAAGACAAAAATCTCACTGTTGACGAGCTTGCAAAACGCCTGTCTATAGACGCCGAAAAGATTGAAAGGGCGGAGAGCGGCGACGACAATCTCGACGAGAAAACGCTTGAAGAAATTGCAAGATACTTTGGCGTGCAGTATGATTCGCTTGTGAACGGAACGGTAAAGTCCGGGAAAAAGGACACGATTTTCGATCCGACCGAGTGGTACAAACTCGACAATGCCGCCAAGGTTTACCCATCCTCGTCCTCAAACGAATACAGCACGCTGTTCCGTTTTGCGGCGGTGATGAAAGAGAGAGTAGACGGCAAGATTTTGCAACAAGCACTCGACGATCTCGTGCCGCGTTTTCCGACGCTTATGGTGACGATAAAGCGAGGTGCGTTCTGGTATTATTTTGAAAGATTGCCGTTCAAGCCGCAGGTGGAAAAGGAAACGCTTTATTCTTTCCAACCAATACCTCTTGACGGAAAACGCTATCTTTTCAGGGTGGTATATAGCGACTATCGCATCGGTTGTGAGTTTTTCCACAGCATCACCGACGGCACGGGCGGCTCGACTTTTCTTATGAGCTTGCTTGCAAGATACTATGAAATCAAGACCGGCAAGGCGATTTCCGACTTCAAGAGCGCGAAAAACTACCGCGATTTGCCAACCGCAACCGAGATCGAGGACAGTTTTCAGGTTTATGCCGAAAAGCACGACTACGCAAAGAGGAACATCAACTTTACTTATATTCCCAAACTGCCAAAGGCGCGCAACGGCGTAATGACGCACGTAATAACCTCGGCATCCAAGCTCAATCAAAAGGCAAAAGAGTATGGCGCAACCATCACCGAATACGTGTTGGCAATCATTTTCGGAATTATGTTCGAGATGCGCAAGCGCGAGGGCAGCAAAAAGGACATCAACGCAAGAGTGCCCGTCAATCTTCGCAAATTCTTCCCCTCGGAAACCATACGCAACTTCTCGTTTTTCCTTGACGTAACCCTCAAAAACGAGGTTGAGGGCGGCACGCAAGCCTATGTCAACGCCGTCAAAGAGTGCTTTAAGGCGCAACTCAACGAGAAATATTTGCAAGAGAATATCAACGCCAATATGCGCGAGGAACGCAACAAGTTTATATCGTTTGTGCCGCTTGCCCTCAAGGACATAGGACTTAAAATCACAAAGTATCTTCTTGACAACAAGGCCGTTTCTATGGATTTTTCAAACTACGGAAGGCTCAACCCGCCGCAAGAGTTGTTCGAGATAGCGGATAGAGTGGAGTTTTGCCTGAAAGAGCCAAAAGGCAACGGCTACAAACTTGCCGGCGTAACGTTCGGCGATGAGTGCGTGTTGACGTTTTCGAGAACTTTCAAATCCGCTCAACTTGAAAGAGATTTCGTGCGCGCTTTGACAAATGAAGGACTTGACGTCTATATCGAAACAAACGGAGAAAAATAATGAAATATTGTAGGCTTTGCAAAACGTATCACCCCGAGTACGACGACAATTGCCCGTTGTGCGGCGCGGGACTTACGGAGGCACAGAATAAGCCCGACGACGGGTTTGATTTTGCCCCATACAACTCTAACGAAAAGAAAACAGATGCAAAAAAAGTTGCCAGAGATGTTTTTATTGCAATATCCGTACTTACGCTTGCGGGTTTGCTGATTGCGTCGGTGCTTTCGGGATTGTATGCCATTATTTATATCGGGCTTGCATCGGTGGGATTTTTCTGGCTTGTGATAGGACAATTTGCGTTTTTCCCAACGGATTTGCGCTCGATATATTTCCGCTCGACATTTTGGCTATGCGTGCTTGCGGTGCTGGTATGCTTGCATTTCGGCAAGTTTTATATCGCGCTTTCCTATGTGATTCCCTGCGCGGCGTTTGCGCTCTCCGTTGTGACGACGCTTACGATTTTTATCAGCAAAAAATGGTATAGATTTGCCTATTACTATTTCTTGCTCGCAATCTTTATGATTGCACTTTTTCCGCTCAACTATTGCTTGTCGCTCTATTTCGACGGATACAACTGGATCGCATCGGTGGCAACGTTGGGAGTAGGACTTGCGCAAGTTGCGTTCTCTTTGATTTTTGGCAGGGCAGTGCTCGGCACGGAAATCAAAAAGCGTTTCTTCGTTTAAATAGGTTAGACAAAAGTTGCGATTTTATCGATTTTACAACAAAAAACAACGGATTTCACAATTCGGAATCCGTTGTTTTTTATACTTACCGCAATTGTGCGACAGATTAGAGTATTACCGGTTGGATTTGCTCGTGGTTTAACGCTTTTTCTATCGTTGGCAAAATGAGAGAGACGTCCGCAATCAAAGAGTGCGGTTTGTTGTTCGGCGCGTCTTGACCGAAAGGTACGAGATATAAGTTTTTGGTGTTGAGCGCAATTCCGACGTTTTGAGCGTTTGCGCCCAGTGCGTCGTTTGACGAGATAGACAGCACGACGGGCTTGTTTGTGCGCAGGGTTGCTTTTACTGCCATCGTAGTCGGCGTATCGGTGATGCCGTTGACGATTTTTGCAAGCGTATTGCCCGTGCAGGGAGCAACGAGCATAAGCTCTATGCCGGATTTCGTGATGGTTTCGGCTTCGACTATCGTTTTTATGGGCGTTTTCCCTGTTTTTTCGACAATGTATTTTTCAAAGTCCGCTTGCTTAAAAAAGCGAGTATCGAGCGTGGACACGTTGTAGCTGAACACGGGGACAATCTCATAGCCGGCGTCCACAAGCGCGTCGACGGCAGTGAGAAGATTTGAAAACGTGCAGAACGAGCCTGTCACGCAAAGTCCTATTTTCTTCATTTTTTCACCTCCATGATGTAGTCGAACATTGCCTTTGCCGCACTGACGGGACAGGTTTTTGCAGGCAAGGCAGGGTATATGTCGGCGTCTATCCCCAGATATTTTGCATAGTCAAGGTTTATTGCCGATTTGGAGGCAAGGTCGATATATACGCAATCGTCTTTCATGCTCATCAGTTCTTTGTCGCTCACGACGGGTGAGGGTATCGTGTTTATCACGATGTCGTATTTTTCAAAATCGAAGTCGTGCATAGGCAAAACGTGTTTTGCAAAGGCATGAGCAGGGCGCACGGACGATGTGGATACGACGTCGAAAGCAACATCCAACTTGCCCAAAATCTTTGCCATAGCCGCTCCCGTGCGCCCGAATCCCATAATCAAAACGTAGCAATCCGCAATGGATTTTTTTGAGTGTTCGATTATAATTTCAAGCGCGCCTTCCGCCGTCAGCCGCGAGTTTATCGCTTGAAAACGCTCGCTGTCGTTGTACGTGCAAAGCGTTATATCTCTGCTGTTGGCAAGCGCGCTCGCTTCGTCGCTCACCCTGCCGCAAAACACTTGTGCACCGTCCTCCACTTTTGAAAGCGTCCTTGCCTCGACAAGCACGTTTGGAGCAAACACGTGAGCGGGCATGCGAAAGCACACTCCTTTGAGCATTGATTTGAGATAAAACATTCTCTCGTCGGTTTCGTGTACGATGGCGTAATTTTTGTTCATACGGTATGTTATGCAGCCTTTTGAAAATGAGTTAATGCACGCAAAGCAAGAAAAAGCACATAGAATAAATCGAGGTGAGTATGGAAAGATATTTTTTCGGAAACAACAGCGGTTACGGCTTTTTCAATCTGTATGAAAAGGAGCTGAAATCAAAAGACAAAGTCGTGCTTTTGAAGGGCGGCAGCGGCACGGGTAAGTCTTCCATGATGAAGAAAATTGCAAAGAAAGCAAAATCTTTGGGATTGGATTACGAGTTGTGGTTTTGTTCGGGAGACCCTCAAAGTCTTGACGGAGTTTTTGTCAAAGACAAAAACGTTGCGGTTGTGGACGCAACTTCTCCGCATGCAAGCGGCGTGGATATTCCCGTTGTCAAGGATGTGATTTTCGATCTTGCGTCGAGCCTTGACGCAAGCAAACTTCAAGGGGTGAGAGAAGAGGTTGAAAACAAGATGATATGCAAAAAACAACACTTTATGCGCGTATATCAATATTTAAAGTCTGCTTTGCGTCATTTGTACAATCAATTCGAGATTGAGAAACAAGGCGTTGACGAGGACAAAATAAGGGCGTACGCGTCCTCTGTGGCGCGTGATTTAAAGCCTGTGGGAAACAAGGTGAGAGAGCTGTTTTCGCGCGCTATATGCCCAAGCGGAGAGAGCGAGTATTTCGACCATTTGCGAGAAAAAAGAGTTACTCTCGTCAAAGGATGCGCCTATGCGAAGAAAGTGTTTTTCGACGAAATGAGCAAGTTGAGAAAGGGCGTTACGCTGCTGCTTTCGCCCCTCGATCCAACAACGTGCGAAGGTGTGATTTGCGGCACCGACGCGTACGTGGAAAATCCGGGACATTTTGCAAACGACACCGTTATAGATCTCGGCGTGTTCGGCGAAAGATACGACAAAGACGACGCAACGGAAGAAGCGAACAACGTGGTGTTGCAAACGGCGTTTGCGGTTGAAAGACTGAACAAGGCACGGCAAGCGCATATGTCGATAGAGGATATTTTCGTGCCTGCGATGGACTTTGAAAACAACGATAGAATTTTGAAGGAAATCGAAAAACTCATATTCGGTTGATATTCGACTGAAAATACTAAACGAATCGCAATTGTGCGTTGCGGCAAAGTCATCATTACTTGACTTTTGCGCTTTGTTTTGATATAAGTTAAGTATGGACGAAAAAAGAGCGAAAATGGAAAAAATCAACAAGAACGACGCGCCTTTCTCAAAGGCGTATTGTCGTTTCTTTTTGGGATTGTGCAGGTTTGTCAGACCGTTTTTGCACGGTGTTTGCAAAAAGAGCAAATCTTTCAAACGTCAAAAGAAAAACGGCGCGATGCTTATCGTGTGCAATCATTTGTCCGCATACGATTTTATTCACTTTTCTTCGGCAATGTACGGTGCGCCTTTGAACTTCGTCGTTGCGGAAAACATGATGTACTCGATGCCGATTTTCGCAAAACTTCTCGGCTCGTATCATGCAATCACCAAAAAACAGTATTTTGCGGATTTGGCGTGCATAAAGAATATCAAAAAGTATCTCGACCAAGGTATAAGCGTGCTCATTTGTCCCGAAGGCAAGGTGTCTGCAAACGGCGTTACGGGTGCGATTGCGCCCTCGATTGCAAGGCTAGTGCAATGGCTGGGCTATCCCGTCGGCGTGATTAAAATGCAAGGGGCAAGCCTCGCCCGTCCGAAGTGGGCGTACAATCTCCGTTTCGTAAGAAGAGGAAGAGTCGTAACCAATTGCGATATGCTTTTCACAAAAGAAGAAGCCAAAAGCCTTTCGAAAGAGGAAATATATCAAAAAATTTGCGACGCGCTCTATCAAAACGAGCATAAGTGGCAGGTTGAAAACGGTATTATTTTCAAAGGTAGCCGCTATGCGGAAGGGCTTGACAGACTTTTGTATCGTTGCCCCAAGTGCGGCAGTGAGTTCGAAATGAGTTCGAGCGGCAGTCATTTGAAGTGCAACCGTTGCGGAAACGACGTGGTTTACGGCTATGACGGACGACTCGTTCCGCAAGGGGACGGAGTGTGCCCGGAGCGTATAGATTTGTGGTACGACGAACAGCGCGCACTTGTTGCAAAAGAAGTGCAAAACGGTGATTTTAAGCTATCTAACACGGTCAATTTGTTTGTGGAAAACGAGCTTAACAACGGCTATCGTTTTGTGGCGAACGGCGTTTTGACTCTCGACAAGGACAAACTTTGCTTCGATACCGACTGGCAGGAAAGACCTGTCGGAGTGAAGTCCAAATACGGCGTGAATAATATGTCCCTCGATTTCGACACGGCAAACGGAACGGAAAAAGTCGAGGACGAATTCAAACACGTCGAGTTTGCGGTGTCGAGGTGCGATACCGTTGCGAATTTGCCGGGAAGCGCGGTGGATATGTACGACGACAAGCACGTTTATAGGTTTATGTTCGACAAGGTTATGGCGGCAACAAAGTATGCTCTTTGCATCGAAGAAGCCTACAAACTCGGCAAAAAATAAAAAAATTGCGAAAAATAGATTGCAAAAAACCGTCTGAACAGACGGTTTTTTCATGCGAGCAAGCCTCATTCGGCATTTGATGTTGACAATTTTGTTTGAATAATGTAGTATTATATTTGTATTCCTATATTATGTGCGCGAGAGTGCGCATACGTGTAAGGTGAAAGTTATGAGAAAGAAAGTCAGTTTATTTTTGATTGCTATCTTGCTTGTCGTGCTTGCGATAAGTATGGTTGCGTGCAACAAGGGCGCGCAAGACGCAGGCAAGTTGCCCGACAGCATTAACCCGTCCGATATAATCGAAACCGGCGGTGACGACGGTCCGATGACGGCGCAGCTCAAATTTTCCTTCCCAAAGGGCGTAACGTCCGTGTTCAAGAGCATGTTCGTTGACGAGTTCGATATTTCCGACGTCGAGTATTGCGTGGTTTATCTCAACACGCAAACGAACGCGACTACGGAGGGCATTCACGGCAATCTCACCGAAAATATGCTCCAAACGGACGAGGACAGAGCAAACGTCAAGAGGGCGGGACATCATCAAATAAAAGTCCAAGTGGAAACGGGCAAAGACGACGACGGCAACGCCGTTTACGCAAAAGGCTCGTTTGCATTGCACCTCCAAGACAGACTTGCTCCCGTTGAAAGAGTGACGCTCACTTTCAACCTTATGGACGGTGAAAGACGCGCCAACGCCGCATTCGGCACGACTTCTCAAAACGGACAAACGGTCAGCGTCAGCGTTGACAGCGGCGTTTCGATCGCATCTTGGGACGAATTTATCTCCACTTTCAGAATGACGATAGAGGACGAGGGCGAGGGTAAGCCCGCAAGAGCGCTTGAAAGCGTAAGCGTAAAAGGCGCAACGTACAGCGCAACGTCCAAAAACTTCCCCCTTACGATAGACAATTCTTTCAACAATCAAACTTTCTCGACAAAATGGACGAACGACACCGTAAACGTGAAGTTCAATCTTGCCGTTCCTTCGGACGCTCAACTTGAAAGCGGCAAGGTCAATCCCAGCGAAAACCCCGATTTCAAATCCACGCAAACCGTGCGCCGTTCGTACGGCAAGGCCGTTGCTCCGGCAACGGACATCTTCAACGTGTATAGCGGATACTACTTTGCAGGTTGGTATCTCGACAACGGCACGAAGGCGGGCGAGTGGGACGAAAACGACACTCTTTGGAATTTTGCAAAGACGGTCGGCACGTCCGATATAACTCTCGTCGCACGTTGGACTATGCGCGTTTACTCCTACACGCTCTATATGATGGGCGGTGAGTTCAAAAACGACGTTCAAAACGCAAAAGCCGACGACGGCACGGAAATTTCAAGCGATGAAATCGCCGCCGCAAAGGGCTTTACCGTCGTGAATGCAACTTCGACGTTCGGCATCGAAAGCGAAAAGCTCAACAGAATCGATTTCAGCGGTTTTGCATACAACCATAATTACAGCGAATACGTCGCAAAAATCACCGTTTCGCCGCAAAAACGCGACGGCACGCAAGCAAAGAGCGTGTACGTGCGCATCTCTCAAATCAAAGATTTGCTCACGAAGGGCAACGGTGTATATGTCAAACTCGACGGCATCTACGACGATTATCAATGTCAAAATCTTTCAAACACCACAACCGTTGACGGCGTGAGCGAAAAAGGCTACATCAAGTGGGTGTTCAACGACACCGACAACGAACAAGAACGCCTTGCAAGACTTAGTGCGTACTATACGGAAGTCGTGTTTAAAGACGGACTTTCGCTCAAAGCGGACGGCTCTATCCGCATCGATAAGATTGCCGACGAATCGGTGAGCGAACTCATCATTCCCGACAAACTCACTTATCAAGGCGCAACGCGCCCTGTGGGCGAGATTTCCGCAAAAGCGTGCATGAATCTCAAAGCACTCACAAAGCTCGATTTTTCGGAAGCTACAAGTCTCAAAATCATCGGCGAGCAAGCGTTTGCGCACGCTCCGCATTTGAGAGCAGTGGTTGCTCCCGCGTCCAACAACATCGAAAAAGTCGGCAAGAACCTTTTCTTCGGTTCGGAGTTTGAAAACAACTACTACAAAAACAACAACGGCAAACAATTTATCGTCATTGGCACGATTTTATACAAGTTTGTCGGTCAAGAGTACTCCGACGGCGAAACGACGCGCATCAGAGCGGACGTCGTCAAGTCGCTTGACATTTCTTCCGATTACTATTCTACGGACGTAGCCAACGCCGACGCACTCAACGCTCAACTTCAAGCGGTGAAGACGATTGCGGACGGCGCGTTTGCAAACGCTGTCGCACTTGAAACAATTACTCTCGGCGACAACGTGCAAAGAATAGAAAACGGCGCGTTTGCAAATCTCGAAAACTTTGCAAAAGTCGAGGTGAGTACAAGCTCGAAACTCGCATACGTCGGCGAAAACGCATTTAGCGGCACGTCTATGCTCAAAGAAACAAGCGGAAACTACAACTCCGACTACAAGGCAATCGTCATCGGCAAAGTGTATTACCGCTTCATCGACAAGAGTGCGACGGACACTCGTATTCTTTCGGACGTCAAACACATCGCACCGCACGCATTCGACGGTTGCGTAAACCTCAAATCCATAAACCTTGCGGCATGCAAACCTCTTACGGTGGGTAAGGGTGCGTTTACGAGCACGCAATGGATTCAAGACGCAACGACGCACGCAAACGGACTTGTCGTTGTGGACGGAGCGGACGGCGAAGTCTTCCTTGTGGAATACTTTGACGACGGAAAAGGCTCGAAGAACGTCATCGTTCCCTCAAACGTAACCTCTATCGGCGAAGAAGCGTTCTATCAACACGCAAACACCGTCAAGACGGTCAAATTCGACGTCAACGTCAAATATATCGACAACTATGCGTTTAAGGGTGCAAGCGCGGTTGAAAGCTTTATTTGTACAAAGGTCGGCGTTGAGGGCAACAAACTTGTCGGCGCACCTATGATTGCGGACAACGCTTTTGCCGACGCAAGCGGAAACCTTATCCACAACGCAAACTTCTACTTCACGTCGGAAGTGCTTGCAACGCTCGAAGCAATCAACAACGGAACGATTGCCGCAGGCGATGCAATCACTCGTGCGTGGGCGCAACTTTACGGATTCAACAAAGCAAACTTCGTTGAGGAAAAGGTTGACAAGGTTTATATCAACACCGACGTCGTAGACACCGTTCTTCTCAAAACCGCAGCAGACAAAAACGCTTTTGACACGACATACGGCGACGCAATCGCAAATGGACTTGTCGTGCTCAACAACACGGGCGTGGACAACACCGAAACCCTTGACAAAGTCAAAAACAACGTCCAAGTTGTCCTCGTCACAAAGGGCGACGAAAAATACGGCAGCCTCTATGAAGAGGGCGTGACGAAATACGTCGTGACGTTCACATACAACAACAGCACCGATGGTTGCCAAATCAACATCGGTGACGAGCATTTGTACGTCGCAACGGTGTACAACGCAATCAACGGCAATCCGTCTTTCTACGAGGAAGGCAACAGTGTGCCGACAATCAACGTTACCGGCACCGGAAACTACTATCTCAAAGGTTTCGAAGGTAAACAAGAAGGTGCGGATATTCCGCTTTTCTACACCTCGCATAAGGCGGGCGAGGGCAAGTTTGTGTACACCGACATCGACGGCGTGCAACACGAGCTCGATATTGACAGAATAGAAAACTTTATCACTACGAGAACGACTGCCGAGGCGGAAGCTGTCGTAACCGTAAACTTCCACAATATCGGAACGTACAAGTTTAAGTTCAAATATGCGGTTGAAATTTCGCAAGTCGAGCGACTCGAACAAGACGGCGCGATTTCTATTCCGCTCAACAGCAACGTAGCTTCTGCGTTTGCCAAGTTCAAAGTGCGCCTTATCGGTCAAGACGGCAGCGTGACGCTCAAATCGCTCTCCACGTCAAACGGATTTACGTTGGTGGACGGCGCGTCGGTTGACACAAAGACGCTGGGCATCCACACTTTGAGAGTGAAGTATGCGGCCGACGACGTGCTCGGCGGCGTTATTGAAATCCCGATCGTGTATTTCGTGGTGCTCGAAGCCGACGCAAGTTTGTTCGAATATGAAATTGCGGATACTCAAACCGTTGAACTTGGCGGCGAAACATTTGCCGGAAAGGTCAGAATCGTGTCATGCAAGGCGTCGAGTGCCGAAACAATCGTTCTTCCGTCGATATGGACCGCCGCAAACGGCGACAAGTATATTGTCTCCGAAATCGGCAAAAACGATTCGTCTACGGGTGTATTCGAAAACTTCAAAAACCTCAAAGCCGTGTATCTCGGAGCGAATATCGACAAGATAAACGCAAGAGCGTTTGCAAACTGCGTTGCGCTTGAAAACGTCTATACGGCACAAAACGTTAATGCGGAATACGCCGTGCTTTCGGACGCGAACTTTGCAAAAGAACTCGTTTCGGAATCCGAAACCGAAATCGTGTACAATGCGACGGTAAGCAATCTCGAAGGCGTCGAATACAACGGAGTGCTTGCAATCGGCGGACAATATACTGTTGTCGGCACAAAGAAAGTCGTCTACAACGTTGTCGGCATAAACGCGCTTCAAGTCAAAGACGGCACGGAAGTGTTCTTGCCCGATACTCTCACAAAAGAAGCGTCGCTCACCTACGAAAACGGCGCGCCCGTCACCGCAAACGTTTATTCGTCAAATAGCAACGTGATGTTCAGAACGCTAAAATACGTCAACGGCAAAGTCGAATACGTCGGCAACGGTGCGTTTACAAACACCTCCGCTCTCAAAGGTATCGACCTCTCGCACGCAACCGAGCTTCACTACGTGGGCGCAAACGCATTTGCGGGCAGCGGACTTGTTTCGATTGATTTGAGCGCAAATACCAAACTCGTCGAAATCAACCAATCCGTATTTGCAGGCTGCACGAAACTTGCAACCGCGACGCTGGCAAACACCGTTACCACAATCGCGGATCACGCTTTCTACAACTGCTCCGCACTCACCGAAATTCTTGGCGTAACGCAAGTCAAGAACCTTGCTCAAAACGCATACGAAGGCTGCAACGCACTCGTAACGAAGCCGAGCAAAGCGGCGTAAGAATTGAAACACAGTATTGAAAAGGCGACTGCAATGCAGTCGCCTTTTCCGTTGTTGTATTCAAATAAGTTTCATCGAAAAAATCAATAATCTTCAAGGATATTTGCAAGTTTTCGGGCATTTTCTTTTGTCATTTCCGTGAGCGGCAAGCGAAGTTTCGAGGAGCAGTAGCCTTTAAGCTGCATCGCCTTTTTGATAGGAATGGGGTTGACTTCGCAAAACAGAGCTGATACGAGAGGGAGCATGGCAAGTTGCATTTGCCTTGCCTTTTCGTAGTTGCCTTCGAGTGCGAAACGAGTCATATCGCTCACGTATTTAGGACATACGTTGCTTGCAACGCTGATTACACCCAGCCCGCCCATTGCCATAATCGGCACGGTGAGCGCGTCGTCACCGCTTATCACCATATCGGGGCAAAGGCGCAAACATCTTTCGATTTGCTCCATATTGCCGCTTGCTTCCTTGATTGCAACGACGTTTTTGTGCTCGGTCGCAATGCGGGCAAAGGTTTCTGGCAGGATATTCACGCCCGTGCGTGAAGCGACGTTGTAGCAGATAATAGGAAGGCTTGTCGCCTCGGCAATCGCGCCGTAGTGTTCGACAAGCCCTTCCTGAGTGCATTTGTTGTAATAGGGCGTAACCACCAAAAGCGCGTCCGCGCCCAGTTTTTGCGCCATTCGGCAAGTTTCGACGGCTTGCCTCGTGCTGTTTGAGCCTGCGCCGACGATGAGCGGAATTTTGCCGCTCGTTTGCTCTACGCACACTCTTACGATTTGCTCTTTTTCTTCTTCGGACAACGTTGCCGGCTCGCCCGTCGTTCCGAGAGCGACAAGCGCGTTTATGCCGTTTGCGATTTGCATATCGACGATATTGCGTATCGCCTGCACGTCCACTTTGTCATCTTCTGTGAAAGGAGTGATGAGCGCGGTGGCTGTGCCCCTAAAAATCATTTATGCCTCCAAAGCGTTTTTTATAAGCAATTCCACAATTTGCACGGCGTTGGTTGCCGCGCCTTTTCTTATATTGTCGGCAACAACCCACAGGTTTGCGCCGCTGTCCACGCTCTCGTCCATACGGATTCTGCCGACAAAAACTTCGTCGTGATTTTCGGCGTCGAGAGGGGTGGGGTAGACGTTGTTTTTTACGTCGTCCATAACCACGATTCCGGGGAAGTTTTCAAGTGCGTTTACGACGTCTTGTTTTTCGCATTTTTTGCAGAACTCGACGTTTATCGACTCACTATGACCGTAGAACACGGGAACTCGTACGGTTGTCGCCGTAATGCGCAAAGATTGATCGTGCAAAATTTTGCGTGTTTCGACAATCATTTTCCACTCTTCTTTGGTGTAGCCGTCCTCCATAAAAACGTCGATATGCGGCAGCATATTGTACGCTATGGGACGAGGGAATTTCTTGGGAGCAACTCCGTTGATTCCGTCTTTTAGGTCGTTGTAGCCGGCAACGCCCGCGCCCGACACTGCCTGATAGGTGGAGTACACTATGCGCTTGATGCCGAACTTGTCGTATAGAGGTTTGAGCGCAACGACTGCCTGAATCGTGGAGCAGTTGGGGTTTGCGATTATGCCGTGATTCCACTTCACGTCCTCGGGGTTGACCTCGGGCACGACAAGGGGAACGTCGTCGTACATGCGCCATTGCGACGAGTTGTCAACGACGATTGCGCCCGCTTCTACAAATACGGGAGCAAACTCCTTGGATACGCCGCCACCTGCCGAGAAAAGCGCGAAATCGACTTTGCCTTTCAGCGCGGTGACGTTCTCTTTTGTAAGTTCGATGACGGTGTGCTTCTTGCCCATAAAATCTATCTTTTTGCCCGCACTTTTTGCGGATGCGAAAAGATAGTAGTTGTCCACGGGAAGTTGTCTTTCGGTGAGAACTTCGAGAAATTTGCCTCCGACCATGCCTGTTGCGCCGACAACGGCGACGTTAAACTTTTTCATATTGCCTCCTAGCCGCTTATGTAGAAAAATTTAACACCGACAAGGCAAGTTGTCAATAAAAAGCCGCAATTCGGACGTGTTGTATTTTGAAAAACTCCGCTCGTTCGGCCGTCGACGCTCTTTGTCTAAAACATTATATGCGGACAAAATCGTCGGGGTGCTTTTAAGGACAAATATATTTTTGCGATTTATTTGATATTTGCTTCGATATAATGTATAATCTATTTAATTATATAGTTTTGTAGGAGTGTATATGGCAAACAACAATCCTAATTCGGCTTATTCAGTGCCCCAAAAGCCCAAAAAACTTTTGCTCGGCAAACTCTTTACGGACGCTCCCGTTCGCAAAGAACCCGAAGAACCTCAAAAAGTGCTCGTTGCCGGGCTTGCGGAAGCGCGTCCGGTAAAAGAATACCCCGATTCGTTTATGGCTAGAGCGGCGGCGGTTATGCGCGGCGAATTTGCCACGCTTTTCAAAGCAACGCTGTTCTTTTTGATATTTACGGTCCCGTTTATCGTCATTTTTGCATGGTTTGCAGGTTATTTCGAAAACCTTGCAATCGGCGGAACGTACAACTTTATGGGCGACATCGGCATAGGTTTCCCCGGTGGCGGCGACAGTATCGCATTGAGCGTGGGCAGTCTTTATCGCAACGTAAAAATGCCCGTTATGGCAATGTACGGCGCATGCTTCCTGTTCGGCTCGCTCGGACTTTCGGGCTTGTTCTATTGCGCAAAACGCAGCTTCTATCAGGATTATTACAAAAACTGGGCAAAAACCTATTGGATGGGCTTTGCAAAGTATTGGTGGAAGTTCCTCCTGGCAGGACTTATGATGGTTGTCATCGCTCTTGGCATGGTTGAGTCGCTTATGTACCTTTTGGAACAACAAGCACTCGGCACGGCAGGCGCAGGCGCATATTGCGCAGTGGTGTTCAGCTTTATCATCGGTGCGCCGCTCCTTCTCATCCCCGTTGTGATGATGGGACTTTTCACGTCGTACGAACTCACATTTGCGCAATGCTTTAAAAACGCAATCGTGCTTATCGCAAACAACCTTTTGAGCATTCCGGCTGTCGCGCTCGTAAGCGCGCTTCCTCTCGGACTTTGCGCGGTGAACAACCTTTTGGGTATCATCATATATGTTGCTATGGCACTCGTCGGCACGACGTTTATGGCACTTTGCTGGATTGCCGTGGCGTCAAGAGGTATGGTCAAGTGCCACAATCGTAAAGAGGACGAAACCAAAACCCAAATGGCCGAACAAAGAAAAGCCGCAAAACAAAATCCATACGTCAACGGAACGGTTCAAGGCGCACAAAAGAAAAAGGCAAAACAAGCCGTGCCTTACCAAAATCCGAAGAAGAAAAAGAAAAAATAATGGCGCAAATCATAGGATTTAATCTCTCTAAAGAGGATTATCTCAACCTTGCGGACAAGGCTTTCAAAGACGGCGAAACCGAAAAAAGCATATCTTATCTCGACAAGGCACTCTCGATAGATGAACGCTCTGCGGAAGCGTCGATTGCGCTTGCAATCGTTTACGCTTCGCTCGGCGCATTCGAAATTTCAAATGCGACTCTCTTCAAGGCGCTTGCAAAACATCCGTGCGCCGATGACAGAGATCGCATTTTTTATCAGTTGGCGTTGAATTTTCTCGACGTAAACCTTCCCGACGTTGCCGAGTATTATTTGCGAGATATTGCCGACGCGTACGATTTGCAACTGCCCGAGGATATGGGCGAGGCTGCAAGCGACGCGCAGGACGGCGGATTCAGAGTGATCTATCCCAAGGGCGAGGATTATTACGAAATGCTCATAAGCAAGGCGTACGAACTTGTGAGGGAGCGTAAACTCGACGAGGCAATCGCGCTTATGGACGAGGTTGATCCGCGCTCGAAATCCAAGGCGGCGGCAAATCATATCGTGCTCGTTTGCCTTATGATAAAAAACGACATCGATTCCGTCATCGCAAACGCACAAAAGATGCTTGCCGAAGACGGTGACAACCTTGCCGTAAAATGCTCGCTCGCAACCGCTTATCTTGCGGAGGACAAGATTGCCGAATCGTATGCCGTTTTGGATCAGATCCTTGAAAAAGACTACACGAATATGGACGAAATCCTTATGATTTTGCCCTTGCTCGTCAATTTGGAAATGCATGCGGAAGTGGTGAAGTACACAAAGAGAGTCCTTGCAACGCTCGACCTTCAACCAAACACTATGATTTGGCTTTCGCAAGCACTATACAATCTCGGTCAAAAAGACGAAGCGCGCAAAGTTATGCTCAAAGTGCGCACGATTTTCGGTGAGTATTCGCCGGCGGATTACTTTTTGCAGCTTTACAAGCAAAATCCCGACAAAGTTGCGTATTCTATGAATTTGCCCTACGTCGAAAAAATCGCAAGATACAAGGACTTGGACAGATTTTTGAAGATGCAACCGCAAGAGGTTTTGCAAATCGTTTACGGCTTGGACGAGGAAAGCGAGCATATGCAAAAGCTCATAGAATGGGCGTTTGCCGACGACAACGAAACTTTGAAACTTTTGCTTGTCGAAAAACTCGATTTGTGCACGTCCAAATGGGTGTGCGACTTTTTGCGCAGACAACTCATTTCAACTGACTTGTCCTTTGAACTTATGGACAAAATGCTGTTTTGCCTTGTGCAAGACAATATGTTCAGACTGACTTTCGACGTCGTTGCACAAGACAGATTCAAGAGCATTGATATGGTGCTGCCGAGTGCGTTTTTCAAGATGAACGAAACTTTGCACCGAGCGGTCAGATGCTGCGTGTCCGATGTCGTTTTCACCGACGAAGAACCCAATATCTATCTTGCAAAACTCACGAATATCGTCAACTCGATCGTCACAATCGACGACAGCGGAAAACTTAAATACGCCAAGCCGAAACTCAAAAGAATTTCAACCATGCGCAGCGTGCGCACGCTCATAGGCGTGTTGCTTTGCAAGGTGTACGAGGACGATGCCGACGATATGCGCAATCAAACCATTGAACGCTACGGCCTTGACGAAGGCACGTTTGACAAATACTACAAGATTATTTTCGGAGATGAAGATGGAATCGAATGAACAATTGACGCCCGACGTCAAAACGAAAGAAGATATGCTCAAAAATCTCGACGTCCTTTTAGACGAGGATTTGCCCTATCATCAAAGGCTCGAAGCGTACGAGTATCTTATGGAAGATTGCGAGCCTATTCTCGAAGATATGATTGACAAAATCTACACGACGGAGGGCGAGACGGGCAAAATGCTCATGGAGATTCTTGCCGAGTACAAGGGCAACAAGGCAATCTTTATGGGGCTTGTCAGCTATCTTTACAAGGGCGAGGACGTTGCGCTTTTTGCAAGGCTCATAGGCGCGTACGGCGACGAGCAGGGCGTTGAAGTGCTCAAAACTTTTTGCGAGAATTACGAGCCGAATTACAACGAATATATGGAACTTCGCAACGCCGTCGAAGAGCTTGGCGGAGATTTCGATTTGAAACAAGATTTTTCCGACGATCCGTTTTATCGTTTCCTCAAAGGTCTTGACGAGGTTGACGACGAAAGCAGAAAATCACCGTTCGAGGACTATTTCAAGCAAAATCGCGAACGTTCCGACGAAGAGAGCGACGAGGATTTCGACTGCGAGGACGAAGATTGCGATTGTGACGATGACTGTGATTGCGACGATGACGATTGCGACTGCCATCATCATGATTGTGAAGACGAGGATTGCGATTGCCATCATCACGATTGCGACGATGATTGCGGCTGCGGTCATCATCACCACGATTGATTTGATTTGTCATAACTTTTTGCACGCCTTCGGGCGTGCTTTTCTTTTTGCTTTTCAGCGTTTTCGCGGCGTCGAAAACAAGTCGCAATACGACGATTGCAAACAGTATAACCCCCAATACGCTGTTGACGGGATAGAGCGTATCGACTATATTGTCAAAGCCGAAAAAGCTCAAAGGATAAGCAACTAAAAGACAGAAAAACACGACGAACGCTTTGTGCTTTTCATCACCCAAAACGCACAATTTTTTCGTGTGAGAAAGGAACAAGGACGTGCGATCGCTCACGATTTTGAGGGAGGATACAAGCGTCGTGAAGATTGCTCCCGCAATCAAAACGCCGCATGCAAATTTCAGGTGCAATATTTCCGAAACTGCCAAAGTAGGCATTAAACTGCCGTTTGTGTCGGATAAAACTACCGTTTGGAGCATAAACAACATTCCAAACAAAAAAACGCATATCATAAGACAGCTTGCGAAAATCTCTTTGTAGCTCAAATTTTCGCCCTCTTCGGACACGATGATTCCGCCCAAAAGCACGTCGAGTCCGCTGTACAAAATAGGCTTTGAAAGCGTAAAAGGCAAAGACGATTGCGGCGTGGGTAATTTGAAAAAGACGATTGATATGCAAAGCACGATAAGAGGCACGACGATTGTGTTGAGGAGCCTGATTTTTTCAATGCCGAGCACGACGATAATTCCGCCGAGCACGGTCATTGCAAGCCCGAAGGCAAGGGGGATTCCCGTCATGGATTGCATCACGAAATCACCGCCGGCAAGCATTGCGCAAAGGGACACGCTTGCGGCGAAAAATATGCCGAGATTTACGATTTTGCCTTTTGGTATAAGCCTTTTTTTGCCTGCGATGAGAAACAGTGCGCAAATAAGCGACATAAAAATCGAAGAAATCGCCACGTTTAAAGGTGACGATTTGCCGAAAAAAAGTGCTATTTCACGCCCGGATGAAAATCCTGCGCCGATTGCCGTACCTACGTATAACGCTGCCGTTTTGAATGCTTTTTTCACATGAAAAGCATATTTGCGCCGTAGGCAAAAAATGCCGAAAAAGGCAAGGAAACTCTGTTTTTACGCGAGTTTTGCAACTCCGCTTGCGATTGCGGCTTGTTTGACCGCCTGCGCAACCGCGGGGACGACGCGTTTGTCAAACGGATCGGGGATGATGTCGGTTTCGCTCGGATTTTCAACGAGAGAAGCTAGAGCGTCGGAGGCGGCGATTTTCATCGCCTCGTTGATGTCGGTTGCTCTTGCGTCGAGCGCACCTCTGAAAATACCCGGGAAGGCAAGCAGGTTGTTGATTTGGTTGGGCAAATCGCTTCTGCCGGTGGCAACGATTTTCGCACCTGCTTCGAGGGCGAGTTTCGGATCTATTTCGGGGCTCGGATTTGCCATCGCAAACACGATGGGATCGCAATTCATAGAGCGTACCATATCTTGAGAAAGCACGTCTTTTGCGCTCACTCCGATAAATGCGTCGGCGTCTTTTACGGCGTCTTTCAAAGTGCCTTTGACGCCGCGCGGATTGGTGCGTTTTGCAAGCTCGTTTTGTGCGGAGTTGAAGTTGTCGCTCTCGTCAATTATGCCTAGTCTGTCGCAAACGATAAGGTCCTTTGCGCCGAGCGAAAGCAGGAAGTTTGCGATTGCAATGCCTGCGCTTCCTGCGCCGTTTATAACCAAACGGGCGGTTGATATGTCTTTTTTGACAACTTTAAGTGCGTTTTTGAGCGCAGCGGCAAGCACGATTGCAGTGCCGTGCTGGTCGTCGTGAAAGACGGGAACGTCGCAAAGGGCTTTGAGCCTGCGCTCCACTTCGAAGCAACGAGGTGCGGATATGTCTTCGAGATTTATACCGCCGAAACTTGCGCTGACGTTGTAAATCGTGGACACGATTTCGTCTACGTCCTGCGATTTTATGCAAAGGGGGATTGCGTCTATTCCGGCAAATTCGTGAAAGAGCACGCACTTGCCTTCCATAACCGGCATGCCTGCTTCGGGACCTATGTTGCCAAGTCCCAAAACCGCGCTTCCGTCGGTGATGACCGCAACGGTGTTCCAACGCCTTGTGAGCGAGTAGGACAAGTCTTTGTTGTCCTTGATTGCAAGGCATGGCGCGGCAACGCCGGGCGTATAGGCGAGGGACAAGTCTTGCTTGTTTTCGACTTTTGCTCTTGACGTAACTTCGAGTTTGCCTTTCCACTCAAAATGCTTTTTCAACGATTCTTCGGAATAGTTCATAAAAATCTCCGTCGGATATATTGACATCAGTTTACATCAAATGCCTTGAATTTGCAAACCAATTAAGGTATAATCGAGGCATGAAAACGATAACTTACAAGCAAATTTCATCCGCAGCGGAAAATCTTGTCACGGCGTGCAGCCGCGTTACGCCCTCGTGCATACGAGCGATGACCGCCGCACTTGAAAAAGAAAGCAATCAAAATGCAAAAACCGCAATGAGTATGCTCTTGTCAAACGCCGCTTTGGCAGAGGGGAACGGGCTTGCAGTGTGTCAGGACACGGGTATGGCGGTGTTTTTCGTGCGGCTGGGGCAAGACGTGCACGTCGAGGGCGGATTGCTTACTGACGCGATAAACGAGGGCGTGCGCAACGGCTATGCAAAAAACGGCTACCGCGCAAGCGTTCTCGACCCGATTACAAGAAAGAATACGAAGGACAACACGCCTGCAATCGTTCATATCGAGCTTGTCGAGGGCGACGACTTGCAAATCACGTTTTTGCCCAAAGGGTTTGGCAGCGAAAACATGTCGAGGCTGTTTATGCTCAAACCGTCGCAAGGCGTCGAAGGCGTAAAAGATTGCATCGTGCAAGCGGTGAAAGAAGCAGGGGCAAATCCTTGTCCGCCCGTTATCGTGGGTGTGGGCATAGGCGGCACTGCGGAAAAGGCTATGGAAGTTGCAAAAGAACAACTTTTGCGAGAAGTGGGCGAGCCGTCCGAGGACGCAACCCTTGCGGATATGGAAAGGCAAGTGCTTGAAAGGATAAACGCGCTTGGCATAGGCGCGCAAGGTTTCGGAGGCGATACGACCGCGCTTGCCGTGCATATAGGCAAGTTTCCCACACATATTGCCGCGCTTCCCGTTGCAATCAATGTGCAATGTAACGCAATGCGCAAGTCGAGCGTGACGTTGTGAGGCGGATATGGAATACAAACTGAAAACTCCTCTTGACAAATCTCAAATCGCAAAACTCAATGTCGGCGACGTGGTGTATATCACCGGCAGACTGCTCACGGGCAGGGATGCCGCGCACAAGCGTATTTTCGACGCGCTCAAAAACGGCGAAGAGTTGCCCGTCGAAATAAAGGGACAGACGATATATTACGTCGGACCTTGCGAAAAGGACGGCAAAGTGCTGTCGGCAGGTCCTACCACCTCTATGCGTATGGACGCATACGCTCCGCTTTTGTACGACGAGGGCGTTGTTGCAACCATTGGCAAGGGTGACAGAAACGAGGATGTATATGATGCGATAAAACGCAACGGCGGAGTGTATCTTGCCGCAATCGGCGGTGCCGGCGCATTGTATGCAAGCAAAATCAAATCGTCGAGAGTGCTTGCTTATTGCGATCTCGGCACGGAAGCGGTGCACGAGTTTCAAGTCGAAGATTTTCCGTGCGTGGTTGCGATAGACGCAAACGGCAACGGAATTTACGAATGACGATTTTGCAAGATTGCGACAGATCGGCATAAGTGTCTATTATCTCGGCGGCGGTTGTCGTTGACATATATAGACGACGGTCATACAATATAAACGTAGCAAATCTATTTCTTGGGTGGGTATATCCCAACCGGTGGTGATGCCGTCTTTGAACGGACAAGTCCAACAGCCCCAACAGCCGATGCGGTGAGATTCCGCAACCGCCTGTAAAGTCAGACTGGGAAGGAGTAGTGCGCAGACCAAACGTCTGCACGTCCTTCTCCGCAAAAAACGGAGATTTTTTTATGAAAAAACAAGGAAAATTCACAATCAAATTTATTGCCTATACGGGCATGATGACGGCAATCGTGTACGTTGCAACGCTGATAGGCGTATCCACTCCGGTTGCAAATTTCAACATCGGTGACAGCGCGATTTTGATAACCGCCGCGCTTTTCAATCCCGTCACCGCAATGATTGCGGGCGGGCTTGGCGCGTTTTTGGCAGACCTTACGACTTATCCCGTGACGATGCTCTATACGCTTGTGATAAAGGCAATCGAAGGCTTACTTGCAGGCATTGCGTTTACGCTTATCTACAAGTGGTTCGACAAAAAAGAGAATCCCACAAAACGCGACGTTGCGCTGAAAATCGTGTTTGCGACAATCACGTGCATCGTATGCACGATGCTCATGGCGGTGGGCTATTACATTTGCAAAGCGTTTATGTACGGCACGCCCGAATCGGCATTGACGTCACTTCCCAAAAACGTCGTGCAAGCGGTTGTTTCAACGCTTATCGCAGTGCTTGTTTTGTACGCCGCACGCCTTGAAAAAATGCGTGCGAAAACGCAACTTGTCCTCAAACCCGTACAACAAAAGACGGAAGAAGTCGCAGTGGTTTCAGACGATGAAAACCCCAACGAAAAGAGCGACGACAAAGAATAATCAAAAACACGAAAATTTGCTACAAATCACAAAAACAACGCTTTATCATTGCGTTTTGCATAGATAAAGCGTTGTTTTTGTGTTGTATGAGATATTTGCGAAAATATGTTGATTGTCTGTTCGAAGATGTGGCGCACTTATAAACGGTATGTGTCTGTTCGAAGACGGAATTGGAGTCGCAAGGCGACGACCGTAGCGAGCGCCGAGCTTGACGATTAGTACGAGAATGCGTGGTATTCTGTTGCGAAGCCGCCACGCAGGCGAAGTGGCATAAGTAGAGAAATGACCCTATTTATGCGAGAGCCGAGTGTGTCCCCACGCGGAGCGGACGCCGTGGGTTCCCTTTTAAGGGGGAACGGCGGTATGGGCGCGACGCGTAAAGCAACACATCCTGTGAATGTGTTGTAGCCAAAGCGAACGAGGCGGATTGCTTTGCAAACGCCGAAGTCCAAACACGTGAGGAAGGGGGACATTGCAATAATAGTGCTTTCCCATCACTTTTGCAGAGGAAGAACAAAACGCCTCTGACAAAGTTAGGCGCGCTTTGGCACGCTCTTACTCAATCAAGTTGTCGTAGATGAGCGAGTAAGTCGTCGAAGCCTTGTCCACCCAGCTTTTGTAGAGGTATTTTGCGAGTTGGCGGTTGGCGACGACGAGTTTGAGTTCCATAAGTGTGGTAATGTCGTTGTTGATGCGCATAATGACGGTATACGTTCCGTCCGCGTTTTTTGAATAATCGCAAAAATAGGATTGGCGTTTTTTGAAGCGCATGCGGTTTTCGCGAGCGTACTCCACGATTTCGTCGCGAATGGAGGAGGGAATTTTGGTGAAGAACAAAGACAAGCAACTTACGCCGTCTTGCGTGATGCCCAGCATATCGCTCTTTGGCACGCGGTAGACGAGGTTGGTGTCCAAGAGTTCCGCCAAATACTGCTTGCACTCCATGTACGAAAGCCAGTTGTTGTCGGATGAACAGATGTCCAAAAGGGTGGTTTCGGCAAGGGGGATTGCCATTTTGTCGAATACGAAAAGAATGACAAGTTTTTGCACCTTGCTGTCAAGAGATTGATTTGAGCCGAAACCGTCTTGAGTGTATTCCATAATCCCTCAAAAAATCGCAAAATTCACTTTTGCGCCCTACTTGTATATCCGATGCGGATGCGATACACAATATTACATTGAAAACGCTGCGATTTCAAGCGTAAATGCAAAAATTTTGTCGAAATACAATTTGTTGTAGTGTAGACGGGGTTGAGGCACAATAGTGGTGCGGCGTTGCCGCAGTGATATTGCTCCTGCGGAGCAGTGTGAACTCTAAATGCAATTTCCCCTTTCCTCACGTGTTTTCCCTATCACCGTTCCCCCTCTGCGTGACCTTGAGGGAACCCACGGTGACCGCGTAGCGGGGGACAACACTCAGCACTCGCATAGATTGCTATCGTTCTCTTTTTATGTCACTCGTTCGCGGACGAAAAGAATCCAAACTCGTCCGCTCACTTGTACTTTACGTCAAGCTCGGCGTTCGCTTTCTCGCCGCCTTGCGGCTCGCACTTTGAATAGGCACATACCGTTAATAAGTGCGCCCTAAATGAGTGTTCGTTTGGGTGTGGGTGTTCCCACCATTTTGTCATTGCGAGGAGCAACGAAAGTTGTGACGTGGCAATCTAGCGGAGCGAAATTCGCCTGTTGGCTGGATTCCCGCGCTGTCGCTCGGAATGACAAATGGAAGATTTGGAATATTCCACTTGCGTGCAAAGCACGCTAAACACCAAGCAAGCACTCGCACGGAATTGGGGTTTGAGTTTTTGTCCCTCTCGTTTTGAGAGTGAAGAGTGGTTGCGCGGTAGTGATTGTGAGAACAAGCGAGGTGATTGGCAACCGCCACTGTGTTTACGTTTCTATTTAGGGGATTCCCACGTCGCTTTGCTCCTCGGAATGACATTTGGGGCGATTGCCATAACCTAGGCGCCGTTTGAACAATTTGGTATTGACATTTATTTTGATTTTGTGTAATATTGTAGATGTATAAAAATTTGCGTGCGCATACGCGTTATGATAGCGTACACGCGCATAACACCAAACCCGAGGTGGATATTATGAGAAATGGCAACAAAACAAGACAATTACTCTCGCTTGCAAGAATCTTTGTGCTTGCGCTTTGCTTCACGCTGGTCTTTGCTTTTGCGCTGTCAGAAAACAATTCGCAAGTTGCGAGTGCGTATACTGTCGTGGAACAAAAAAAAGCCGATTATGCAACGCTTGGTTCCCCGTCCGCATTTTTCGGCGATAACAGCGAACTGACAGGTATGCATTTCGGTTATCCCGGTCTTTCGGCAAACACACAGACCTGGACATTTACCGAAACCTACAATACGGTTGTTCCTTCAACGGGAAATCATCAGATTTTCAAATTGAAGGGCGATACAACAATGTATACGCATGTAGGCGATGCAAACCACTGGTATTGGGGTGTAAGCAATGGTCAGGCTGCCGCGGAAGTTCACGGCGCAATGAATTTTAACCTCAGCGGTTTTGTCGCGCAAATGATACAAAATGACAATGTTAAGGTTGAGGCTGAAGTTATCGCAAACATAAGTGCGAGCAAAGAGAGTTCATATCTTGCAGCAAGAGTTAACAATATATTCTTTTCTGCAGTAGGCGTTCCTAATGGGAAAAGTTTTACTGCAGGATTATCATATGATTTAAGAAATAATTCTTCCGATAGCGGACAAGATAAAACCGGCTTCGTAGCCAGTTTTCAAAACAGCAGTGATAAAGACGATAAACAGCGTACATCAAATAAAATTACATTGACAAAGGACACTCCCGGGCTCGGATTTGCGCTCGGGTGTGGTTGGGCATTCCAGGGATTTGATGCAGCCGGCGATCACTGGGTAATGATGCATGATATTAAAGTCAAGTTTACAATCACGTTCAACGGTAACTTTACGGACAATGCGTCTTTGACGCTCGGCGACAATGCGGCACCCGTCGCATCGTCCACTTACGGCATTCAAAACAGCTATCAACAAGGCACGAGCGGATCGGGTTATGCTCCGTACCTCACCGATGCAAAGAATGCTCCCGTTTATTACGATTCAATCAAAAACAACGTCAAACTTGACAGCATCGTCAACGGCGAAGGCAAAATGCAATCTTACACCAACGCAAGTTTGGGACAGATTTCTGCCGACGGCGCAAATCATTCATACTATAAATTTGCACAAACCGAATACGTCGATATGTACAACTATTCGGGTGAAAGCTCGATCCAAAGCGCAATTTTGAAATACGGCGCGGATGCGGCAAAAACGATCGGCGTGGGCGATAGATTGATCACGGGTATATCGTCCGACGGCACGCTTCAAACTTCAGAGACAAACGATTCCACACACCTTCAATACGCTTCGGGCATAAAAACCGTTACGGTCAACGAAACGACGTTCAACATCTGGGATGCGACGGACAGAGCCAAAACAAAGGCTATCACCGTTGAAAACGACGACGGCGTGACGGTTGTGGTCGGATACGCAAAAGTCAATTATATCAATCGCGGCAGAGTTGCCGTCATGATTTATATGATCGCAAACGGCACGGTGCAAACTTCGGTTGGGGATTACGGCGGAATTTCAAACAAGTCGAGAATCGAGTTTTCCGGCATCGACACCACATCGCCCGACGACAGCGTAAACGGCGGTACGAACGTATCTCTTGACAATTATATCAAATCAAGTTCATCGGATTTGGCATGGTTCCGTAAAAACAAAATTGTTGCAGACGGAAGCATCAACGTCAACGAGGACGATACGGCGGCGGGTTATTCTCCGTACATTTGGTTCTATACGGTCAACAGAGCGGACAGTCTTGCTGCGCTCAACAACATCGCAATCACTCAATTTGCAGACTATGCGGCAGTGAAGGCGGCAGGCATCAATCCGATTGCCTATGGTGAAATCAGCTCGTTCACATACGACTTTGCCAACGGCGTCGCAAAGGCGTACGGAGGCGGTGAGCAGGGCAACCCTGCAAGCATAACCGACAACGTGACGGGACACGGATATTATAGATTTACTTTCTATATCTTCGACCTTGCAGGCAACAAGGGCGGCGTCAAGTCCTTCTACACAAAGGTGGACTACGACAGACCTGAATATACCGTCGATTACTCCTTCGACAAAAACGGCGTCCAAACCACCATACTTGCAAGCGAAAACGGCAAGTGGGCAACGGGTGACGTAACTCTCAAATTTACGCTCACCGCAGGCGGTTTCTCCGGCTACACGTTCAGATTCGAGGACGCAAACGGCGCAATGCACGCAATCGTGGTCAACGGCATGGGCGACTACGAGGGCGACAGTTACGTTGCGGGCATTGTTGACTATATCACATCGGCAAGCGGTACGGCTACGACGGCGGTCAGCAACGATATTACGATCAATATCAACGGCGTAGACGTCAACGTCGCATATGCTGTCGAAGGCGGCAACGGCACGTTTACGTTTACTATCCCCGCTCCCGCGACGGCGTTTTTCGAGTGGATATCGACGTTCTCGATGTTCTGCGGACAATATGCTTCGATAAATGCGATTGACATAGACGAGCAATCCGTGGAATATATCAACAACGATTGGAAGGGCGGCATAAAAGTCCTCATCGACGGCATCGCACCGACGGTTCCTTTGTTTGAAGACGAAGAGGGCTATTTGTCCACGTTTGAAAACTACGAGCTTCCGTCTTCGAGAAACTGGTTTACAACCTCTTACAACTTGCCGGTTATGCTCGCTTTCAACGACGCTATCACGGCAACCGACTACGCAAGCGGACTCAAGATTCACTACGGCATCAAAGCGGTGAAGAACTTGACGGAACTTTTGGCGTATAGGGATATAAACATCGAAAACAACTATAAGAGCGCAATCGACGTTCAAAAAGAACTCGGTTTCGACAGATACATCATGGTTACCGGCGATGCTCTGGACGGCGACGCAACAGATTTTACTCTCCAACTCTTGCAAAACCTCAACGCAGGTATGCGTCTTGTCTACGTCTGGGCGGAAGACCAGGCGGGCAACGTGTCCGAACTCAGCAGATATTTCGTGCTTGTGGACGCAAACAATTACAGCGTTTCGGCAAGTGTCAAAAGCAATGCAAAACTTGAAAGCGGCTTTGCAAACCTCACCTTTACCAATGCGGAAGGCGTCGCGGTAACCACAATCAAACGTGGCGAAACCTTGCTCTTCAACGTCGGTCTTGCAAATTCCTACGTGCCTTTCAAGTTCACGCAAAACGGCAACGTCTTGTTTGAAAACTACACGCAAAATCAAGTTTGGAGCGGCATAAGCAACGAAAACGCGCAATATATCACCGCAAGCGGCTACGAAACGCTTCGAGTGACGCTTGACGATTTCAACAACCTCACCGACCTCGAAAAGAGCAACAGATTCGAGCTTTCGGCAAGAAAAGTCGTCACCTACAACTACATCAACAGCAGCGTAGGCTACACCGCGGCTCCCACCGACGTATCTTCCGTGGTTATCTCGGGATACGAGGGCGCAAAGAGCTCGTTCGTATATCGCTTCGTTGATAGCGACAACAATTTGCTCTACGAAAACAACGAGGGCGGTACGACAACGGATCCGAGCGAGGCAAAACTCGACTCGGACGGCAACCCCGTGTTCTTCGTTCCCACGAAAGTCGGCAGTTACAGAGTGAGAATTTACATCCCCAAGGATGACGAAAGCTTTGTTACGAGCGACTTCGAAACGAACGATGCGGGCGAGCAAGTGTTCGCGCCCGTTCGCTACGACGTCATCAAGGGCAAAGCGGTCATCACCGTCAAATCCTCCACAAGCAAATTCGGCGAGCCTGCGTCAAGCGTGCTCGGAATGCTTGACTTCGACGTTACGGGCATCGACAAAGCGCAAATGGCAAGCGAGAACATCTTTGTAAACCTTGTGCTTAAAGACGTTACTCTTGCAAGCGGCGAAACATACAGAGTCGGCAACTACGCAATCGTCAACCAAAGCAGCGACTACTCTGCGGCAACCAACTACGACGTGACGTTCAACAGTGCAATTCACACCGTCACAAGACGTCAGGTCACCATCGACGCATGGAGCGCAAGCAAAGCATTCGGCGACAGCGATCCGGAATTCAGATTCGGCGTCGAACTCGCTCAATTTGCAGGACTTTACAAGAGCGCAAACGAAATCGTTGCCGACGTTTTCAGCGCATATAAACCCGTAACCGATACCACGGCAGACGGCTACGCGCTCTTCTATGCAGGCGGCAGCATCTCTCGTGAGTCGGCAGAGGGCGTAGGTCAATACGACTTTGCATCCGACGCGTCCTTGTTTGACATAGACAGCAACTATTCCATCGTCGTTCAAACGACAAAATACAAATTCACAATCGAAAAACGTATCGTCAAACTCGACGTGAGCGGTCAATCAAGCGTGTTCCCGTTCGGAACGACGGTTGAAAGCGAAATAGGCAAAATCGCTCCGGCATACAAGATTGCGGCAAAAGATATGGTCGTCGCAAGCCAAATCGAAGCGTTGTTTGCAAACGGCGCACAACTTTCTCTCGGCGCGCAAATCGCAGAGCTTAAGGACGAAAATTATTCTGCTGCATATAAGTACGCAATCTTGCTCGGCGGAAATCTCGACGACGGCAACGTCGTTATCGAGCTCGACGCAAGCGGAGCGGAATATATCGTGTACGTTACAAAACAAAACGCAATCGTCGTCAAAGTCAAAGACGGCGTAAACTTCGAGTTTGTTTACGGATTCGTTTGGGGCGAAAACACCCTCGTTTTCGATTCCGAAAAATTTGAATTGCAAGGCACTCCCAGCGGCGAATATACCTCTGTCAAGTGGTCCGTGGACGTCGCAAACGGCACGATTCTCGACGCCGGAAAGCGCGTTTTGAGCATAAGCGGAGCAAAACTCTACAACGGTGAAACCGCACTCGAAGACGCAGTGTTCGTCGAGCCGGTTACGGTTACGATCAATCCTGCGACAATCGTCGTCAAACCCACCGCGCAAAACCTCTCCAAAGTGTACGGTGAAGAGGACGGCGTTTACGGCATCGGCTTTGACGTGGCATCCGTCGGCGGACAAGCAATCGCAAAAGACGGCAGCTATGCAAACGTTGCATACAACGATATTCTTGCGCAAATCAACGGCGTGTTCGTAAGAGCAATCTTCGACAAGAACGGCAATCGTTTGAGCTTTGCAAGCAGATACGACGGCGCAACCGACGCAAGCGGCACTGTCTACGGCACGGACGGCAGATATTACGGCTTTGCGGTCGGCACTCCGTTCAGCACTCAAAACTCCAACTTCAAGGTTGAAGCGGCTGTCGATTCAACTCAAAAACTTGCAATCGAGCAAAAGAGCATCGACCTTTCAACCAAGTATTTCGTCGGTATCGGCAAAGCATACGACGGGAAGACCGACGTGTTCTACAACGGCGCGAACCTTTACGATTTGTCCTCGTATCTTGTGCTTGCGACCGATGACGTAACTCTCGTTGCAAACGCAAACTACGACAGCCCCGAAAAGGGCATTAGAAGCATCGTTTTCGACACGTTCTCGCTCTCCGGTGCGCAAGCTCTCAACTACCGCATCGCAAATTTCGTCAACGACGGCAACTCGACGCAAGTCAACGGCTCTGCGGCAAATGATACCGTCGCAATAGACGATAGCACGTTCGTTACGATCATCTATATCGACAATATCGACGGCAAAGGCAACATCATCATTTCGGCAGGCATCATTGCGCTTCTCAAGAGCGACGTGACGATCTCCAAACAATACGACAACACCAAAGACCTCGGCGTAAGCAGCGTTTCGTTTGCATCGGGCGAGGGTACGAAGTCGCTTATCACCGCGGACAAGTTCCTCATCACCGAGGAAAGCGATTCGTTTACGGGTACGGAAGTCAACTCCAACTACGTCGTCAACGTCGCGTTGTTCTTCGTCATCGACAAACCCGAAGAGTTTGACATCAAGCGCGACGGTATCTACGAAAACTCCGATATCGTCATCGACGAAAACGCGGTGTACAACAATCGCAAAGGCATCAAAATCGTGCTCAAAAATATGCCTGCGTCCATCAAACAACGCGTGCTCGGAACAAGCAGTTTCCAAACTCTCGACGCGGTGGATCGCGACTACAACAAGAAAACGGACGTCGATATGACTTACACGTTCGCACAAGGCGCGCTTGCAGAAGGCGACACCGCTCAAACCATAGGTTTGAAACTTGCAGGTAAAGCCGCAAACGCAAATGCCGGCACGCACTCCGTAAGAGTTTCGGGCTACAGCGTTCTTGACAAAAACTACTACGTGGACGTCGATGCGCTCAACACCGCATACACAGACATCGGCGTCGTCATCTCCAAGGCAAGACTCGTGCCCAACGTGAAGTTTGCCGACAAGACATACGACGGCACTTCAAACGTGGTTGCAGACAACGTCAACGGCACGTTTACGTCCGTGCAATACGCAACCAACCTCGAAGAAGAACTCAAAAAATTCTCCTATGACGCAAGCAAAGTTTCCTTCATGCTCTCGTTGAACGGCGCAGAGGATGAAAACGTCGGTGCAAACGGCAAACACAACGTCCTTGTCAGCGGGCTCGAAGTCAGATTCGACGGCACGGATACCGATATCCTCAAAAACTACGTTCTCGAAGGTGCGAGATACAGCAAAGTCGACGACAAGTACAACAAGATCAACTCCTTGCAAGTGGGCGCAATCGACGATTTCGAACTTATCGACGCCGTGAACATGAGCAAAAAGCAAATCCAACTCATCGTCAACGACTTCGACATCAAGGATAAGATTTACGACGGTACGACAAGCGCAAGCATAACCATCAACATCACCGACGGCAGAATCGTCGCAGGGCACTCCGATTTGCTCGAAGTGGTTGCAAGCGGCAACTTTGCAAGAAAGCAAACGGGCAAAAACATCGCAATCGACGTTTCGGTAGCAACTCTTCAAATTAAAAATTCGCTTTCGCAAGAACAATACGATCTTGCTCTCGAAGCGATCGACAACTACGAGCTCGTTCAATACAAAGGCACGATTACAGGCAACATCGAGGCTCGCCCCGTGCTTGTGAGCGCAGATCTCGGCACGAGAGAGTACAACGGCGACGAAGCGGTCGTAAAGAGCAATATTTCCTATACGTTCAAAAACATGATCGACGCCGACAAGAAGTTCTACGCGATTCAAACCAAGAACGGTTCATACTTCATCGACAAGAACGTCGCTATCGACAAAGACGGCAACGTGATTGCGAAAGACGGCACGGCATACGGCTTGCTCTTGCAAAATATTAAGGAAAAATATGATAACTATACATTAGTATATAGTAATAATAGCGAAATCGCAGGTAAGAAGGCGTTGGCGTTCGTCATGGCCGACGGCACGATCGTCTACGAAAAACCTGCCGAGGCTGAAATTGCGGAGTACTGGTACGCACTCGAAACAACCGACAAATACATCCTCAAAAACGATACGGCAAGCGTTGAAGAAGCGCAAAACGCAAACGCAATCGTCGGTTTCTATAAGGTTGACGGTGTCGACGCATACTTGATTGCAAGCGATTATGCCGGCGAAACGAGCAAACTCGTCGACGCAATCAACTATTTGCCCGCACAAGGCAAAATCACTCAACGCACCGCATCCATCAGAGCAAGCGGCATCGAAAGAGCAACCGACACCGACGCGTTTGAAAAGACCTACGACGGCACGGATATCTTCTTCGGTCAAGTCGGCGTCGATTTCAACTTCTCAACGAGTGCGGTTTCAAACGTCATCATCGGTGACGACGTGACGATCGCAAACGTTTCGGCAAAATTCGACAGCGCATACGCAACCGCAAAATACGTCGTGTTCACGGCAAGCGGTATCGCCGGCGCGGATGCTTACAACTACACCATCGCAGGTGAAAAGACAAGCGTCGAAGTCAAGCTCTCCGGCAGAATCAAAGCAAGAAGCATCAACGCGTATCTTGCCGACGACGAGGCCGAATACGGTGTTTCCACCGGCAAATTCACCGGCAAAGTGACCTACAAACTCGTGGGCAACGACGGCGTTGAATACGCACTTGACAATCAATTTGCAAACGACACGGCATTCTATATTTCAATGTCCGACTTCCTTGCGGCAACCGGACTCGACGCAAGCAATGCAACGCTTCTTGCAGGCGTTTCTTACGACCTTGCAGACGGCAAATACGTCAAGGCGGCGGAAGGCGCAATCGGCGGATACGTTCGTATGGGCGAGGGTGCAAACGACAAAATTTCCACCTTGCCGCAAGCATATGTATCATTTGCCGCAACCACTCCCGAAGCTGGCACGACGTCCACGTCCTACGTCTTGAAGGGCGGCAGAGCAAAGAACTACGACTTTAAGCCTGTCTACACCGACAAGGGCAGCGTTTCGGAAGCAAACGGCACAACGAGCAAAGTTTCCGTCGTCAAGAAAAACTTGTACGTCCTCACCGTCTCTAACGCATACAGCGCAAATTACGGCGACGTTATGAGTGCGGACGGCAAACTTCTCTTCAACGTCGGATTGAGATATCTAGACAAGAACGGCAACGACGGCATCATCGGCGGTCAATCGGTCAACACCTTGTTCGCAAAGGACAGAACAAACTTCTTCCCGACGGTCAGACTCGGCGTTTACAACGAAAACACCGGTGTAACCACGCCTGCAACCCAACTTGCAAAGATTTCCGACAAACTCGAATCTTACGAGCATTACGTGCTCTACGTGGTGTCCGATTACGATTACGACGCCGTCGATACGATTGTGAGAAACTACAACGTCGTTTTGGCAGGCATCGACACGATCTCCGCAAGAGATAACGACGGACAAGTCAGAACGATATTCGATATCGCCGGCACAAATGCGAAATTCGACACGGCAACGCTCGATATCGTACTTCCCAAACTCACCGGCGTGAGCGTGGGTAGCGACACTCAAAACGAGTTTAGCTATTCTTACGCAATCGACAAGACGGGCAACGGCATCAATCGTTTGCACGAAGTCGTTCAAGGCGAACTCGAAACCGACGAAGTTATATTCGTGGACGACGAGGGCAACGAACTCTATCCTATAAACGTCGGTACGTATAGCGGTATCGTCAAAGTCAGACGTTATATCAACGCAAACGGTCAATTCGTCGCGCGCAAAGATGTAGACGCAAACGGCTACTATATCGAGTGGAACAGCGGTTCGGTGAAGAAGAGCATCGTCATCGACAAGGCGGACGTCGGACTTCGTGCTCAAAACGTCAGCGAATACTACAACGGCGCAAAGCACGAGTACGCAACCGCAGGCGGCGAAAACAGAATCAGCTACAACAACCTTACAAACGGTTACAACCTTGTCAAGAACGCGGACTTCACGCTGACCTATCAAGTGCTCAAAGACGGCAAATACGTTACGATTTCCGCAAACGAAGTCGTCAATGCGGGCAAGTACAGAGTGATCGTTGCGCTCACCGACAAATTCCTTGCAAGCGAATGTGGCAAAAACTACAATGCGGCAAGCACTGTTGCAGAACTTCAAGTGCTCAGGGCAATCGTAAACGTCACGCTCAGCTCGGACGGCTACGCAATGAGCGAAGAAATGATAGACGGTTCGACGGTTATGAAACTCACAGGCGATTTCGTTGAGGGCAAAAACTATTCCGTCGGCTACGAAGTGGCAATGGCAAGCGCAAGCAACGCTCCTGCAATCGCAATCGACAAGAGTCAAACCAAGCTCGTCGGTCTCGAAGGCATCAAGAGTGCGGGCAAATATTCGTTTGCGGTCGTGCTTTCGGACGATACGCTCAGCCAAGACAACTACGTCTTTATGAGCAGCACCGGCGTGCTCGAACTCACCACAAAGAGCCTTGCTTCCTCCGACGGTTCGTCAATCAACATCACCGAGGGCAAAGGCGTTGTCGCAAACAGACTCGAAGTGAAGGAAATCAAGACGAACAACGCTCTTGCAAGCGATATGTCCTATCTGAAAGCGGTTGAGCAATACGTTGCGGCAATGAGCCAAAAGGCAGGCGTCAAAGACGCAAGCGTGGCGGCGGTGCTCAGAGTCAACCTCTATCTTGACGATCAACTCGTTCTGCTTTCAAACACGCCCACGACGGTTACGGTTGCGCTCCCCGAAAGCGTCAAGAACCTGAACGGAATTGCAATCTACTATGTCAACGAAAACGGCGGACTTACCAAACTCACCGATTATGTGGTCAACGATGGCAAATTGACGTATTCGGCAAACTATGTCAACGGCATCGTGTTTGTGGACGTCAACCATCAATCACTCGACGCATGGAAGATTTACGTTATAGTGGCGGCAGTCGTGATCGTAACGCTCATTGTGGTTGCAACGGTCGTGACGATTGTCGTCAAGAAATCAAAACTTAAAAAGCTGGCATAACGCCACAATTTAACTACACAAAAAAAGGCGCGGCAACGCGTCTTTTTTTTGTGTGTTTTACAAATGGTACGATATGCCTCAATCGGCAAATTTTCCGACCGTTTCTCTTATATATTAAATGAGTTTTTAATAAACTACCTTTTAATTTAAGACTTGTAAATTGAATATTCAAGTGGTATAATAATTTGCAAGTATAAAATAAGTTGGAGATTGCTATGACAAAAGTTGCTGTCGGTTGCGACCACGGCGGATTCGTGCTTAAAGACGCCGTCGTCGAAGAGCTGGAAAAGCTGGGCGCGGAAGTTGTGGATTTCGGCTGTTTCTCGACCGATTCCGTCGATTATCCCGAATACGGACTCAAAGTCGCAAACGCCGTCGCACAAAAAAGGTGCGATCTGGGCGTCGTTATGTGCGGCACGGGTATAGGCATTTCCATAGCCGCAAACAAAGTCAAGGGCATCCGCGCGGCAGTGTGCACGAACACGTTTATGGCAGAGATGACAAAACGCCACAACAACGCAAATATCATCGCTTTGGGCGGAAGAGTCATCTCTCCCGACGAGGCGAAGGACATTGTCAAAGCATGGTACACCGCAACCTACGAGGGCGGCAGACATCAAAGACGTTTGGATATGATTTCCGACATCGAAAACGGACGGTGAGTTATGATTGACGACGTTTTGAAAGAGATAAGAGAAGCCGAAGCGCAAGCGGACGAAATCGTAAGCGAGGCGCAAAACAAGGCGAAACAAATAGTGCAACAGGCGGAAATCGACGCCGAGAAGCAGAAAAAAGCCACTGTTTTGCAATGCCGCGACGACAGACGCGTCGCGCTTGACAAAGCGGAAGCAAACGCGCAAAAAAAGCGCGACGAAATCCTCAAAAAAGGACAAAAATCCGCGGACGAACTTGCAATGGACCACAACCTTGCCGCAAGCGAAAAGGCAAGCGAGCTTTGCAACGCTCTCGTTGAAAAATACTGTGGCAAAAAAGAAACAATCGAAGAATAAACTTGACTGCATCATCGGATTATGATTGTTGAAATGAAAAAACTGGTGCTCGTCGCGCATAAGTCGGACAGGCACAAATTGTTCAAGGCGCTTCAACGCACCAAAAACGTTGAAATCGCAAAAACGCACGATATGGACGATACCGTGCGACTTGACAATTCCGCATCTTGCGAACGCATCAAGGCGCAGATTGCCAGAATCGAGTTTGCTTTTTCGTATTTGAGGGATCAAAAAAAGGTTGCCGAAAAGTTTGCAAAGGAAACCGAAAAAAGCGAACATCCATACATTTACACACCTATCAAAACCCCTCCGATTGCCAAAATCGAGAGGATGAGTTTTGACGATTTCGACCTTATCGACTCAAAAGAAGTCGAACTTATGGCAAATATTGCCGATCTTGAAGAAATAGATTTGCGCCAAAAAGAAATTGCCGCTCAAAAAGCCGGCATAAAGGAAGAAATAGAAACGCACAAAGTGTATTCGTCGTTGCGCAAACCCTATTCTTTCTACAAAAACGGAGAAAAAACGTCCGTGTTTTTGGGCTGTATTCCGTCGCAAAACGTGCTTGCCTTGCAAAAGTATCAAGAGGAAAACGAGTGCGTTTACGTCGAGTTTTTGAAAGAAGGCAAAGCGCAACCCGTCGTTGCCGTTGCAACAAACGACGTTGCCGACGCGCTTTCTTTCGAGCTTCAATCCCTTGAATTTGTCCGCGCGTCAGTCAACGACGATATGACGCCGCTTGAAAACGTTGCAAAACTCAAAGAAAAACTTGACGAGCTCGAAGAGGAAACTTTCGAGCTTACGACGCGCGCTCTCGTAAAAGAGATGTATATTGCCGATTTCAAGACGCTTTACGATTATTATCTCGTTCAGCTCGACAAATACTCCGCGCTTGACGGATTTGCGGCGACAAAGCGCAGTTTTGTGATGGAGGCGTGGTATCCCGCCGAGTTCGAGGAGGAGTTGAAAACTTTGCTTGACGAGATGGGCGACACCGTCGTTTATGAGTTTGAAGAGCCGAAAGAGGACGAAATCGTCCCAACCTATGTGAGAAACAGCAAAATAGTCGAGCCGTATCAGGACATCACCAACATGTACAGCGCGCCCAACTATTTCTCCGATCTCGATCCCAATCCCGTCATGTCCTTCTTCTATTTCTTGCTTTTCGGCATGATGATTGCGGACGCGGCGTACGGAATCTTGCTTGCGCTCGGCGGCTTTATCGTATATGCGGTGAAAAAGCCCGTTCCCGGCAAGGGCAGACTGCTTCTTGTCGTTGGCATGGGCGGTATATCCACAATTGTGTGGGGCGCAATATTCGGCGGCTGGTTCGGGCTGGACATATCGGGGACGTTCCTTGCCAAGTTGCAACTTGTTCAACCTCTCGAAGGAAACGGGCCTCTCATTTTGCTCGGCATATCCTTTGCGCTCGGATTTGTGCATATTTGGGTGGGTATGCTCCTCAACGCAATCAATCTTATACGCAAAAAACGTCCGCTCGATGCATTCTTTGAAGTGTTTACGTGGTATATGATTTTTGCCGGTATCATTCTGCTTACGCTCTGCCTTTTATTCTTCAAACAAATCGTCGCGCTCAAATGGACGGGTATCGGTCTTATGGCGGGAGGCGCGTTGTTGCTTGTTTTGGGCAACACGAGAGGCAAGAAGGGCGCAAAGAAAATCACGTCTTTCCTCACGGGATTCGGCAAACTTTACGACGGCGTGAACATCCTTTCGGATATTCTCTCGTACGCGCGTTTGTTCGGTTTGGGACTTTCGGGAAGCGTCGTTGCGCTTGTTGTCAATCAAATATGTTCGGTTGTTTTGGGATTGTTCCCGACAAACCTGATTGCGATAGGATATATCCTCTGCGTGCCGATATTCCTTGTCGGGCACATCTTCAACATAGGCATTTCGACGCTCGGCGCATACGTGCATAATTGCAGATTGCAATATATCGAATTTTTCGGCAAATTCTACGAGGGTTGCGGACATGTGTTCGTGCCTTTTGGAACAAAAACAAAATACACATACTTGGAAAAGTAGGAGGTAGTTATATGGGTAATTTCACACTTGGGACTTTGATAGCCCTCATCGGCGCGGTGTTTGCGGCAGCAATGGCAGGCATCGGCTCGGCAATCGGCGTAGGCACGGCGGGCAAAGCCGCGGCAGGCGTCACTTCAGAGGATCCGGATAAGTTTTCCAAATGTTTGGTCTTGCAACTTTTGCCGGGCACACAAGGCATCTACGGCTTGCTCGTGGCGTTTTTGGTGTTTGTCAAAATAGATCTGTTCGGCTCGGTAGCAAGACTTTCCGTCACGGGCGGTTTGGGCTTGATGGTGGCATGCCTTCCTATGGCAATCGTAGGCTTTTTGAGCGCGCTTTATCAATCCAAAGTCGCATGCAGCGGTATCGCACTCGTTGCAAAACGTCCCGAAGAAAGCGGCAAAGCAATCATCTTGACCGTTATGGTTGAAACATACGCGGTTCTTGCACTTCTCGTTTCTCTTCTCGGCGTCATGATGCCCGCAACGGAATCTCTCCTCGAAGCAACTGCAAGCGCAGCACTCATCGCATAAAAGTTTTTATGAGCAAAGAAGCGATTGTTGAAAAAATTATTTCAGACGCGCACCTTAAAGCGGAGTCTATCATCGGTGAGGCAAACGCCAAAGCCGACGAGGTCATTTCCGTGGCGGCAGAAGAGTGCAAGGCGTATTTGTATAATTTCAAGGCGGAAACCGACAAAATGGTTTTCGACGTTGAAGCACGCTCCAAAACGGTTGCAGAGTTGGACGCCAAAAAGCTCACTCTCGCGGCAAAAACAAAAGTTTTGGACGTCGTGTACGAGCGCACGTTGGACAATTTGAGAAACCTCGACAAAGACACGTATTCCGAGCTTATTTTTGCCATGCTTCAAAACGCCAAGGACGGCGACGTCGTGACCATATCCCAAAGAGAAAAGGATATCGTCACAAAAGAATCGCTTGCGCAATTCGCAAAAGAAAAGGGAATTTCCCTCACTCTTTCGGACAAGCTCGGCGATTTTGACGGCGGCGTGATTTTGAGCGAGAACGGAGTTGACAAAAATTTCACTTTCGAGATTGAAGTCGCACTTCTCAAAGAGCAAACGGAAGCAAACGTAGCAAAGGAAATCTTCGGCTGATATGTCATACAAATTTCTGTATCAAAACGCCCAAATAAAAAGCAGAGAAAGCAAACTTCTCACTCAACAAGGAGTGCAGAGGCTTCTCGACGCGTCCGATACAAGGGAAGCGTCAAGGGCTCTTGCCGAGCTGGGATTCGGGACGGACGGCGAAAATTTCGATGTTGTTTTCAAGCGCGCGGAAGACGAGAATATCGCTCTACTCAAAGAGATGAACGAGGGGGGCGCGCTCGACGCGTTTTTGATTGAAAGCGACTATACAAACCTCAAAATCTTGCTCAAAGCGTACGTTGCGGGGACAAACGCTCAAACTTTTGCCCCGAACGGACTTTTTGAAGTCGAAGCGTTGCAGACCGCAATAGAAACGGGTGAAGTTGCCGCTTTGCCTAGGCAAATGCAAGAGATTATTCTCAAAACGCAAGAGGGAATTGCAAGCGGCGAAATAAGCGCGCACAAACTGGACGTAGACGTTGACAAAACTCAATACGCACATCAACTCGAACTTTGCAAGAAGAGCGGCAAGATCGCAAAAGAGTATTTTGAAAAAAGAATAGACTACCTCAATATATCTTCTTTTGAGAGATCCAGACGGCTTAATCTTGATGTAGAGTTTTTTGAAGAGTGCTTTATCGAGGGCGGAAAGATTGCGCTTTCCACGCTTGAAAGCGTGTGGGAATTCCATGGCGACGATTTGCTCGCGCCGTTCAAGCAAACTTGCTATTTCGAGGACGTAAAGACGCTCGACGAAGGCGGAAAACTCGTTGTTTTCGAAGCGAAAAGCGACAACGCTTTGCTCAAACTGTGGAAGGAAGAAAAGGACGATTTGTATTCAATCTCGCCTATCGTAGCCTTCTATATGAGCAGAAAAACCGAACTTAAAATCGCAAAACTCATCGTGGCAGGCGTGAAAAATCACGTTGCGCCGCAAATAATCAAAGAAAGGATGCGTGAACTCTATGCGTGACAATGCAATCGCAGTGTGCGGTGACAAAGACAGCGTGCTTGCATTCAAGGCAATCGGCCTTGACGTTTTCTGCGTGGACGACGAGTATCAGGCAAGAGACACTATTCATGCGCTTGCAAGGAAGTATTCCGTCATTTTCGTTACGGAAAAAGTTGCTTTGCAAGCCGAAACGCTTATCAACCGTTACAAATCCCGTCCATATCCCGTCATCGTGCCGATACCGTCGGCAGAGGGCAACAAGGGCGTGGGGCTTGCAGGCATAAAAGCCAACGTGGAAAAGGCGATAGGCGCAGACATATTATTCGACAAAGAGAACAAATAAGAGGACGAAAATGGAAACTGGAAAAATCGTAAAGGTATCCGGACCGTTGATTGTTGCAGAGGGCATGTCCCAATGCAAAATGTACGACGTGGTTCACGTGAGCGAAAAGAAACTCATCGGTGAAGTTATAGAACTCCGCGGTGACCGCGCGTCCATACAGGTTTATGAAGAAACGAGCGGACTCGGCCCCGGCGAAAACGTATATTCGACGGGCGCGCCCCTTTCCGTCGAGCTTGCCCCCGGTCTTATCGAGGGCATATACGACGGTATTCAAAGACCGCTTGCAAAACTCAAAGAAGTGGCGGGCAATCGTATCGAAAGAGGCGTGTATCTTCCCGCAGTAGACCATGAAAAGAAGTGGACTTTCGAGCCGAAAGTTACCGTGGGCGACAGCGTCGAGAGCGGCAGCGTGCTCGGCGTCGTGCAAGAAAACGTCCTTGTTTTGCACAAAATCATGACTCCTTACGGCGTAAAAGGCGTCGTCAAGGAAATCAAGCAAGGCGACTTTACCGTTGACGAAACAATTTGCGTCGTCGAAACGGAAAAGGGCGACGTCAACGTCGCCATGCTTCAAAAGTGGCCCGTCAGAAAGGGCAGACCTTACCGTGAAAAACTTTCGCCGAAAGCTCCGCTCGTCACGGGACAAAGAGTCATCGACACGCTTTTCCCGATTGCAAAGGGCGGCGTTGCGGCAGTCCCCGGTCCGTTCGGAAGCGGCAAAACCGTCGTGCAACACCAACTTGCAAAGTGGGCGGACGCGGACATCATCGTGTACGTCGGTTGCGGCGAGCGCGGAAACGAAATGACGGACGTTCTCAACGAGTTCCCGACGCTTATCGACCCCAAGAGCGGTCAACCGCTTATGAAACGCACCGTGCTTATCGCAAACACTTCGGATATGCCCGTTGCCGCGCGTGAAGCGTCGATATACACCGGCATCACCATTGCGGAATATTTCAGAGATATGGGCTATTCGGTGGCAATCATGGCAGACTCCACTTCCCGTTGGGCAGAGGCTCTTCGCGAAATGAGCGGTCGTCTTGAAGAAATGCCCGGTGAAGAGGGCTATCCCGCCTACCTCAGCTCTCGCCTTGCGGAATTTTACGAAAGAGCGGGCATCGTCAAAGTTTTGGGACAAGAAAACACCGTCGGTTCGATTACGGCAATCGGCGCGGTTTCGCCTCCCGGCGGCGACTTGTCCGAGCCCGTATCGCAAGCAACGTTGCGTATAGTCAAAGTGTTCTGGGGACTTAGTGCGTCGCTTGCCTACAAACGTCACTTCCCGGCAGTCGATTGGCTCACAAGCTATTCGCTTTACGCCGAACGCCTGGGAGATTGGTACACCGACAACGTTGACGAAGAGTGGATGAAATTGCGCGCAAAGTGCATGCGTATATTGCAAGAAGAGGCGCAACTCGACGAAATCGTAAGACTCGTCGGTATGGACGCACTTTCTCCCGAAAATCGTCTGACTATGGAAACGGCAAAGTCCATAAGAGAGGACTATTTGCACCAGAACGCTTTCCACGAAGTCGACACGTTCTCGTCCCTCCGCAAGCAAGAGTATATGCTCCGTCTTATCCTCACGTTCGACGAGCTTGCAAAAGACGCGCTTACAAAGAACGTGGACATCGAGGACGTGCTCGAACTCGGCGTAAGAGAACAAATCGGCAGAGCAAAGTATATCCCCGAAAGCGAAATGAACAAATTTGACGAAATTCTTGCCGAAATCAAGAGCGAAATGCGCGCTCTCACTGACGAAGGAGGCATGTGATGTTAAAAGAATACAACACCATAAGAGAAATTGTCGGCCCGCTTATGCTCGTTGAGGGCGTTGAGGGCGTCAAATATAACGAACTTGTCGAGATAAGACAGGAAAACGGCGAAGTCAGAAGCGGCAAGGTGCTTGAAATCAACCGCGACAAAGCTCTCGTGCAGCTTTTCGAGGCGTCGCAAGGCATAAAGATGGCAACGTCAAAGGCGAGATTCCTCGGCCACGGCATCGAACTCGGCGTGAGCGAAGATATGCTGGGCAGAGTATTCGACGGCATGGGCAGACCGCGCGACGGCGGCGCACCCATTATCCCCGAAATGAAACTCGACATCAACGGTCAACCGATAAACCCCGTTGCGCGCGACTATCCCAACGAGTTTATTCAAACGGGTATAAGCGCAATCGACGGTTTGAACACGCTTGTCAGAGGTCAAAAACTTCCCGTGTTTTCGATGTCGGGTATGCCGCATGCCGAACTTGCGGCGCAAATCGCAAGACAGGCAAAAGTTTTGGGCAGCGACGCAAAATTCGCAGTCGTGTTTGCGGCAGTCGGTATCACTTTTGAAGAAGCGGACTTTTTTATCAGCGATTTCAGAAAGACGGGCGCAATCGAAAGAGCCGTCATGTTCATCAACCTTGCAAACGATCCCGCAGTCGAGCGTATTTCCACGCCTCGTATGGCGTTGACGGCGGCGGAATACCTTGCGTTTGAAAAGGATATGCACGTTTTGGTCATCACCACCGACATCACCAACTACGCAGAAGCGTTGCGCGAGGTTTCGGCGGCAAGAAAGGAAGTTCCCGGCAGACGCGGATACCCCGGCTATATGTACACCGACCTTGCAAGCATGTACGAGCGTGCCGGCAGAATCGTGGGAAAGAAAGGCTCTATCACTCAAATTCCTATCCTTACGATGCCCGAGGACGACAAGACGCACCCCATTCCCGACCTTACCGGTTACATCACGGAGGGGCAAATCATCATTTCGCGTGAACTTTACAAGAAAGGCATCGTGCCGCCCATCGACGTTTTGCCGTCCTTGTCGCGTCTGAAAGACAAGGGCATAGGCAAGGGCAAGACGAGAGAAGATCACGCCGACACCATGAACCAACTTTTCAGTGCGTACGCGCAAGGAAAAGAGGCAAAGGAATTGAGCTCCATTCTCGGCGACGCCGCTCTTACCGAAACGGACAAGAAGTACGCAAAATTTGCGGACGAGTTTGAAAAACAATACGTATCGCAAGGTTTCGACGTCAATCGCAATATAGAAGAAACGCTTGATTTGGGCTGGAAACTCCTCAAAATATTGCCCAAGAGCGAGCTGAAACGTATCCGCGACGAGTATATCGAAAAATACCTCGAAAAAGACGAGGAAGAAAAATAATCATGAGCAAACTCAACGTAAACCCAACCAGAATGGAATTGAGACGGCTCAAAAACCGTCTTAAAACCGCAACGAGAGGCCACAAACTCTTGAAGGATAAATCTGACGAAATGATACGTCAGTTTATGCTTTACGTGCGTGAAAACAAGCGTTTGAGAGAGGAAGTGGAAGAGGAACTTGGCGATTCGCTCAAATCCTTTATGCTCGCGCGTGCGGTGTCCAGCGACGCTGTGATAGAAGAGGCAATCGCAATGCCCTCGGCAAAAGTCACGCTCGAAACGTCCTCAAAAAACGTCATGAGCGTCAACGTGCCCGTTTTCACCGTCACGGAAGGGGAAAGCAAAGACTTGTATCCGTATTCGTTTGCAAGCGTCACGAGCGAGCTTGACAGCTCCATATCTTCGCTCACCGAACTGTTGCCCAAACTTTTGAAACTTGCGGAAGTTGAAAAGACGTGCAATATGCTTGCCGACGAGATCGAAAAGAACAGGCGCAGAGTCAACGCGCTCGAATACGTTATGATTCCGCAGCTGGAAGAAACCATAAAGTACATCGTCATGAAGCTCGACGAAAACGAAAGAGGTGCGACGACGAGGCTTATGAAAGTCAAGTCTATGCTTGAAGAAAGACAGGAACAAGAATAAAATTTTGAATTACCATTCCGCTTGCCAAGTGCAGGCGGATTGTATTTTGAGGATAAAATGGCATACGAAAATTGTGTTGTGGAAAATAAAACCTTCGACGAGGAACGTGCATTTTACGGCGCGCGTAACGTCAAAGTTAAAAACGTGTCCATCGACGGCCCGGCCGACGGCGAGAGCGCGTTCAAAGAGTGCCGAGATGTCGAGTGCAAGGATTGCTTTTTTAATTTGCGTTATCCGTTTTGGCACGACCATAATCTTGCAATCGAGAACTGCGAGATGACCGAGCTTTGCAGAGCCGCGCTTTGGTACAGCGAAAACATACGGATCAAAAACGTAAAAATGCACGGCATCAAAGCCTTGCGGGAATGCAAAAACGTCACAATCGATTCATGCGATATCGTATCTCCCGAATTCGGCTGGTCGACGCACGGAATAAACATGACCGACTCGCACGCGGAAAGCGAGTATTTTATGATGCGCGCAACGGCAATTCGTTTCAAAAACGTGGACTTCAAGGGCAAATACAGCTTCCAATACATCAAGGACGCAGTGTTCGAGGATTGCAATTTCGACACCAAGGACGCTTTCTGGCACGCCGAAAACGTGCTTGTCAAAAATTGCGTCGTAAAGGGAGAGTATCTTGCGTGGTATTGCGACGGCGTAACTTTCGAACATTGCAAAATCATAGGAACGCAACCGCTTTGCTATTGCAAGAATCTCAAACTCATCGATTGCGAGATGATAGACTGTGATTTTGCGTTTGAAAGAAGCGACGTCGAGGCAACGATAACGACGCCGGTGATAAGCGTAAAGAACGTCAAAGACGGTTTTGTCAAACTTCCGTCGGTTGACGAAATCATTTGCGAGGGAGACGAGTTCAAAGGCAAAATCATCGTGACCGACAAATAATCGCATAAAAGCGGACAATGTGGTTTTTGAAATCGTTTTGCCCGATTTTTGTTTTTTGAAAAAAGTTTGTAACCTTTTTCTTGCGAGGGTGTCTTATTTGTGAAAAAACCCAAGGAGGCAACCCCTATGAAGAAAAAAGCAATACTCACTTTTGCAATAGTGATAGCAGTGTGTTGCACGGTTATATTTGCCGCATGCGACAACAAAAATCAACAAGAGCAAGCAAGAAACGAAGAATTTAAGCAAATCGCATTGCTTACGGTCGGCGCACAAGATCAAAAGATCGATTATGCAACCGTCACTCAAAAAGGAACGGGAAGTTTTGTTGTCGAAATCGAAATCAACGGCATCAAATATGACGTGACGATCGGCGAAGACAAGAGCGTGCAATCGGTCAAGATCAATGACCGCCAGGTGTCGAAAGAACAAATCCCCGACGCTCCGTTTGAAAACGACAAGTACATCGGCAAGGAAGCGGCAAGAGACAAAGCTCTCGAATATGCGGGAGTGCAACTCAAAGACGTGACAAAACTCGAAATAGATTTCGACTTTGACGACGGCAAATATCTCTATGAGGTCGAATTCAAAGTCGGCGCAACGAAGTACGAATATGACATCGACGCGTTGACGGGCGAAAAGCACAAAGAAGAAATCGACGATAAGACCGTTTATGAAAAAGCACCCGAAGGCGTAGAGTTCAAGGGAGTGGAAGCAGCAACGTCGATTGCAGTGGAAAATGCGCTTGCGGGCTTGAAGGACACAACGCTCACGGCTGCCGACGCGGTTGTCAAAAAGGCGAAACTCGACTATGACAAAGGTTCTTATGTGTACGAAATCGAGTTTACGCTCGGAACCGTTGAGTATGAATATGAACTTAATGCCGTGACAGGCGCAATCATCAAAGTGGAGGTAGAAGGCGAGGTTTACGCCACCGACACAATATCTCAGGACGAGGCAGTCCGCATTGCGACCGCTCAAGCGGGAGTCGATACGACGACACAGCTCAAAGCCAAGCTCGAAGTTGAACACGGCGTTGTCGTATGGGAAATCGAATTCAAGTCCGGCGGATATGAATACGAATACGAAATCGACGCAAAAACAGGCAAAATTCTTGACTACGAAAAGGAAATCGACGACTAAAATCTATGGATCACGACCTTGTAGAACAGCTGTTCAAAAAATATCATAATGACGTTCTGCTGTATGCAATGTCGCTTACAAAGAACGCTTCCGAAGCCGAAGACTTGGCTTCGGAAGCATTTTTCAAAGCACTCGCAACCGCAGATGAAGTCAAAAATTTCAAGGCGTGGATATTGACTGTCTGTCGAAATCTGTTTTTGAACAAGAGGCGGTGGAGATCAAAACTGACACAGCTTCCCGACGAGATTTCGAGCGAGCGCGACGAGGTGCTGTACAAAATAATCGAGGACGAAAACTATCGCGCACTGTATAATGCAATCAGTCTTTTGCCCAACAATCTTAAAGAAATCATACTGCTGTTTTACTTTGAGGATATGAAAATCGAAACCATATCCTCGATTGTAGGCAAGAGCGAGAGCAATGTTAAGGTTATGTTGTATCGCGCAAGGGAACAAATAAAAAAGATTTTGGAGAAGTGATATGGATTTTGAAAAAGCATACGAAAAATATAAGGACGGTGTTGCAAACGAAGAGGAAATCGTATTTGTCGAGCAGGAACTCGAAAAAGCTCGCAAAATGACGGAAATCATCGATGCATACGAGTATAAAAAGGCAATCAGCGATGATGTCGACGAGGCGAAAATCAAAAAAGCGCAAAAGAAGTATGCAAAGAAAAACTCTCTGAAGATTTTGACGATATCGATAATCGTTCTGGCACTTGCTGCCGCCGTCGTCCTGAGCGCAGTGTTCGGCACAGCGTTCGGTTCTGCAAACAAAAACCGCAATTACTCGCAAACGGAGGCAGAGCAAATCGCACTCACTTACGTTGTAAAAAACTTTGGAGAAAGCACAAAACCGGTGCTTGCAAAAAGCGATGAGGAGATCGACTATTCAAGCGATCTCAAACATTCGGTATACGTTTACGAAGTGAAAATTTACATCGGCTACGTCAATGAAGTCGAGGTGAAGGTAAACGCAAAAACAGGCAAGGTTGTGGACGTAAACATAAGTTCCATTTAATGTGCGACATCGCCCAAACTTGCTTGCAACGAAAAGTAAAAAGATAACAAAAAAACACGCGACGGCGTGTTTTTTTTGTATCGAAAACAATCGGACAGACCGATGATTTTTGATTTTTATCAATCGCTCGCATATAGGGTTAATCCGACAGATTGTTTTGAGCGTTCCGAATATGATTTTGAACGTTAGTCAAAAAAGCAATTCGCTTATGCAACCGCAGTATACTTGCCGATAAATGCCCCACTCACGGCATAGAACGGTGGAGCGGAGATAGCCGTCGCGCTTTTTGAAGTCGGAATCGAGATATTTCACGCCGATTTTATTTGCAGCGTCGTTGCCGATTCGATTGATGAGAGGAGCGTTTTTGTGCGGACTTACCGTGAGGGTGGTTGCAAAATAGTCGAAATCGTTTGAGTGAGCTTTCAGATATTCGGCGGTTTTTTCAAGACGTAATGTGAAACAGAGCTCGCATCTCGCGCCGCCTTCGAGGTCATTTTTGTGCCCCTTGACATAAGAAATATATTCTGTCTCGTCTTGCACGGGGATTATGAGTTTTACGCCGTCAAAGTGCGCAATCACATCTTTAAGTGCGTTTTCTCGCCTGACAAACTCCTCTTTCGGCAAAATGTTGGGGTTGTAGAAATACACCGTCACGTCAAAGTGCGGGGTGAGATATTCAAGTACGCTGCTTGCACAAGGTCCGCAACACGCATGCAAAAGAAGTCGTGGCTTTTGCGCGGACGCTTCGGCAAGTTGCATTTCATATTCGATTGTGCCTACTTGTGGAGTTTTGTTTTTCATATTTTCAGTATATCATAACAATGCGAGAAAACGCCAACTAATTTGTTATTGTTTTATCAAATACGCTGTGTTATAATTCAAAGTGTATTTACGCGCGCGAGCATATACGAGATTTTGCTCGTCGCAACGGAGGCTGTATGGCAGAGTGCGTATTGAAAGCCCTGAATATAAAAAAGACTTTCGTCACCGGCGAGGTTGAAACGCCTGTGTTGAAGGGCGTCGATTTCACACTTGACGATGGCGAGTTTGTGGCAATCGTAGGCGAATCGGGAAGCGGTAAATCCACGCTTTTGTATATTCTTGCCGGCATTGACAAACCGAGCGAGGGTAGCGTCGAGCTTTTGGGACAAGACCTTTGCAACGCTCCCGACGAGGAAATCGCGCGGATGAGAAGAAGAGATTTTTCTTTTGTCTATCAGTTCGACAATCTCGTGCCCAACCTCACCGTGTACGAGAACGTGACGTTGCCATTGATGCTCGACAAGAAAAAGGAGAGCGAATACAAGGCTCGTGTGGACGAAATTTTGCAATATCTCGGCATTGCAAAACGCAAGGACGCTTATCCTCGTCAGCTTTCGGGAGGCGAGCAACAGCGCGTTGCCATTGCGAGAGCCCTTGCGACAAATCCGAAAATCATCTTCCTTGACGAGCCGACGGGCAGTCTTGACAAGGAGCGCGGTCGTCAGGTTATGGAACTTTTGAAAGACATAAATTTAAGTCGCGGCGTCGCGCTTGTCATGGTCACTCACTCTCCCTCTCACGCGGAGTATGCATCTCGCATCGTCACGATGGAAGACGGACTACTCATCTGATTTTTTTATGGCAATGTTCAAACTGGCTCTGAAAAACATCACGTCGAAACCGATGCGGTTTGTCGCCACGACTTTGGCAGTCGCGGTTGTAGTCGCGATGATTTTTTGCATGATTTCTTTCAAGGGTGCGGTTTTCGACTATATTTACGCCACCGAAACGGCTTCGGCAGGCGTGAGCGACATCACGATTTCCACCAACAGCACAAGCGATCGCATCATGAAAGACGATCCGCTGCAAAGCGTCGAGGGTATAGAGCAAATCGTACCGTCACTCAAACTTTACGCAATGTACGGAGAGGAATACGTCGGCGTGCGCGGTTTCAAAAAAGGACAGCTCGAAACGCTTGCAAAAATAGAGATTGTCGAAGGCGACATAGCCAAGTTGCAAAGCGGAGAGCGGAGCGACGATATAATCGTATCGCAAGATGCGGCAAAACATTTCGGATGGAGCGTGGGCGACAGGGCGGAGTTTGTGCTAGGAACGAAAAAAGTGGTTTGCTATATCGGCGCAATCGCAAAGCAAAGCGGATATTTTCTTGACGACGCACCTTATTTGATGCTCGGGCTCACCGAGAACTTTTCAAAACTCATACTTTCAAGCGAAAATCTTTGCAACGAGATTCACGTCGTTCTGAGCGACAAAACGAAAGTGGATGCAACCGTAAATGCGATTTTGGCAATGGACGCCTACAAAGATATGCTCGTTTCGCCGTCAAAGGACGCAAAGTATATCGAAGAACAAACTCAAAGTTTGACAGCTCCTATCGTGCTTGCGGGCGGAGCGGTGCTTGCGCTGGGCATTGCGTTTATCGTGCTGTTGTTTATGATGAGCGAGGGCGAAAAAGTCAATCTCATTTCAAAGCTCAAAGTCGTGGGCGCAACAAAAAAACAAATATTTGCGTTGTTCGTCACGGAAAGTGCGATTCAAGCATGTATCGGCACTCTTGTAGGTTCTGCGCTTGCGGTGGGAATTTTCGTAGGACTTTTGAAACTCACCTTGTCGCAAAGCGTAACTTTCGGCATATCGGTAGGATATTTATTCCTCGCAGGCGGAATCGGACTTGTCTGCTCGATTTTGAGTTCGCTCCTGCCTATTTTGCGTTCTTTCAAAGGCAGTATAAGGGAAAATCAACTTGACGTAAGCAAGCCGTCGAAGGTGGGCGTTGCGCTCGTAGTTTTGTTTACATTGCTCACGATTGCGAGCGTCGTTGTCGAATTTTGTGTTCCGACCGCAAGGGCGATTACAGCGGTATTTTCAATGATTTTTGCCATTGCGTTGCTTGCCGTCGCTTGCTCGAAAGTTCTTAAAATCAGCGGAAAAGTTATAGAAAAAACTCACTCTCCCGCAATAAAAATAGGTGCGAAAAGCATTGTACGCGACAAGCGTTTTGCGCGTTCGGTGACCATGCTCACCGTCGGCATGACCATTGCGATGATGCTGTTTATGGCGTATTCGCTTACGACGAGCATATTTACGTCCTACGTTGACGAGTTCAAAGACATGGTGTTTGTCACCAACATTCAAGCAGACGTAGACGTTTCTCGGTTCGAGCAAATCGACGGGGTGAAGTCTGCCACAAAAATGGTGTGGGGCAATGCCGATTTGATTGTGGACGGCAAGGAAAAAACAATGAACGTACTCGGTTCGAAAGACGTTCTTGAAATGGTGGATTTTGAGTATATTACGCCAAAAACAACTGTTTACGAGCGCATTTCGAGCGATAAACCGTATGTTTTTGTAGATTATGCTCTATGCGAACTGTACGGGGTGCAAGAGGGCGATACGCTTGAGATGACGCTTGACGGCGCAAAGAAATCCGTCGTCGTGGGCGGCATATTGAAGCACACGCTGTTTAGCGGCAACTACGTGGTTTTGTCGCAGGAAAGCATTGAAAACCTGTTCGGCAAAAAGGTTGACACCGTGCTCGCAATCATTGACGGAGATATGGATTCGACCATCGGATTGTTGCGCGAAAAGTTTGCAGGCAACAACTATTACGTCATCGAAACGCTTGAAGCGTTCAAGTGGGAAATGGAAAGCATGCAATCCGTGTTCGACCTCATCGGCACGCTTGCCGTCGTCGTGACGATTTTCATTTTTGCGGTTACGGTCGTGTCTACGCTCATCGGCAGAGCGACGTCGCAAAAGGGCAGAGTCGCGTTGCTCAACGCAGGTATGTCCAAAAATTCGTTGCTGGGTGCGGAAGTGTTTGAGCACGCTCTCGTTGCAGTGGTTTCGTTTGCCGTATCGTTTGCGTTTTCGGTGCTTATCACTTCGAGCCTTATCCATGCGCTCCGTCTGTTCGGACTTTACTTCGAGTTTATGTACGAAGCGTGGGTGGTGGCTTGCGTGGGCGGCGCAATGAGCGCAGGTTATACTCTCGTACCCCTTGCGCTTTGCTTCAAAAAAGGTTATAATATCAAAAAGGTATAGATATGAAAAAGTCGAAAAACGTCCTTATATTGTTGCTTGCCCTCGTGCTTTTGATGAGCGCGAGTCTTGTTGCGTGCAACAATCGAGGAAATGCCGCGCAAAAAGAGCGTGCAAACCAGACGAGCAGAGTTGAGCAAACGTTTCTTTCGGGCATAAACGAAAAATGGAGCGCAAATCTTTCGGATGAGGAGATTGCGACGCTTGAAAATGCGGGAGATTACGTCGTCACGAAAGGTTGGACGAGCCTTGTTTGTGACGTCGTAAACGCTTCGAGTTTGCAAACCGCAAAGATAAAGTCGCTTGCCGATTCGCTTGAAAGCGAGGAAGGGAAGAAACTTCTCAAAGAGTTTTCGAACAACGCAGAGCTTCTCGTACCTATGCTCAAACAAATCGGGCTTACCGCAAGCGACGTTTCTACGCTTGCCTACGATTTGATTTCAAAACTTATAAGCGACGGTAGAACCACTGTTTCGAATATAGTCGACCGTTTGGACAACGTGAAAGACGTTATGATTCGAAACTCTGCAAGTGCGGCGGCACTCGAAAACGTGTCCGCCAACAGAGCGGTGTTGAACCTTGCAAAGCAATCGCTCAACGCAACCGACGCACAAAAGAGCGAGATGCAGAGTGCGCTTTCAAACGCGCAAAGCGCAATGAGCGAGTTGATTGCGTTTGCATACGACACCTCGGTCAACACGCTGACGGACGAGCTTTATTCAAAACTTTTCGGTGACGACGGCGCACTGTCCAACGTGTCCGAGAGCGAATTGGCAACGCTTGTGAGCGCGCTTTTGAGCAACGTTTCGAGGCTCAAAAACGCTCTTACGCAAAGCGAAATCGAAAAACTCGACGTCGCGCTTGATTTGTTTATAAGCAATTTCGACAACAAGAGCATATCTTCGGCGGTGTATTCGCAAATCATCAAATACGCAAAATACGCGTATATGGCGGTTGACGTGATACCTTCTCTTTGCGACGTTGCGCTTGCAAGCAAGGACGTGATGTCGAACAAGGATTTCATCACCGACTTTTTGAGCGTCGTAAAACTAGACGAAGAGAAAAAACTCAACGAGTCCACAAGTTCGCTCAACAAACTCGTTTTGGCGGCAAGGCTTATCGACGGAGTTATGGAAAGCGGCAAGTTTGACCAAAACGGCATAAACGGACTTATCGACAGAGTTTGCGAGCAAGGAGCGGAAGGCTATCAAAAAGCTATACCGGTGATAATTCTCGACCTTCTTCTCAACGTGTCCGATCTCGTCAAAAAAATCGAGGGCGATACTTTGAAGCCCGCACATCCAGATATAATCGAGCAAGACACGCTTTTGATTATGCTCGGTTCGCTGCTTTTCAACGCAAATATCGACAAGCTCAAACAGTGCTATTACGATTTTGAAATGAATCCCACTCAAAAGAATTTGTCCGCGCTGTACACGACGGCGTCCCTTTGCGGCTTTGAAAGCATAATTGGCGAGAGCAATCCAAACAAGCGCCCGGCGGAAGTTACAGACGAAACTTTGCCGTATATCAAGAGCTGGTACAACTGGTATATCGGCAAAATCGAGGATGCAGGCGCAAAGATTGCGTCTTGTATTCCTGCGGTCAAAAACGATTTGAAAGCGTTTATCGCCGATTATTTTGCGGAAAACTCTACAAGCAGAGCCGCAATAAAACAAATCGCAAATTGGCAAATCTTCACAAGCGACGTTGACAGCAACGACGTGCAAAACATATATATGCCCGTTTTGTCCGAAAGCAAAATTCTCGGTGCGGCGATTTTGTTTGTGTGGTGAAACGCTTGACAGCGTAAGAAAAATAGGATAATATCAAAATAGATAAAAAAATATCGAATCAAAAACGATGTGCGTCGGCAAAACGGAGTGTAGGGTGCGCCCGAAACGATGGCAACAAGCCGACAATAGAACGGAGTGTAAGATGACGAGCAAAATCGCAACATTTTTGCGCTACCGTTTGAGGTGGCGCATTTTTTTTGAAAGGAGTGTCAAATATGAAAAAGATAGGCGTTGTGGGCATAGTCCTCAAAGGCGACAAGAGCGTTGCTGTCGAAATGCAAAAAGTTTTGAGCGATTTTGCGGATATTATCATCGGGCGTATGGGCGTGCCGCGAGAGGAAGCCAACGCAATCGCACTTATCGTCGAGGGTACGCAGGAGCGTATATCCGCGCTTACGGGCAAACTTGGACGATTTGAAAGTTTGCACGTTAAATCCGCAATCACTTCTTTTGAAGTTTAACACCTTTTCGAAGACGGAATTGGAGTCGCAAGGCGACGACCGGTCGCTCGAGCGTCATTGCGGTCAAGGCAATCGTCCTATGTCATTCCGAGGAGTGAAGCGACGTGGGAATCCCATAAATAGAAACAAAAACCGTTTGACGATTGCCACAAACCGCATTAGCCCTCGCGCCTACTACCGCACAGAGAATTTGCGCTATCAGTTCGAGCAAGGACAAGAACTCCTGCCACGGTTGCGCCAAATTATCTGCTTGGTGGAAGTCGGGCGGGACACCCACACCCGATTAGAATGAACGGCGGTGTGGGCGCGACGCGTAAAGCAACACATCCTGTGAATGTGTTGTAGCCAAAGCGAACGAGGCGGATTGCATTGCAAACGCCGAAGTCCAAACACGTGAGGAAGGGGGACACTGCATTTAAAGTTCATGCGCTCGAAGCATATGTAAAGATGGAAAAATAAATTTTTTGAGGTATAAAACTATGAAAAAAACCAATAAATTTTTCGCAATAATTGCGGTTTTGGCACTTGTTTTGATTGTGTGCGTATCGTTTGTCGCATGCAACAATAAAGAAGATGTTGGTACGGTTAAAAAAGTGTCGGTAAGATACGTTGCCGACGGTGCGGCGGCGGCAACGTTGCTTTCCGGAGGACAGGTTGATTTTATCGTCGTCGGCGAACCTGCCGCAACAGCTCAAACGAAGAGGCTTTCTCTCAATGCCGAAATGAACATTCAGACAGAGTATTCAAAAGTAAGCGGAGCAACAAGTTTTCCACAGGCAGGCATATTTGTAAAATCAGCGCTTGCAAGCGACGAAGCTTTTATGAAATCGCTTTTTGAGGAATTGGCAGCCAACAAAGAGTGGGTTGCTCAAAACAAATCAAGCGTAACCGCAGAAGCGAAAAAAGTATACGAAAGTGCAAATTTCCCGGCTATTGCGATTGATAGATGTGCAATTAACGGTGCAAAACTTACGGAAGAAAGCATGCGGGATATAATGTTGTTCCTCTCAAACGTAATGCCGAAAGATAGCAAAGGCAATTCGATTGATTGGACTACAAACAAATCAAAGATTTTCGATATTCCAACAAGCACAACGGAAAACAGTAAACAAATAAAGTTTTCCGCACCTGAGGGGACTCCTGCGCTTGCTATGCTTACACTTGCGAGCAATGGTAAAAAAATAGCCGATTATGATGTCGAATATAAGGTTGTCAATCCTGCAAATATAGCTTCCGAAATGGCAACGAAGGCAAGCGACGTAGTAATTATGCCTGTCAATGCCGGCGCAAATCTTATAAGACAAGGGGCAGACTATAAACTCGTAAGCATTGCTGTGGACGGTAGTTTGTATGTTGTCGGAAATACTGAAAAAGGCGGTCAAATCTCAATGGACGACCTTGTGGGTAAAAATATTGCGTGTATAGGACAAACCGGTGTCCCCGGACTTGTTTTCCGCTATATTATGCAACAAAACGGCATTGAAATCGAAACGAAGTGAAAAAAATAAACGTTGACAAAAAAGTCGCAAAGCGGCTCATAGAAAACGTCGTATATCCGCTTATTGCATTGGGTATCGTGCTTGCCGTGTGGGCGATATGGGCAAAAGCAAAGGACAATCCTTTGGTGCTGCCCATGCCGTCGGCGGTGCTTGCAAGATTTTTTGCCCTCGGCGGCGAAAAAGGATTTTGGGCAAGCGTCGGCTCAACGCTTTTGCGCACGCTCATTTGCTTTGTAAACTCGTTTGCAATCGCAATGTTGCTTGCGGTGCTAGGGGGAATTTTCACGCCTTTGCACAGGGTGATTTCACCGATTGTGTCATTGTTGCGCTCCGCTCCGACGGTGGCTGTGATCCTTGTTTTCTATGCGTTTATGTCAAGCAATCAAATGGTGATAGCGGTCGGATTTTTGATTGCGTTTCCCATTATGTATTCCTCGTTCTATTCGGCGATAGTCGGCGTTGACAAAGACCTTTTGGAAATGGCAAAGGTGTACAAAGTCAAGCCGTGGAACGTGGTGCGGAGCATATATTTGCCCTCGATTGCGCCCTGTCTTTTCGACACGAGCAAATCAACGCTTTCGCTTACGCTCAAAGTGGTTGTGGCGGCAGAGATTCTGGCATGCGTGTCAAAGAGCATAGGCGGCAAAATTCAAACGGCAAATTCGACTTTCGAGATTGAATATCTGCTTGCGTGGACGCTTGTTGCAATCGTGTTCGGTTTTGTACTCGAAGGCGTCGTCGCGATTTTCAAAAAGGTGTGGGAGGTGTCAAGATGAGAGATATTTGCGTCAAAAATTTCACGTGTTCATATGAACAAAAGACCATATTCGACAACTTCGACGTCACTTTCGAGCAAGGCAAAATCAATGTGATTTTGGGCGGAAGCGGCGTTGGTAAAACTACACTTTTAAACGCTATCGCAGGCATAAAATCATATGAAGGACAAATCGAAGGTTGCGAGGGCGGAGTGAGCTATATTTTTCAAAAAGACAGGTTAATCCCATCGATTTCGGTGTATAAAAACCTTGATTTGATATTAAAAGGAGTAGTAAAGGATAAAGCGGAACGCAAAAGAATGATTGAACAAACCGCCGTCGACCTTGAAATTTTCGACGTTTTGAAAAGCCTTCCGAGCGAGATAAGCGGAGGGCAGGCGCAAAGGGTGAGTATGGCACGAGCGTTTTTGTATCCGTCCGACGTCATGCTTTTGGACGAACCGTTCAAGGCACTCGACACCGCGCTGAAAACAAGGCTTATAAAGCAATTTGCGGCATTGCAAGAAAAGAAAAATAAGACCGTTGTTTTCGTCACGCACGCAATCGACGAGTGTTTGCTTTTGGCAGACGACTATTTCGTGTTTGACGACGCCCCCGTCAAAATAGTTTTGCAAGGAAAAATAAACTCAAAAAAGAGCGAGCGCAAACTTACCGACAAAGCGTTGGAAGAAACAAGAAACTCGTTGCTTCAAGCAATAGTTTAGAGATATTAAACATTAAAATCCCATTAATAAAAATTGCCTGTCACGATTGCTTGACTTTTGCGTGCGCAGTTTATATAATAAAGAAACTTTATATCATATTCGCGTAACTTACTGGCGCGTGTGGGTATAGAAAAACGAGTTAGGAGAATCAAAATGAAAGAAGGAATCCATCCCGATTACCATGACGTAACTGTCGTGTGTGCATGCGGAAACACATTCCAGACGGGTACAACCAAGAACGTCAACGAACTTCGTGTTGAAATTTGCTCCAAGTGCCATCCGTACTTCACGGGCAAACAAAAACTTGTTGACACCGGTGGACGCGTCGACAAATTCAAGAAGAGATACAATCTCGACTAACAAGAAAAGGAAAATGCAGACACGTCAGGCGTGTCTGCATTTTACTATTTCACCCGACAAATTATGGAAGATAAGAAATCGAAAAAAGTCAAAGAGCCGAAACCTAAAAACGTTATCGACAGAAAAACCAAAATCGTGCGCAGAACGAACATCGGAGGTCAAGCCGTGCTCGAAGGCGTCATGATGAAAGGCGCGCGCTCGATTGCAACCGCAGTCCGCACTCCCGACGGCGATATTACCGTTGAGAGCAAGTACACAAAGGACGCAAAACAGCGCAATGCTTTTTTACGTTTGCCGTTTGTTCGCGGCGTCGTAAATCTTGTCACACAACTTTTTCAAGGCACGGGCATAATGATGCGTTCGGCGGAAGTTTACGGCGATTATGCCGAGCCGTCCAAGTTTGACAAGTGGGTTGCCGACAAGCTCAAAATCAATCCCATGAACATCCTTATGGGCTTTTCGGTGGTGCTTGGCGTGCTGCTTGCAGTCGGTTTGTTTGTGTTTTTGCCAAACTTCCTTGCGTCGCTTGTTTGCGACAATATCGCCGCAATTGCGTCCTCGTCGCTCAAAAGCCTTTGGTACAGCCTTATCGAAGGCGGTTTGATGCTTGCGATTTTCATTTGCTACATTCTGCTTGTCACGATGATGAAAGACGTGCGCAGAGTGTTTATGTATCACGGAGCGGAACACAAAGTCATCTCTTGCTATGAAAGAGGACTCGATCTCACCGTCGAAAACGCAAAGCATATGCCCAGAGAACATTCTCGCTGCGGAACGACCTTTTTGTTTTTCGTGATTGCGGTCAGCATAATGGTGTTTGTGCTGGTCAACTTTATGCTTGAAAAGTGCGGACTCGTCGTGTCCTCCGACGTGAGCGGCGCAAAAGTGCTCAACGCGCTCATAAAACTCGGTTTTAAACTGCTGTTTTTGCCCGTCGTGGCAGGCGTTTCTTACGAGCTTTTGAAACTCCTTGCAAAGAGCGATTGCCTTTTTGTGCGCATACTCCGCGCGCCCGGTATGGCTCTTCAAAAACTTACGACGAAAGAGCCGACCGACGATATGCTCGAAGTGTCCATCACCGCGTTCAAAACGGTGCTTGCAATGGATGAAAATCCGAATTTGGAAGAAAGAAAATTCGATATTAAAGTGCCTTACGGCGTTGCAAGAGCAAAACTTCAAAACATTGCAAAGGATGCGGACGACGCCGATATAGATTGGTTGCTCGTCGAGGTTACGGGCAAGAAGAGAAGCGAACTTCAATCTCTCAAAACCCTCACAAAGCAACAGTTCGACAATGCGGAATCGATTGCAAAGAAGATGTCCGACGGCACACCTCTTCAATATGCGCTCGGATATTGCGAGTTTTACGGCATAAAAATCGCCGTCAACAAAAGCGTGCTTATCCCTCGCCCCGAAACCGAAGAGCTTGTGGAAAAGGCAATTGCCGTCATAAAAGAAAAGAGCGTTGACACTCAGTGCGACGTGCTTGATTTGTGTACGGGAAGCGGCGCAATCGCCGTGGCTATCGCAAAGAATACCAACGCAAAAGTCAGTGCGTGCGACGTCAGTGTAGGCGCAATCGACGTTGCGCTTGCAAACTCGCTCAACACCGGCGTCAGAGTCGATTTTTCAAAGGGCGATATGTGGAGCGCGGTTGCAAACAAGACGTTTGACGTCATCGTGTCAAATCCGCCTTATATTCCCACGTCCGACGTTGCAAAACTCGATGCGAAAGTCAAGGATTTCGAACCGAAACTCGCTCTTGACGGCGACAGCGACGGCTTGAAATTTTATCGCATAATCGCAAATAAACTTGAAGAGCATCTAAAAGATGGCGGCGTGCTGCTGTTGGAATTCGGCGTAAATCAAGCGGACGATATAAAGAATATATTTGAAAAATACGACGTCGAAATCCTCAAAGATATCGAAGGACTCGACCGCATCGCAGTGGTGAAAAAATGAAAATATCGGACGGCATGATTCAAAAACTCGACAAAATCGAGGCTCGCTGCAACGAAGTGGGGCAACTTTTGTCTATGCCCGAGAATATCTCCGACCAAGAAAAGTTCAAGGCATTGTCAAAGGAACATGCCGATCTGATGCCGATTTGCGAGATATATTCCGTCTACAAAAAGCACAAGAGCGATTTCGAAGATTGCGAGAGTATGGCGGCGGCGGAAACCGATCCCGATATGAAAGCGTTGTTAAAAGGCGAACTCGACGAATTGCGCGACGCACTCGACAAGGACGGAAACGATCTCAAAATTTCGCTTTTGCCAAAAGATCCCAACGAGGACAATAACGTCATTATGGAAATACGCGCGGGCGCGGGCGGCGACGAGGCTGCTCTTTTCGGTACGGAACTTATGAAAATGTACCGCCATTATGCCGAAAACAACCGCTGGAAAGTCGAGGAAGTCAATATGAACTACACCGAACTCGGCGGCGCAAAAGAACTTGTGTTTATGATAACCGGCAAAGGCGTTTGGGGCAAACTCAAATTCGAGAGCGGCGTGCATAGAGTGCAACGCGTTCCCGAAACCGAGTCGCAGGGCAGAGTTCACACCTCGACGGTTACCGTTGCGGTGCTCCCCGAAGCACAAAACGTCGAAGTCAATCTCAACGAAAACGATATAAAAGTGGACACCTATCGTTCGGGCGGAGCTGGCGGACAGCACGTCAACAAAACCGAGTCCGCAATCCGTATGACGCATATCCCTACGGGTATCGTCGTTGAATGTCAGGACGAAAGAAGCCAAATCAAAAACCGCGAAAAAGCACTCAAAGTGCTCAAATCCAGAGTGTACGATTTCTATCAGTCGCAAGCGGAAAAGGAATATGCCGAAAACCGTCGCGCGCAAGTGGGTACGGGTGACAGAAGCGAGAGAATAAGGACGTACAATTTTCCGCAAGGAAGAGTGACCGATCACCGCATAGGCTTGACGCTTTACAATATCGACAAGTTTATGCTGGGAGATTTGGACGAGATGATTTCCGCGCTTCAAATCGCCGTGCAAAACAAAATGCTCGAAAATATCGAGTGACGGAGGGAAAATGATAGTTGAATACAACAAACGCAACCATCTGCTTGAAGAACATACGTACAAACCGTCTTTGCAAGACGTGTCTCGTCCCAACCTGCACAGACAGATTTTTACATATGGTAAAATCCCTAAAATCGCATTTAATATGCGACATGTGCCGATGGAGTGCCCCAAAGAGTTGTATATTTCCGACACGACTTTTCGTGACGGACAGCAAGCTATGGAGCCGTTTAGCGTCGAAAACATTGTCGAACTGTTCAAAATGTTGCATAGGCTCGGCGGCAAGAACGGAATTATCAGACAAAGCGAATTTTTCCTTTATAGCGATAAAGATAAAGACGCCGTAAAAAAATGCCTTGATTTGGGATATGAATTTCCCGAAGTTACAAGTTGGATTAGAGCAAACGAAAAAGATTTTGAGCTCGTAAAGGAATTCGGCATAAAAGAAACCGGAATTTTGGTGAGCTGCTCGGATTATCATATTTTCAAAAAAATGAATATGACTCGCCGTCAGGCAATGGACAAGTATTTGTCCGTCGTAAAAATGGCACTTGACAGAGGAATCGTGCCTCGTTGTCACTTCGAAGATATAACCAGAGCGGATTATTTCGGATTTGTCGTTCCGTTTGCAATCGAGTTGATGAGACTTTCAAGAGAAAGCGGAATCCCGATAAAAATTCGTGCGTGCGACACTATGGGGTATGGCGTAACTTATCCGGGTACCGCAATGCCACGCAGCGTGCAAGGCGTAATTTACGGCTTCCGCTACTATGCGCAAGTGCCGAGCGAACAGCTCGAATGGCACGGTCACAACGATTTTTATAAGGCGGTCACAAATAGTGCGACCGCATGGCTGTACGGGTGTTCGACCGTCAATACGACTTTGCTCGGAATAGGGGAACGCACGGGAAATACTCCGCTTGAAGCGATGGCTGTCGAGTATGCGTCGTTGAGGGGAACTACAAACGGGATGAATCTTGAAGTAATCAGCGAAATCGCAGACTATTTCGAGGATGTAATGGGTTATCGCATTCCCCCTCAAACGCCGTTCGTAGGCAAGAATTTCAATGTTACAAAGGCGGGTATTCACGCCGACGGCATGCTCAAAGATCAGGAAATCTACAACATTTTCGACACGCAAAAGATATTGGGAAGAGCTCCGAGAGTCGTGGTGGATTCTTTTAGCGGCCTTGCCGGAATCGCATATTGGATAAACTCCTATTATGAATTGCCCACCGAAAACAAAGTTCAAAAATCCGATGATATCGTGGTAAAAATCAAAGAGTTTGTAGACAAAGAGTATGCGTTAGGACGAACTACGGCCATCAGCGATAAAGAACTCGACACAATGGTAGGACTCTTAAATCCGCAAATTCATGCGTTTTTTGAGGCAAAGCACTGAAAGGCTTTTTGCCGGCGTTTGAAAAAAGTGCGCGGATTTGAAAATTGCGGGTTGAAATCGGATAATATTTTATATATAATAGAATCGAATATACTATAAGCGGAGGTGCTTATGATCAAATTTATAACGGGTGCCAAGGGCACCGGCAAAACCAAAATCATCATCGATATGGCAAACGACAACGTCGCAACCGCAAAGGGCGACATCGTTTTTGTGACGGATACGGACAGATATATGTATTCTCTCAATTACAGAGTCCGCATGGTCAACGCCAAACAACTCAAAAGAGGCGACGCACCCGTGAGCGAAGAAGCGCTTATCGGTTTTATAAAAGGTTTGCTTGCAGGCAACCACGATATCGAAACTCTTTATATCGACGGCGCACACAGAATGCTCGGCAAAACCGTTTTCGAGATGAAAGACTTCTTTGACGATATCAGAGAAATCGCAAAAAACACCGACACTAAATTTGTTATTACGGTGAGCGAAAACGAGGATAATTTCCCCGATTTCATCCACGCATAATATAGAAATGAAATACACTTGTACCAGAAACTCCAAAATAGAGATTTCTGCAAGCGAGGCTATCGTAAAGGGCATATCGGATGACGGCGGACTTTTCGTTCCGTCGTCATTCCCGATTTTAAGTCTTGCGGACATAGAAAATCTCATTCCCCTCGATTATCCCGAACGTGCGGCGAAAATCTTGTCTTTGTATATGGACGAGTTTTCCTTCGAGGAACTTTTGGGCTATGCGAAAAGAGCGTACAATCGTTTTGACGACGATTCCGTTTGCCCTCTGGTAAAAGTCGAGGACGGACTTTATATGCTCGAATTGTGGCACGGCCCGACTTGTGCGTTCAAGGACGTCGCGCTCACGATTTTGCCATATCTGCTCACCGCAAGCAAAAAAAAGCTCGGACTTGACGAGCAAACTCTCGTTTTGACGGCAACAAGCGGCGACACCGGCAAAGCCGCGCTCGAAGGATTTAAGGACGTCGAAGGCACGCACGTGCTCGTGTTTTATCCTGCATACGGAGTGAGCGAGATGCAACGTATGCAAATGGTCACGCAAGAAGGCTCCAACGTTCACGTTTGCGGTATAAAAGGCAATTTCGACGACGCACAAACGGCGGTCAAGCGTATTTTCAACGACGAAGAAGTCGTAAAACGTCTCAAAGACAGCGGCATCGCAATGTCGTCCGCAAATTCTATAAATTGGGGCAGGCTTGCTCCGCAAATCGCTTATTATATCTCCGCGTACTGCGACCTCGTGGACAGCGGAGAGATTGCGCTCGGCGACAAGATAAATTTTGCCGTGCCTACCGGCAATTTCGGCAACGTGCTTGCAGGCTATTACGCCTATCGCATGGGCTTGCCCGTTGAAAAGTTTATCGTCGCATCCAACGCAAACAATGTCCTCACCGACTTTTTCAACGACGGAGAGTACGATATAAATCGCGACTTTTTCAAGACAATGTCGCCGTCCATGGACATTTTGGTGTCCAGCAACCTCGAAAGACTTGTTTACGAGTTGTACGGCAGGGACGACGAAAAGGTAAGGGAAGTTTACGACAGCCTCAAAAAGACGGGCAGATTCGAGATAGATTTCGATGAAGTGAACGTTGACAAATTCGTCGCAGGATGGGCGGACGAAGAGGACACCAAAAACGCGATAGCAACGTTTTTCGACCTCGACGATTATATAATGGACACTCACACCGCCGTTGCCGCAAGCGTTTACAACGACTATTCTTGCGAAACGGACGACGAAACGCCCACCGTAATCGTGTCCACTGCAAATCCGTACAAGTTCCCCGTTGATGTGCTCGGCGCGCTCGGTTCAAGAGAAAAAAATCCGTATAAGGCAATAATAAAACTGTACAATCTCACCGCGCTCGAATGTCCGGATTGCATTTTGGAGCTGGAAGAGGCAAAAGAGATTCACACCGACGTCGTTGATAGAAAGGACGTCAAAAACGTGGTTTTGGACGTTGCGAAACAAATGACAAAATGAAAATCGAAACGCAATATCCGTTTTGTTCGTATCGAGAAGAAAAGGCGTTGCGTTTTAAGGATAGTTTAAGACAAAGCGTATATTATTAAACAAAGAGGCAACAAAATGTTCGGATACGTGATACCCGATAAACTTAATATGTATATCAAGGATTTCAACGTATTTCAATCCTTTTATTGCGGACTTTGCAAAACGCTGGGCGAAACAGGAGCGGAGTTCACAAGGCTTTGCACCAACTACGACGTGACATTTTACAACGTGCTTTTGCATTCGCTCACAAACACGCCCGTTGAGTTCGAACGCAAACTTTGCGCCTACAACGGCAAGAAAAAAGTGGTTGTAAAAACCGACGAGCTGTCAAAAAAGATTGCCGATATTGCCGTTATGCTTGTCTACTACAACGTTGAGGACGACGTGTACGACGGCAAAAAATCACGAGCGATAGTCAAAGGTATGCTTGCTCCGCGCAAGAAAAAGGCGGCGAAAAGGCTTTGCAAAATCGACAAAATCATGCAAAAAAGTTTTGCGGATTTGCGCAAGCTCGAAAAAGAAAAGTGCGACAGCATAGACAGAGTTGCCGACACTTTTGCAACGCTAATGCGCGATATGACGAGGCAACTTATAAAAACCGACGACAACGTTGACACGTTTTGCTACAACCTCGGCCGCCTCATATATTTGCTCGACGCGGTTGACGACGTTGAAAAGGACAGCAAGTCAGGCGAGTATAATCCGCTCGTTCTGAATTACGGCAAATGTGCCGAAAAGAAAGATTATCTTGCAAAAAACGCAGACGAACTGTCGTTTTTGCTCAATTCAACCTACAATAAGATGGTTGGCTCATACAACGCAATGGACATAAAAATGTACGAGGGCGTGTTGAGCAACACCATTTACCTTGGCATAAAAATGCAAGTGGAGCGACTGCTCAAAGGAGACGACAAATGCCGATTGACCCGTTTGTGATTCTTGGCATAAGCAAAGACTCATCTCAAAGCGAAATACTAGAAGCGTACAAGACAAAACGTGCGTATTATCAAGAACACGTTTTCGACGAGGGTGACCAAGGCGCGCAAGCGGCGCGCATGCTCGGTCAACTTGACGACGCATATCAACAAGCGATGGAGCTCTCCCACGAATCCGCAACGGTTTCGGGCGAGGGTGAATCGTCTTTCGAGTCCGTACGCGACTCAATTCGCAACAAGGACGTTGAAGGCGCGCAACGCGCTCTTGACGAAATATCCTATCGCGGTGCGGAATGGCACTACTATCAGTCCATCGTTTTTTACGAAAAAAACTGGCTCAACGACAGCAAAAAGCAACTTGAAATGGCAATCCAAATGGATCCGTCCAACGACAAGTACTCTCGCGCTCTCGACAACCTTAAAAAGAAAATCGACGGTTCGCGCCCCTATGACAAACAAGGCGAAAAGGGCGTTTACGGCAAAGCCGATCAAGCGTCAAACCGCACCTATACACAACGGGACGGCGACGTTGCCGACGGGCTTTGCTCGGCATGTCAAGCACTTTGGTGTGCGGATTGTTGTTGCGAGTGTATGGGTGGCGACCTCATTCGTTGCTGCTAAAAAGTCGCTATTTGCACGTGATACTGCGTCAGACATCGTTTTTTCACAAGTCACGTACGACATAGTACGCTCCTTGTTCAAAAAGCGACGTCTTCCTTGTCTGCCGCACAAATATCGACTTTTTACAAATTCAAAATAGGTGGATGCTGTGTAGATGCGCTTTTCCGCAATTCACAATTTAGTGCGTTCCTTGTCCAAAAGTGAGTTCTTCGTTCTTCCTTGTCATTCATCCGAATATTGCTTTTTGCAAAGTCGCTATTGGCACGTGATGCTGCATTGTATATCGGTTTTGCAAAAACACTATAAAAATCTATGAAACGTAATCGTATAAAAATTTCACGACAAGAGGCGGTGTACAGAGTTGCGCTTGCAGGCATAAGCGCGGCGGTGGCGCTTCTTATGGTTTGGCTCGGAGTTGTGGTGAGATTCAGCACGATTGCGTTTTTTATTGCCGCTTCGGTTGCGCTTATGGTGCCGCTGTCGCAAAAGTATTATCTGTCCTCCGTTTTGGCTTACGTCGTGTCCGCAGGGCTGTCGTTTGCGGTGGCGGGTGACGTGTTTTCGGTGATGGGTTACGTGGTGTATTTCGGGCCTATGGCAATCATTTCGGGCATAATGCTTAACCATAGCGACAAAATCAACCGGTGGGTTCAGCTCATTGTCAAAATCGTTTACATCAACGGCGCGCTTGCGCTTTTGTATTTCGTGTGCCACAACATTGTGCTAGATTCATCAATCGTAGACAAAGTGCAGTATTGGATGATTGCGCTGTTCGGAACCATAATACTCGTTGCGCTCGATTACGCATTGCAGTTTATCTACAAGCGCATTGCGATTTTGGTTGGCAAAGCCTTGCGTAAAAACGAGAGGCGCATAAAACGACGTGGCGACGAAAACGACGAGGACGACGACAGCCGTCCCGACGGGAACACTCCTTTTGACGAGTTCTCGGATTCAAACGAATGCGATTTTGATAAAGAGAACGACCGAAAAAACGACGATGACAATTCCGATTCCGAAAAGTAAGATTTAAAAGCGCGCCTTCGGGTGCGTTTTTAATAATCGTTTATTGATATAGTATTAATATATAAATATATAATACATATCCCGTAAAAAAGGGGGAAACGAAGTGCGGAATAAAAAAATATAAAAATTTTCAAAAAAAGTATTGACAAAGGTATTCGTTTATCGTATATTATAGCTAACAAGAATTATTATCAATGAGAAATCAAAATAATTCAAAGGATAGCATGACGAAGAGGAACACGATACAAAAAGAAGTGGTTGCAAGGATAGTCAAGGACGCATGCAATCACCCTACGGCAGACATGGTGCTTGCCGAGGCGAAAAAAGAGTTGCCCAATTTGAGTTTGGGCACGGTGTATCGCATCCTCAAAGACATGGCAAACGAAGGCGAAATAAGGGAAGTGGCATGCAAAGACGCTCCGTCGAGGTTTGACAAAACGACTATGAATCACGGACACTTTCAATGCGTCGAGTGCGGCAAGGTTGAGGACGTGTTTTTCAATCTCGACAAAATCGACGAGAGCATAGTGGATTTCGGTGGCAATCTAGTGCTTGAAAGCCAGCTCTTTTTCAGAGGTATATGCAAAGATTGCATGGGGAAGAAAAAATGAATTTACTGTTTAAGATAAGCTACGGCTTGTACACTCTATGTGCCGGAGACGGCGGCAAGGAAAGCGGTTGCATTATCAACACGTTTGCACAGCAGACCGCAACTCCCGAAACGTTCAGCGTGACGCTTAACAAACAGAACTTTACGCATGAGCTTATTGTCAGGAGCGGTGAATGTGCCGTTGCAGTGCTGTCGCAAAAGACGGACTTTGATTTTATCAAGAGATTCGGAATGCAATCGGGGCGCGACACGGACAAGTTCGAAGGCATCGAGAGCGTCGTTGCAAAAAACGGCGTAAGAGTTCCCAAATGCAAGGGCGTACTCGGATATTTCGCACTCAAAGTGCAAAAAAGCATAGATATGGGTACGCATACGATGTTTGTTCTGGAGTCTGTTCAGACGCAGAACTTTGCGAACGACGGCGACGCATTGACATATGACTATTATCAGACGTTTGTTAAGCCCAAGCCGCAAGCAAGTGCCGACTCAAAGGAAAAATGGGTGTGCAAAATATGCGGATATGTTCACGAAGGTCCGCTTCCGAGCGATTTTATCTGTCCGCTTTGCAAGCATCCCGCAAGCGATTTCGAAAAACTTGAAACAACCGCCACGGCGGAAAAAATAGAAGATATTAAAGGAGAAAAAACTATGGCAAAATTTATATGTCCCGTATGCGGATACGTTCACGAGGGCGATTCGGCACCCGAAAAATGCCCACAATGCGGTTGCCCCGGCAGCAAATTTATCAAAGACGACGGATCTGAAAAGGTCTGGGCGGCAGAACACGTGATCGGAGTCGGTCAAGGCGTTCCTCAAGACATCTACGACGGATTGAAGGCAAACTTCGAAGGCGAATGCACCGAGGTCGGTATGTATCTTGCAATGGCAAGAGCCGCACACCGTGAGGGATATCCCGAAATCGGTCTTTACTGGGAAAAGGCAGCCTATGAAGAAGCAGAGCATGCTGCAAAATTCTGCGAAATGCTCGGCGAACTCGTCAGCCCCTCCACAAAAGTAAACCTCCAAAAACGCGTTGAGGCAGAAAACGGCGCAACCAGCGGCAAATTCGAGCTTGCAAAACGCGCAAAAGAAGAAGGACTCGACGCAATTCACGACACCGTACACGAGATGGCTCGCGACGAGGCTCGTCACGGCAAGGCATTTGAGGGACTTCTCAACCGCTATTTCAAATAAGAAACGGCAACGATTGAAAAACAATCGACAAACAACAAGGAGAAACAACTATGAAATACGTTTGCGTATGCGGTTATATCTATGACGAAGACCTCGGCGACGAGGAAAACGGAATCGCTCCCGGCACGAAATGGGAAGATGTCCCCGAGGACTTTACCTGCCCGATTTGCGGACTTGGCAAAGACTCGTTCACGCAAGAATAAGACATAATTTACAAAGAAAAATCGGCGAGAAGAACACCTCTCGCCGATTTTTTTATGTTAATTATTCAACATCGAGATTTTTGTACAAAAACAAATCGTCGTCCAAAAACTCAAGCCCAGTCATTCCGAAACCATTGGCAATCATCATCACGGTAGAAAGCGTAACGGTTTTGCTTTTTCTATTCAAAATCCATTGCATATGTCCGTGTTGTATGCCCGATTGCTGTTCCAACCGATACTGTGTCATATTCTTTTGGGTAAGGAGTTGCAAAATTCTAGTTGCAACCGCATCGTTGACAGTCATTATCTACTCCAAATTATGAATATATATTTAATGCTTGTTGGTAGACTTCGTTTTTGGGAATGCCTCTGTCTTTTGCAACTTGCTTGACAGCGTCTTTTTTGTCCATGCCCAAATCGAGATAATGATTGAGATGCTCGGCAACGGAGAGGGAATTGAGGGGATTTTCGGATGCGACGGAATCTACAATCATCACGATTTCACCTCGCTCTTCGCATTCGAAATTCGCGAGGGTGGTCATCGTCACGCTTTCGTGAATTTTGGTGAGTTCTCTTGCAACATACACGGTTCTGTCGCCAAGAACGTCAAGCAACGTCTTTGCCGTTTTTGTCAAATCGTGCGGCGCAACGTACAAGATTATAGGAAGCCCCGTATTTGCGCATTTTGACAAAATCGACACTTTATCCGATGATTTTTCGGGCAAAAACCCCAAAAACGTAAATCCGCTTGCTTTTATTCCGCTGAGCGCAACCGCAGTTGCGAGGGCGGTAGGACCGGGGACGGTTTCCACTTCTACGCCTTGCGAGTGGCACTTTGCGATCACTTCCGCACCAGGATCGCTGATGGACGGCATGCCTGCGTCCGTGATTATCGCAACGTTTTGACCGCGCTTTATCATCTCGATAAGGCGATCCGAACAGTCCTGTTCGTTGAATTTGTGATAGGCTAAGAGCTTTGCGTGAACGTCGTATTTTGCAAGGAGGGGCAGAGAGTGGCGCGTGTCCTCGCAAGCTATAACGTCAACGTTCCTGAGCGTTTCGAGCGCGCGAAGCGTGATGTCCGACATGTTGCCGATAGGAGTTCCGACAATATAGAGTTTTGCCATTATTGGTACATCTCCTTGTAAGTTTGCGTGTAGTTGCCCTCTTCGTCCATGACGATAAGCGTGTGAGTTTTAAGTCCGACTTTGCCGCCTTTTCTTGCCTTGATTATCACAACGTCCGCTTCCGATGAAAGTTTGGGATAGACGATTGTCATTTCTTTGGGTTCGAGTTTGGATTGCACGAGGGCGCAAATAAGCGGTGAAAGCCTGTCGATTTTCGAAACGAACCAGGCGTCGCCGCCAAATCGCAATGCGTAGCTTGCCGCTTGTGCAAAATCGGACAAAGTTGCGGTGCTCTCTATCCTTGACAAATTCTTCTTTGTGATTTGCTCTCCTTGAAAGTAGGGCGGATTGCAAAGCACTTTGTCGAAACTTTCCGCTTCGACAAGATTTTTTATGTCCTTTACGTCGCCGGTTATTATATCGAATATGCCTTCGAGCCCGTTGCGTTTTGCGCTCTCTCTTGCCAGATTCGCAACGGAGGGTTGAAGCTCTATTCCGACGGCGGCGGATGCGTGTTTTTTGACAAGCGCAAGCGTTGCCAAAATCCCCGTTCCGCATCCCAAATCAAGCACCCTGTCCTCTTTTGCGATTTTTGCCGTATTTGCCAAAAACACCGAGTCTTGCGAAAACGCATAGTCGTCGGTGTCTTGCAAAATTACGTAATCGTCGATGTCCAAAGAGGTGGGGTAGACCATCTTATGCTCTTACGACTTGGATTTTTAAAGTTTGAGTGACTTCGGAGTAAAGACGAAGCACAACTTCGAATTCGCCGAAATCGCGGATGCTGTCCTTGATTTCGATTTTCTTTTTGTCCACGTCGAAGCCGAGGTCTTTGAGTGCGTTGCTTATCATTTCGCTTGTGACCGAACCGAACATTTTGCCGTTGTTTTCGCCGCCTTTCGCACTGACTTTGACGGTGATTTCTTTAAGTTTGTTTGCAAGCTCTCTTGCTTCTTGGCGCTCGGAGGCAATCTTTACTTCGTAGGCTTTTTTGCGTTGCTCCGCAACGTAGATATTTTGTTGTGTGCCTTCTTGCGCAAGCCCTTTTTTGATGAGGAAATTGCGAGCGTAACCGTCGTTTACTTCGACGATTTGCCCTTTTTTGCCCGTGCCTTTGACGTCTTTGAGAAGAATGACTTTCATATACGTCTCCTTATAAACTTTTGTTGACAATATATTAGCACACCGCCGCAAATTTTTCAATAAAAACGAAAAGAATGGACGATATACGCGTCTTTTTGTGTAAAAATTCAAAAGCGGGGCATACTAAATGCAACAAAACCTCAGGAGGCTATTATGGAAAAAATCAACTGTGCAACGTCAAATTGCGAGCATAACATCAAAGGCGTGTGCCTTGCAGGCGTCATTTCTATCGGCGAAAACGCAAAATGCCTTAGCCGTATCAAGCGCGAGGGCGGACCGCTTGCGCAAAACTTTGCCGACGTCGAAGCGGGCGAGGACGTGTTCGACAAGGACCTCGAAAGTCTCGTGCAATGCGCCGCAGGCGAGTGTGCGTTCAACAACAACGGTCTTTGCGCAAACGCTCAAATCGACGTGAAGGACACTGCGTTTGCAACCAAATGCAAAACCTATCTTAAAAAATAATTCGACGAGATAGGCGAAAAAAAGACAAAGAAAGTCGGAATATTCTCTCGCGCACATGTTAGAGTTTGCATGGAGGCGAGTATGGATAATTCGATAATCGAAAAGCGCGTCGTTTGCGGCGCGGACGTATTTTCGGGCAAAGATTTGATACCTCAAATTTTGCCTAGATTGCGCTCCGTGTTTGAAGAAGGCGCGCTTTGCGTCGTGTATGAAAATGAATACGAAGACGTCGCAACCGCACTTTGTCAAGAGTTGAAAAGGGGCGGTTATCGCGTTTTTTTGACAAACGCATACCAAGGCAAAATACAAGACGTGCCCGAATACGTGCGCTACGTTTTTGCGGTGGGTGCGCACGCCGCGGCGGAAAAAGCAAAAGAAATTTCAGCGAGTATAGACACAGGGTGGTCTATGCTTTTTTGTGCGCCCGACAGCGACGATATAACGTGTGGGAAATGTCCGAATCAAGTGTTTATCGACGAAAATATATTGATAAAGTGCAAAAACGAGCAAATTGCGGCAGGGTACGGAATTTTGCTTTCTCAAAAATTCGCAGAATTCGAAAGGGCTTTTCAAAAGACCGTACTCGGAGAAAAAGTAAAACAGTTTGCCGTGGAAACTTCCTCTTGTCCGCTGTCCGAACTTGCGTATCGCTTGATTGAAATATCCTCTCGAAAACAGGGAAAAGACACTGCCGAGCGTATGGCGGAAGTTATGAGCGCGCTCGCTTTGTCAAAGGGAAAAACTCCGAGATTGACGGGAGAATACAGATTTTTGGCAAGCGCGGTTTTGACTTCGTTTTATTCGGCGTATCTGTCCTCTCCGTCAATAGACTGCGCTCCGCCGGCTTGCGTCTTTGACTCCGTGGATAAATTGCAATCGCTCGGCATCGAAGTCGATAGGGGCGAAGTTGTTGACTTTTTGGATATAAACGGTTATTTTAGAATTGGTTATATTCTCGGCGAATACCGCCTTGATTTACTCGAAAAACTTGCAAGCATCGACCTTCACGGCATGCAACGTTTTTGGCGGCGTTTGTATATAGACGCAGGCTATTGGTTGAAGAGCGAAATCACCGCAAGCGAGGTGCTCGAATGTATGCGCCTTGCAAGCGTCGAAAGCCGCTCCCTTGCAGGATATGCTTTTGCAAGCGGTATGTTGGATATCGCGGCATCCTAAACAAAGACAAAACGACACAGAGGACAAAATGAAAAACATCAAAGACGTAGAATTGTTCGTGTTCGACCTTGACGGCACGGTTTATATCGGCGACAACGAAATCGAAGGCTCTTTTGCCGCGATAAACGAGTTGAGAGCAATGGGCAAACGCATTTGCTTTTTCACCAACAATTCGTCGAGAATGCACACTGATTATATCGCAAGGCTCAACAATCTCGGACTGCGTACCTATGCCGACGAAATTTACACGAGCGGTCAAGTCACTTGCGAATATCTTTTGGACAACTACCGTGGCAAAAAAGTGTTTTTGTTGGGCAACGACAGGCTCAAAAGCGAGTTCGAGCTTTACGGCATCGAGCTTGACGAGGAAAATCCCGATCTTTGCGTGATCGGCTTCGACACTTCGCTCACTTACGACAAGTTGTATAGATTTTGCAAATTCGTCCACAAAGGGCTTCCGTACATCTCTACGCACCCCGACTTTTTCTGTCCTGCACCCGAGTGCCCGGTGCCCGACGTCGGCGCGCTTATAGAGGCAATCAGGTTGACGGTGGGGCGCACGCCCGACATAATTATGGGCAAACCGCACACCACGGCAGGCGAGCGTCTTGCGATGAAGTACAATCTTCCCGCAAAGAAAATCGCAATGGTGGGCGACAGACTTTATACCGACGTTGCATTCGGCAAAAATTGCGGATTCGTGTCCGTGCTCGTACTTTCGGGCGAAACCACCGCGGATATGCTTCCCGGCTCGAAAATCAAGCCCGACTACGTTCTTGACAAAGTTAAGGACATTGTGCCGATAGTGAAATGATATCGCATAAATGCGGTTAAACGGTTACTTATTCAAGGCGTACTTATAAGCGGAATGTGCTTATTCGTAGACGGAACGCGAGCCGCAAGGCGGCGAGGAAGCGAACGCCGAACTTGACGGAAAGTACAAGTGAACGGGCGAGTGTGGATTTTTTTCGCCTGTGAACGAGTGGCACAATAAGAGGACGATACTTTTCTATGTGAGTGCTGAGTGTTGCCCCACGCGAAGCGGACGCCGTGGGTTCCCTCAAATTTATGCAGAGGGGGAACGGCGGTGTGGGCGCGACGCGTTAAGCAACACATCCAGTGAATGTGTTGTAGCCAAAGCGAACGAGGCGGATTGCGGTGCGCAAACGCCGAAGTCCAAACACGTGAGGAAGGGGGGAAGTTTCATTATTTTATGTTTTAATCTGCGCAAAGTATTCATTATTAATTCGTAAACAACAAACCCTCGCCGTTTCGCGAGGGTTTGTTGTTTGCATTGTTGCTCACTTTTCGCTCGACACCATGATTTCAAGCGGATTGATATTCACGCCGTCTTTGATTATTTCGAAGTGTACGTGATCGCCGTCAAGACTTTCGCTTCCTTGCGACGCAGACATCTTGCCGAGGAGCTGCCCCTGTTTCACCGTTGCGCCTTGTTTTAAGGTGCTTGCCGCTTCCAAAGAAAGATACTTCGTTACGTATCCGTCTTTGTGGTTGATGACCACGTAGTAGCCGTCAAGAGCATTGTAGCCGACTTCTTTCACGTTGCCGTCGCAGGAGGCGTACACGTTTTTATCCTCCGACGTAAAGTCGAGTGCGAGGTGAGTCGAGTATTGCTTCAAAGTCGGGTTCCAAACGAGAGTCGCGTCCGAAAAGTTTTTGCTGACTTTGCCGTCGTTGCAGGGTGCGTAAAACTTTTGCTTTTCGACGGTGGGCGTCGGATCGTCCGGCTTGATAACCGGATCGTCGGGTTTTACGACGGGCTCGTCTTGCGTGTTGTCACCGATAGACGCGTCGGGATTTTGCAGAGCGGAGTTGCGAGTGACCGCTAGGGCGATGACCGTGGCAACCGAGGCTATGCACAAAATGATAAGAAAATAGACTGCGTTGCGCTTACAAAAACCGCCAAAACGCTTCATTGCAACTGAAAATTTGCTCATTGTATTACCTCCAAGTTGCCTCGATTATGCCCTCAATCGATAAGGTTTATACATATATCGATAAACTTTTTTCGATGTGGCGGAACTTTTACCGAAAAATGTACCAAAAAGGCAGTTTTCGATTAAAATCCGTATTGACTACAAGTGTTTGATAAGGTATAATTTCGATATGGTTGACGTTCACAAAAGCTTATACGACTTCATGCGCACATACCGCGAAAAGCACGACAACGATATTGCCGTCGTTCACGGTGCGCGCAAAATGAACTTCGCAACCTTTTTCAAACAAATCGACAGAGTCGCCGGCGGGCTTGCTCGTTTGGGAGTGGGCAAAGGCGACGTCGTTATGATTGCGCTTCCCAACATTATTCAAGCGGTTGTGGCAACGTATGCGTGTTCCAGAATAGGCGCGATTGCGTCGATGATTCATCCGAAACTTTCCGCAGACGAATTCGGCGCGGCGTTTGACAAACTCAAACCCAAAGTCGTGTTTTTGAGCGATATAAATAAATGTGCGTATTATCCCAAATCGAAGGGCGCAAGACGCATAATTTGCCATTTCTTCATTTACGACTTTTTTGGGCTTCCCCGCAAAGCAAAATTTCAGGCTTTTCACGGCGACGGCGAAGAAATCGTTTTTTATATGCAGTCGGGCGGGACGACGGGCGAGCCTAAAACGGTTGCGATATCCTCTCGCGCCGCAAACTCAATGGCAGGCAATCTTTTGCAATATCTGGGCGATAAGTTTTCGGAAAAAAACGCAATGCTTGCCGCACTTCCCATGTTTCACGGTTTCGGACTTTGCGTTGGCGTGCATGCGTCTATATCCACAAACATGCGGTCGGTATTGTTGCCGATTTTCAGAGCGAAAAACACGATCAAAGTCATTGCAAAAAATCGCATAACCACAATGATTGCAGTGCCGCGCATGATGCAGAAGTTGCTGGCAGAGGACGAGTTTTCGGGCGACAACATCTCGTGCATCGAGGATATTTATGTCGGCGGCGACCTCGTAAGCGAGGAACTGGTGCATAAATTCGACGCCAGAATGAAAGAGTGCGGCGGCAAAGGCGTTCTGTCGCCGGGGTACGGACTTACGGAAACAGCCAGCGTTTGCGCGGTGTCCAAACGCGATTTCGTGTCGGGTTCGGTAGGCAAACCCATAAACGAGGTCGATGTTCGTGTCGTGGACGAAAATCTCAAAGAAGTCGCTTGCGGCAAAGTCGGAGAACTTCTCGTTGCCGCAGATCAGATTATGAGCGGATATGTCGGCGACGAAGAAGCGACAAAAACAGCTCTTGTAAACCTTGACGGTAAAACGTGGGTGCGCACGGGCGATTATTTCAGACAAGACGAAACGGGCAGACTGTTCTTTATGGGCAGAAAAAAACGCCTTATAAAAATTTCTGGTATCAACGTTTTTCCGAGCGAAATAGAACGAGTTGCAAGCGAGTTGCCGTTTGTGGGCGATTGCGCTTGTATCGAATACAGAGTGAACGGCAAACCCTACATCAAATTGCTTGTGGAAGGACAGCTTACCGACGCTCAAAAACAAGCGGTGATAAACCACATTTCAAAACGCATGTCCCATTGGAACAAACCTAGGGAAGTGCAATGTGTGGACAAATTTCCGCGCACTAAAATAGGAAAAATAAATATAGAGGGATTAAATTATGAATTTGGCAAAGATACGCAGGGCGGTCAATAAAATCGCCCCGTCCGTCAAAGTCGAAAACTACCGCGGGTGCGTAAGGCTCACGGGAGAGCTTGACAATTGGACGGATATTTACAAGTGCGGCAAAGCGGCGGTATGCAAAGGCTCGCTGGGCGTTGTCAACGACATAAGACTCAAAGGCTTTCACGAAGAACCCAAAAAGCCCACGCTCAAAGACGATGCGCTTTCGGGACAAAAACCCGACGTGCTTATCGTCGGCGGCGGTATTGTCGGTTGCGCCGTGGCAAGAGAGCTTTCTCGTTTGAAACTCGACGTTCTTCTCGTTGAAAAGTCAAACGACGTGGCTTGCGGAGCGTCCTCGCGCAACGACGGGTGCATCCACCCCGGCATTGACTTGCACAAAGGTCAGCAAAAGCTCAAATATGTCCTCGAAGGCAACAGAATGTACACTCAGCTTGCAAAAGACCTCGGCTTGTCTTTCAAGCGTTGGGCGCAGATGTTCATTTTCTCAACCGGATGGGAAAATACGATTATTCCGCCTCTTTTCCTTTTGAAAGCGAAAATCCTCGGTGTCGAAGGCGTAAGGTACGTCGGCAAAGAGGAAATCAAAAAAATCGAACCCAATCCTCCGGCGTGGGCAAAGGGCGGTATGTATATGGCAAGCGCAGGTATGGTTTCTCCCTACAAGACGACCATCGCGCTTTGCGACAACGCAATTCAAAACGGTGCGAGAGTGTCGCTCAATACCTATGTTGAGGGTATGGACGTCAAGGGCGACAAAGTGGTTTGCGTGCATACAAATCGCGGCGATATATATCCTCGTGCGGTTGTCAACTGCGCCGGCGTGTACAGCGACGTCATCGCCGATATGGCAGGGGACAGAACGTTTACCATTCACCCGAGAAAAGGCACGGACATCATTCTGGACAAAAAGAAAGTCGGGTATGCGCTATCCTCCTATGCAAGAAGTTATTTCGCACCTCTGCCCAAAGAGGCTCAACCCGACAAGCAAGAGGAAGTCGGTCACACCAAGGGCGGCGGCGTTATGCGTACAATCGACGGCAATATTTTGGTCGGACCGGACGCACACGAAGTGCCGTCGAGAGAAGACTATTCCACAAGCATAAAAGACATCGACAACATCGTCAAAAAGCAAAAACTCGCCCAACCTATGCTCAACAAGGGCGATATCATAACCTATTTTTCGGGTACGCGCGCGGCAACCTACGAAGAAGATTTCGTGGTCAGACGCGGTATGTTCACCAAAAACATTTATGAGGCGGCAGGCATTCAATCGCCGGGCATCACCGCTGCTCCCGCCATTGCGGTCGACATCAGAAACTGGATAAAAGAGGATTTGAAAGCCGAAGAAAAATCGGATTTCAATCCTGTTTATAAGCATACACCGAGGCTTGCAGACCTCAAAGACGAGGAAAGAGCGAAGTATATCGCCCAAAATCCCGAATACGGCGAGATTATCTGTCGCTGCGAAGAAGTGAGCAAGGGCGAAATTATCGACGCGCTCGAAAGTCCGCTCAAAGTTGCCACAATCGACGGCGTAAAGAGAAGAGTACGCCCCGGCATGGGCAGATGTCAGGGCGGTTTTTGTTCTCCGCTCGTTGCAAAAATAATTGCCGAGCACGAGGGAATCGAAATAGAGGACGTTCTCAAAGGCGACGAGGGCAGCGTCATCGTTTACGGAAACACCAAGGGCAATGCCAAGGAGGAAAACTGATATGCGCAATTATGACGTAGTGGTTATCGGCGGCGGCCCCGCAGGTCTTTCGGCGGCGCAAAGCGCGTGCCTTAAAGGCGGCAAGGTCGCAATTATAGAAAGAGAAGCGCGCCTCGGCGGAATTTTGAAACAATGCGTTCACGACGGGTTCGGGCTTATCCGCTTCGGCGAAAAACTCGCAGGCCCCGAATACAGCGAGAGATATATAGATTTTGTCAGAGAACTCGACATAGACACCTTTACTTTCACCTTTGTGACTAGAATAGAAAAGAAGGACGGCGGTTTTGAAATCACCGCAGTGTCCAAGGACGGCATTGAAAAATTCTTTGCCAAAGCACTCGTGCTTGCCACGGGATGCAGGGAACGCACGGCAAAACAAGTGCTTATTCAGGGCACTCGTCCGGCAGGCGTGTTTACCGCAGGTACGGCTCAAAACTTCGTCAACCTGCAAGGCAAGTTGCCCACCAAAAAGTGCGTTATTTTGGGAAGCGGCGACATCGGACTTATCATGGCAAGACGTCTTACTCTCGAAGGCGCAACAGTCGAGGGCGTTTACGAAGTCAAGCCCACGCCGAGCGGACTTACGAGAAACATACATCAGTGCTTGCACGATTTCAACATACCTCTTCACCTATCTCACACCGTTACGAGAGTGTTCGGCACGGACAGACTCGAAGCGGTTGAGGTTGCAAAGGTAGACGACAAAATGCAACCTGTCGACGGCACTCAAAGACGTATCGATTGCGACGCGCTCATTCTTTCCGTCGGACTTATCCCCGAAAACGAACTTGCCGAATCCATAGGCGTAAAGATAAATCCGTTTACGAAAGGCGCGGACTGCGACCAGACCTACATGTCGTCGATTGACGGTGTGTTTTCGGCAGGAAACGCACTTAACGTGTTCGATTTGGTGGATTATGTGTCCGAATGTGCAAAAGACGCAGGCGCAAACGCAGTGGATTTCAAACCGTCGGGCAAGAGCGTGCGCATAGAAAAAGGCAAAGGACTTTTGAGCTACGTGCCGCACAGAATCGACCTTGGCAAGCCTTGCGACAAAGTCGTGTTTTTCTTCCGTGCCGCAAATGATATGGACAAAGCCACGCTTTACGTGAGCGTCGACGGCAACGAAGCGTTCAAAAAGAATTTTGCATTCCTTCGTCCGCCGGAGATGCAGAGAATCGAGCTCGATTTCTCTTCTTTCGGCATAAAAGAGGGAAGCAAAGTCGAAGTCAGAGTGGAGGAGAGATAATGGAACTTGTATGTATCGTGTGCCCGCGCGGGTGCAGAATCAAAATAGAAAACGGCATAGTGAGCGGCAACGGTTGCAAAAGAGGCGAGGCTTTTGCGGTGAGTGAAACAACTTGCCCCATGCGCTCGGTATGCTCCACCGTCGCAACGACTTTTGCGGATTATCCCGTGCTTCCCGTCAGGACGGACGGCGAAATTCCAAAGGACAAAATCGACGAACTTATGAAGCAAATCAACGCCGTCGTAGTAAGCGAAAAACTGCATAGAGGGGACGTGGTGCTCAAAGGCGTATGCGGCACGGACGTCAACCTCATCGCAACGGCAAGCATTTATTGAAAACGGAGCGCAAAGCGGACGGGAAACCGCAATGCGTTTATAAAGGAAAATTATGAGAGAACCACTTGTACTAACAATCGATTTCGGCACGCAAAGCGTGCGCGCCATGCTTTTCGACAAGCACGGCAAGGACTACGGCAAAATGAAAGTCCACTTCAAACAGCCGTACTTTTCAAAGGAAATAGGATGGGCGGAGCAAACTCCCGAATTTTACTGGGATAAGCTCAAAGAAGCCACCAACGGACTCAAAGAGCAATGCTCGGAGCTTTGGGAAGACATAAAAGGCGTTGCCGTCACCACGATACGCGACACTGCGGTTGTCGTTGACAAAGAGGGCAAACCCCTTCGCGACATCATCTTGTGGCTTGACCAAAGAGAAGTCAAGGACGCCGACAAAACGAGATTCGGCAAAGGCTTCAAATCCCTTCTTCGTATGCTCAACCTATACGACCTTGCGGCGGCGCAATGCAAAGCGTCGGCATGCAACTGGGTGCATGAGTACGAGCCGGAAGTTTGGGCAAAAATGCACAAGTTTCTGATGTTTTCGGGCTGGATTACATATCGTCTTACGGGCGTTATGAAAGATTCCGTTGCAAACCAAATCGGACATATTCCGTTCGATTACAAAAACAAAACGTGGCAATCGCCAAAGGCAATCACCGCACCGATATTCGATCTCAAAGCGGAGAACATGTGCGATCTCATCGAACCGGGCGAGATTGTCGGCTACATAACAAAAGAGGCAAGCCTCGACCTCGGCATCAAGGAAGGAACACCCGTTATAGCATCCGGCTCGGACAAGGGCTGCGAAACGTTGGGATCGGGATGCGTGGATTCAACGGGAGCGTCGTTGTCGCTCGGCACGACGGCAACCGTGCAGATGACCACCGACAAGTATATCGAAACCGAGCCGTTCGTGCCAACATATCCCGCAGTGCTGCCCGGCAAGTATAACCCCGAAATAGAGATTTATCGCGGATACTGGATGATATCCTGGTTCAAAAACGAGTTCGCACACAAAGAAGTCAAAGAGGCGCAAGAAATCGGCATTTCTGCGGAGGAGCTTTTGAACAGACACCTCAAAGACGTCCCGGCAGGTTGCGAAGGTCTAATTCTTCAACCATATTGGACGCCCGGTATCAAGCATCCCACGGCAAGAGGCGCAATCCTCGGCTTTGCGGATTGCCATACGAGAATCCACATTTACAGAGCAATCATCGAGGGTATTGCCTACGGACTTTACGACGGACTTTTGTCCATACAGCGTAAAACCAAAATCGACGTCAAGTTTATCGCGGTTTCGGGCGGCGGAAGCGAAAGCGACGAGATTTGCCAAATCACGTCAAATATTATGGGTATTCCCGTAAGGCGTGCGCAAACCTACGAAACGTCTTCACTCGGCGCGGCAATCACCGCGTTCACGGGGCTCGGAGTTTACAATTCCTTCGAAGAGGCGGCAAAAAACATGGTCCACGTCGCGGCAGAGTTTAAGCCCGATATGAAAGAGCACGCACTCTATGAAAAATTGTACAGCAGAATATATCGCAGAATTTATCCCAACAACAAGCGTCTTTACGACGATTTGAAACATATTCTCCGTGAAGCGAAAGCGGAAGAGAACAAATAATAAAAAATACAAAATATGAATAAATCGCGGTTTTATCCGACAATTTTCGACAGATAAAACGGCAGTTTGGAGGAAAACTATGTCAAAACCCTACAAAGACTACGAACCCAAATGGATCACCGAAGCACCCAATCCCAGATCCTTCCGTTCCATCATGAAATGGGGCGATCCCAACAAGTATAAAGCCCCCAAAGAAGGTCTTTACAAACTCATCAAGAGCATATTTTCTTTGAGCGACGACGATTTCAAAGTCATGGTTGACACGGGCGAACAGCTTGTGGACGTGCACGTTGAAAGCGCGCTCACAAAGGAACAAATCGAGGCAATCACGGTTATCGTCGGCCCCGAAAACGCAACTACGGACGATTTTGAAAGAGTGCGTCTTGCTTACGGCAAAACCATGATCGACATCATGAGATTGAGAAAAGGTATCGTCGAAAACGTGCCCGACATCGTCGTTTATCCCACCGACAAAGCGCAAATCGAAAGCCTTGTCAAGTATGCGGACAACAACGGAATCAAGGTGTACGTGCACGCAGGCGGCTCGTCGGTTACGCGCGGCACGGAACCTATGGTCAGCCCCAACATCATGATTGACATCAGCAAAAACTTCAACAAAGTCATCGCTTTCAACGAAGTCAACCAAACCATCACCGTTCAACCGGGCATCAGCGGTCCGCAACTCGAAGACATCCTCAACCACGCTCCCGAAAACTTCGGCACGACAAAGCGTTACACTTGCGGACACTTCCCGCAATCTTTCGAGTATTCCTGCGTAGGCGGCTGGGTTGTCACGAGAGGTTCCGGGCAAAACTCCACCTATTACGGCTGTGCGGCGGACATCGTGCTTAAACAAGAGTACGTCACACCCATCGGCGTAATCAAATCGGACGGCGCACCAAGAAAAGCAACGGGACCGGACATCGACCAAATCATGATGGGCAGCGAAGGTTGCTTCGGTATTCTCACCGAGGTTACGCTCAAAGTGTTCAACCTCTCCAAAAAACACAAAAAGTTCTCGTTTATGTTCCCGACTTGGGAAGACGGCATGGCGGTTATGAGGGAGGTTATGCAAGGCGAATTCGGACATCCGTCGGCATTCCGTCTTTCCGACGCCGAAGAAACGGATATGATGTCGCATATGTACGGAATCATTGGTTCTCCGCTTGAACCGCTCCTTGCGGCAAAGGGCTACAAACAACATTCCAGATGCTTGCTTCTCGGCTTCTGCGACGGCGAAAGCGGACTGCAAAGAAACATCTATCGCAACATCCGCAAGATTGCAAGAAAGTATCACGGACTGTATCTCACAGGTTATGTCGCGACGTCATGGGAGCATGGCAGATTTTCCGATCCGTATCTTCGCGACACCATTCAGGACTACGGCATCATCATCGACACGCTCGAGTGCGCGGTCAATTGGGACAATATGCCCAAAGTTCACGACGAGGTCAGGAAAGTCGTCAAAGCATGGCCTAACGCAATTTGCACTTGCCACATTTCGCACAGTTATCCGCAAGGCGCAAATCTATACTTCATCTTCATCATCAAGACCACCGATCTCGACGCTTTCAGAAAGTATCACAGCTCCATTTTGGAAGCAATCATGAAGTCGGGTGCCGCGCTTTCGCACCATCACGGCATCGGCAAACTTTTTGCGCCCTTCCTCGAAGGCTCGATCGGAAGCGAGCAACTCAAAGTGTTCAAGGCACTCAAAGCGTATTTCGATCCCAACAATACGCTCAATCCCGGCGGCACGCTTGCGCTTGACGAACATCCCGCAAACTTCTGATTAGGGGGAGTGCGACTGCAAAAATTGGCGTAAGTACACGATAAAATCGCAAGAAATCAACAAAAAACAACGCTTGCAAATATTTGCAGGCGTTGTTTTTTGTCAACTTCAAGTGCGCATATGAGCAAAAATATTATTTGCGAAAAACGACGCGCGTTCATATGCGAATATGCCCATATGACGATATGCAAAAACATATCCGTCGGGACGGTGAATACGTGCAGACTTTTGCTTGCATGCGTCGATTGGCGGCAAGTCGTTTTTGACGATTTAATAGCGTTTGAAACAAAAATTATTGTTCTTCTTCGAGTGCCAGACGATAGGCTTCGAGCACTTTGTTTTTGAAAAGTTCGCGCGTTTGCGAATTTATGGGGTGGACGATGTCCTTGTATTCGCCGTCCGGCGTTTTTCTTGACGGCATTGCAACGAAAACTCCGCCTTCTCCCTCTACGATTTTGATGTCGTGCACGGCAAAACAACCGTCAATAACAAGGGACGCAACCCCTTTGAGTTTGCCGTCTTGATTTACAAGTCTGATTTTTACGTCCGAAAGTTCCATATCTCCCTCCTGGTATGGTTTTGAATATTATAACACTTTGTATGAAAATAAACAATACATATTTTAAAAAATGAAACAAAACGGCACAAATTTAATGTTTATGTTGATTATATATGGCAAAACGCAGCAAAATTTTGAGAAAAAAACAAGCGTTTTTGCGTGTGAAAGTTGCAACCAAACGGCGATAAAACCGAAAACGCAAACGTGAACAAAGTGTTGCAATCAACGTTTTGTTTCATATATTGAAATATGGATTTGTCAAAAGCAAAAAGAGGGTATTTTGTCGGGATAGGCGGAGTCGGGGTGAACGCGCTTGCGAAATTCGTTGCGGATTTCGGCATACAGATTAGCGGCAGCGACGCAAAAATAAACGGGCTGTGCAACGAACTTATAAAAAACGGTGCGAAACTCGGCAAAAATCCCGACTTTTTCGAGCTTGAAAATGCGGATTTTTTGGTGTTTTCTTCGGCAATTCCGAGCGATAATCCCGAAATAGCAAAAGCGAGAGAAAAGGATATTCCCGTTTTTGAAAGGCACGAATTTTTGGCGCGGGTTTCAAACTTGTTCGGACAAAGGGTCGCAATCGCAGGCACGCACGGCAAAACCACGACAACCGCTATGCTCGCGCACATTCTCAAAAGCAACAACGTGAAATTTGCCGCAATGATAGGCGGTGAAAGTATAGAATTTTCAAATTACGTCAACAATACGGGTGTAAGTCAAATCGAAGATTTGAAAGATTGCGTATTTTTGTGCGAAGCGTGCGAGTACAAACGCAATTTGCTTGCGCTCGATCCCCGTGTAAGCGTGGTGCTTAATGCGGAATGCGATCATCCCGATTGCTACGATGATTTGAAAAGCGTCAAAGCGACTTTTTCAAAGTTTTTGCAAAAAAGCAGTGTAAAAATCGTTTGCGAAAACAACCTCGAACTCATTGACAAAACGAAAAAACAAAATAGCAAAAACTCGTTTTGCGTGTGCGTTGAAAACGGCAAAGAGAAAAGAATACAGTGCTTTTTCAAGGCAGACGGCGCAATGGTGTCCGACGGCAAAAAAGTCGTCAAGCTCAAATTGAAAGACGAGGGGGAATACAACTATAAAAACGCGACGTTCGCAATTGCCGCAGGCGTTGCTTGCGGATTGAACTTTGAAAACTGTGTGCATGCGCTTGAAAGTTATCAAGGCGTGAAAAGACGTTTCGAGCGTGCCGACGATATCGGAAAAACGAAGGTGTATTTCGACTTTGCGCATCATCCGAGCGAAATTGCCGAGGTGATAAAACGCGCGCGAAATCTTGGAAAAATCATGGTAGTTTTTCAGCCGCACACGTATTCGAGAACAAAGGCGTATCTTGCCGATTTCGCAAGCGTATTGGGTGCAAAACGGAACGGTGTCAAAACCGTTGCGATTATGCCTACGTATGCCGCGCGAGAAAGACTCTCCGACGGCGTAGACAGCGATGTGTTGTTCAATGCTATTTTCGACAAATATCGCAAACGAGGCGTTTATCTTCTCAAAGGAGCGCAATCAACTATTGATTTCGTAAAAAGTCGCGCAAAATCACATGACGTGATTCTGATGATCGGCGCAGGCGATATTTATGATTTGAAGGACATGTTAAGGTGATACCATATGCAAAAGTGCGCATATGTGCATACACGAAAACGAGGATACCCGATATGCAAAAATACGCATATCGGAGTGGCGTTTTTGATATCCTTGCTTATATTATATCCTCGGCATTGAAGTCCAAAAGGCGTTTGATGTTGTCTGCCATAACTATGAGCGAGCGGCACTTGGACAGTGCGTTCTGATAGTCCTCACATTCGATCGAGCCTTGTGTTTCGGCAAGTGCGACGGAGAACGAACGAACATCGGGCGAAAATGCAAATAGCTCCATATACATGCGCTTTTTCTCCCACCAGTCGAATATTTCGTTCGCTTTGTCGATGCAGTCGTCGTTCTGTGATTTTATGGAGTTTTCAAGAGATACGAGCTTTTCGTTTAGAGAGGAAAAAGTCTTGTGAATATAAAAATCTTCAAGCACTCCGCCCGTTACGATTATGACAAGAATTACGATTGCAAGCACAACTTTTTTCATTGCTTTTCGCCTCCGTGAAATAGAGAAAAAGCTTTGTCCGCTTTTTGCGAATCGCAAAGCTCGTCTTGCTTTTCCGCACAAGAATTTTGCTGCTCGCAATCGCCGTTGCTATCGTTGTTGCTATCGTTGTTGCTATCGTTGTTGCTATCGTTGTTGCAACCGTTGCCGTCGTCGCTTGAATCTGCACTTGAGTTTATCGTTGCGGTGATAAAGTGTCCCTTATACGGCTGGATGAAAACGTCTTGCCCTGCAAGCAAAAGCACGAGTACGTCCTCTTGCTTCATCTCTATATCGTTGAGATAGGCAAGCACGTCCTCTTTGACGTTACCCTCTAGCGTCGCAACGTTTTCCGCAACGAATTCTCCTTCCATAATGACGGTGACGGGGATTTCGGCTTTTGGAGGATTTAGCTGCACGTCGGAGGGAGAGAGCGGTCTGTTTGCCGACTTTTGCAACACGCTCATATTGCCGTTGGTTTCGAGAATTGCGTATTCGACTTCGGATGGATTGAAGCATCCCGCGCCGCGTAACGCTTCCATAATGTCGTCGATGTTAAGATTCAACTCTTTCATGACGTCGGGCATAATATTGCCGTTTTGTATGATGATAATAGGCTTACCGTTGAGAAATTTGCGGAATTTGATGCTTTTCGTGGCAAGTTTTGTGATGATGATATGCACCAAAAACAGCGAAAAAACGGGAATTATTCCGTACAAAATGGGAATTGACGAGTCCGCCATAGGTATGCACACAAGGTCGCTTGCCACAAGCGTTATCGCAAGTTCGAAGGGTTGCAACTCTCCCAGCTGTCGTTTGCCCATAAGCCGCATGGCGATGAGCAAAACGAAGTATAAAATCAAACACCTTATAAACAAATTCAGCATACGCATAGTTTGCATACAAGGCGTGTTTTTTATGCCGATTTTGCGGATTTGGGCGTTTTTGCTTCTCTCGATTTTTGCAAACCACACTTATGCGCCTTTGCACGCGTATGGTGCTTACTCTTGAAATCGCATAGCGATTTTTCACGTTTTTCCTTGCGTTTTTTATGTGTTTTTCTCGTGATTTTTGCGGGTTTTTCATGGCTTGGAGCAAACATTTTGACGCAAGCGGTGACGTCAACCACGTTGAAAGCGGATACGATGAGGAAGAAAAAGAAAAGTACGTACACGCCTACAACCACGATTGCGGTGATATAGTCGGCATAATTGCACAGCAGTTTCGCCGCGAAAAGTCCCGTAACGGCAAGCGGAACGGAAAGCAAAATCATAGGCACGTTTTTCTTGTGGTTGATAAACGAGCCGACTTCTTTTTTGAGGACTATCAGATTTAAAATCGCAATGAGCAAAAAGCAAGTGCCGGTTGAGAGCGCCATTGCGTACACGCCTATGTATTTTGGCATAAACAGCACGCACGGAATCATTGCCACCGCTCCCACAATCGTGTTGAGAAGTGTGTTTTGCTCTTTGCCGAGCGAGTTTAGCATAGGCGTGGTCGCTTGCGCCGTGGCGATTGGAAAGAGCATAAACGAACAGTAAGACACGAACTTGCCCGCCTCTTTGTCTTTGAAAAGAAGCAAGCCGAGGCTTTGCCCGAGCGGCAAATAAACCGCAAAAAACAAACACGCAATGACGATTGCAAACAGCATAGAGGTTGCCATTTTCGCACGCACGGCGTCCATATCGCCTTTTGAGCGCGATTCGGCAACGTCGGGAACGAACACCACGGACAGCGCGCTTATAAACGCCACGGGCGCCATGATGAGCGGAAGAGCCATGCCCGACACTCTGCCGTACTGCGCCGTCGCTTCCGCAAGCGTAAGCCCCGATTTTACAAGCATTTTGGGCAGAATATAGGCGGTCAAAGACGCGCCCAAAGACGTGATTATACGCGTTGCGGAAAGAGGAATTGTTTTGAGCGTCAAATCCTTGAATCCGCTCGGTTTTGTCAATCGTCCGCCCGATAGGAAAAACAGTATTATCAAAATTACTACGCACGCAAGGTCGGAAATCGTCATTGCCAAAGCAATGCTCTGCGCTCCGTCGAGCCAAGAGAGCAAACCGCCCGTAAATACGATTGAAAGCACGATTTTGACGATTTCGTCGACAAGTTCGGTGGACGAAAACGCAACGAATTTCTTGCGCCCCCAAAACCAACTTCGCAAAGACGCATACAGCGTTGACGTCAAAAGGGTGGGAAGCATAATGAAGAAAATAGGCAAGCAGTCGGGATTTGAAAACAGGGGAGATATTTTCTTTCCCAGCCCGAAAAACAGTGCACAGATTGCCGCCGATATGCAAAGCCCCATAATCATCGAAGCAGTTGCAAGCGAATTTTGTTTTTTGAGGTTTCCGCTTGCTTCCGCAATCTTGCGCGAGAGCACTGTCGGTGCGCCTGCGGTGATTGTAAAGAGCATCAAGAGAGTGCTGAGCGCAATTTGATAAAGTCCGACGATTTCCGCGCCTAGCGAGCGCGACATCCACATCTTGAAAATGAAAGAAGCAAGCCTTGTCGCAACCGAAAAACTTGTGACTATGCCGAAAGATTTTGCCGTTTTGTTCATATTGAATAATATGAAAACAACTTATAATTAATTATATAAGAATATAAAACTGAACTTATATCTCCCGAAATGAAAGTTGCGCTCCGTAAATATTTTTATGTTCCGTATGTTTTTATAAAAAAACGCTCGCAAGTTTTTGCTTGCGAGCGTTTTGCTTTATCGGCGATTATTCTTTATTGTCGTCGTACTTGTTGTGCTTTGCATCGAGGGAAGGAGTTTCAACGGGTGATGCCGCTTTCTTTTCTTTCTTCTTTGCAATCGGCTTTCTGACCTTGCGCACGATATAGACGATCACAACCACGATGATGAGCACTGCAAGAACTATCGTGGGCACCATCCACCACAAAGCTTCGGTGTTGAAGGTCTTGGAGGGAGTTTCGTTGCCGCCGTTGTTGTCATCGTCGCCCTTGCCGGAAGTTTCGTTGGAAACTTGACGTTTGAGCACGGTGTCGCCTTCGGTTGCGCCGTCGTAAACGCTTTCGTCAACGGTCTTGACGGTTACGTCGTCGAACATTGCGTATCCGCTTGTGATGCCCGTGACCTTTGTTTCGCCGTCAACGGTTTCGGACTCGTACTTGCCGAGGGAGAGTTTGACGGTGACGCTCGTCACGTCGTCGTCCATCGTCTTGACGTAGAAGGTGTATTTCGTCCAACCGTCGTTCGCCTTGATTGCGGTGAAGGAGAAGGGCTTGTCGGATTCGTTTGCAGAGCCGAGATAAAGCTCGATGTTTGCGCCGCTGATGTCATCGTCGGAGGACATACCGTAAGTTTTCACCCAAACGGACACTTCGTAGAAGGACGCTTCTTTGAGAGTGAGGGAAGAGCTTGTGTATGTGTATGCGCTCTTTTCGGTGTTGTTGATCACAAGCATTTGATTTCCGCTGTGAGCGGCAAGTTCGCTGACGGGAATCCAATTTTCCTTTTTGAGTTTGACGACTTTTTCTTCTTTGAGGGTTGCGATGATTTCGTCATCGGATTTGCCTTCGAATCTTGAGTCTGCTTTTGCAGCTGCGATTTCTTCGTTGGTGGGAGTTGCTTTGTCGCTGTCGACGGTGTAGTCCGCACCGAGGATGCGAGCATAGTCAACGCCGTCAACGGTTTCCACTTCGTAGAAGTTGCGATCCGCATAAACGATGCCGCTCTTGGTAGATTTTGAAGAAGTCGTGCCGCTTACGCTGCCCGTCCATCCGCTGGGGGTGGAAAGGCTCTTTCTCGATTCGACGGTGGACGAGAGCGAGTCAAAGCTATCGGTGAGGAAGGAGATTTTGTGATTTGTAGTGTCAGAGGTTGCTGCTTCGTATTTGTCCTTGTCGATGGTGTTGTAGGTGACGTTGTCGAACAAAACGGTACCGTTGGATTTTGCATCGTCCTCGCTCGCGGCATGTGTGCCGTACTTGACGTCTTGACCGAGCCAGAGATTGAGCTTGACGGAAACGCTTGCGTGACCGGTGCGGATGTAGAAGGTGTATTTTGTCCACTCTGCATCTTTTGCCGTGACGACAAACGTGCTTGCGGTGCTGTCTGCGTCGACGGAAGATTCACCTGTGAGGAACACCGAGAATTTGGTGTCGCCGATCGTTCTTGCATACACGGAGAGCGCATAGTAGCTGTTTGCAGAGAGTGTCACGCTGTTTGAAGAGAAGCCTGCCGCATAAGCCGTCGTGCCGTCGTTTGAACCGATTGCGAGAAGTTGAGCTTTCTTTCCGGGGAAGGAGTTGAGGTCGGTGTTCTCGTCGTAGAAGTTGCCGTAGAGATTGTCAAACACGCTTGCGTTCACGTTGGGGAACACCGTCGTCGTTTGATGGGAGTGCGCAAATGACTTGTTGTCGTCCGTGCTCAAAGCAATCGTACCTGCAACGAGTTTGGAATCGGAGGTGTTGGGCTTCAAAGTCTTGTCGCTGAACGTCCAGTTGGAAGGAGTTGCCGCGATAGATTGTTCTTTGAGAGATTTGCCGCTTTCGAGGTTCTCGTCCTTGGTGTCGTAATCGTCGAACGCACCGTTTGTGAAGGTGTAGCTTGACGAAGCGGAAGCAAGGTTTACGGTTTTGACATAAGTTCCCGTGCTTGCGCCGTCGTATACCGATTGAGTGATTTCTGCGCCGTTGACGTTTGCAACGTACATAGAACCGCTCGTGAGAGTGCTAGATGCCCAGCGATCGCCCGTGCCGAGAGCAAACTTCAATGTGACGTCGGTGTCTTCTTTCTCACTGCCCTTGACAAACATGGTGAGTTCGCACCAATTGTTGAGGTAGGGGTCGAAGCCGTCCTTGTCGGAGTTGGTGTTGATTTGAGAGAACGTTGTCAAAGTCGAATCGTCTTTGACGGTGTCGCCTTTCTTGACGAGAGAAACGTATGCGCCGCTCGTATCTTTGACGTCTTCTGTTTTTACCCAAACAGAGAAGCGATAGAATTTGTTTTTCTCGATGGTGATTTTGCCCGTTTCGATTTCATAACGACTGTCGCCGCTTGCTTTGATTTGGTATGCGCGAGTGTCGACGATTGAGTAGGGCGCTGCGGGAGTGCCTTCTTCGCCGAGGTTGATCACGCCGTGAGAAATGAGGTCTTTGACAATCGGGTTCTTTGCGTTGGTCGTGTCAAAGCTGGGCACCCAGTTCTTCGGAATGCCTGCGCCGAGTTGTCCGATGCCTTCGGGGTAGGTTGCGTCGCCTGCTTCGAGGATGTCTGCAAGCATGTTGGAGCTTGTAAGGTCAACGATAAGACCTTGATAGTCGGTTTTGCCTGCAACTGCCAAGTCGAGAGTTTGATTTGCGTTGCTTGCTTCGATGCCGCTGCCTGCGGTGGGGAGGTTTTCGATTTCCGCAAGGTTGAGTTCGTCAACAAACACCCATCCGTTTGCAAACGTGCCGTTTGCGGTGTATGTGGTTTGAGTCTTGTCCGAACCCCAGTTGGTGTATTCGACAGCCTTGTTGCTGGAAGTGCCTTCCGTGCCGAGCCATAACGTCATGTTGTAGCTGAAATCTTTGAATTGGTTGCCTTGGATATAGAAGGTGTAAGTCTTCCAACCGTTTGTGGTTTGACCGGGATCGACCGCGCCGTCCTCATAACTGTTGGAGTCGATAGCCTGACCGCCGATATAAGTTTTTTCGGAGGGGTTGGAAGAGATACCTTTGATGGTGATGTCCTTGCCGTCGCTGCCCGAAAGCACCAAAGATGCGCCCGCACCGTGAATACCATAGGTATAAACGTTGATGGAAAGAGCGTAGGTCTTGTTCTTTTCAATGGTGATTGAACGAGAGGACTTGATGCCTTGCGCAGTCATAAGTTGTTGCGAAAGCATAAAGACGTTTGTGCCTACTGCGGACGTCGGAAGATTTTGGATTGCGTCCGTGATTGCTTCGAGGCTGCTTGCGGGGACGTAGGAACGTTTTTCCGCAGTGGAGTTTGCCTTTGTGTAGTAGGTCGTCGAATATTTTTCGTAGTTATCGGCAAATTTGCTTACGTCGATGACTGCGTTGTAACCGAGAGAGGACGGAGCGGAATCGTTGTTGCCGCTGTTGCCCGTCACCAATGCCCAGCCGTTGGGAGTGCCGGAGGAAGAAAGGGAAGTCGTGCCGAAATCAAAGCGTCCGTTGGAAGTTTTGAGGGTTGCCGTTCTCGTGGTGAGAGCGGAAAGATCGGTTGCGGTTTTTTCGCTTTCGACTGCCGCTTTGTATTCGTCGCCGTTGTCGAGTTTGGTGAGGCTGAGGTTGTCAAACACGGCATAACCCGTGGTGAGTCCCGTTGTGTAAGACGTGGAATATTTGCCGAGCGCAAGCATCACGTTGAGGGTGGAAGCGGAAGAGGGAGAACCTTCGATGATGAAGGTGTAAGTTTTCCACTCGCCGTTGGTGTTGATTGCTTCGTATTCCGCATAAGTGTTGGAGCTGACGTAAATACGTGCGCCGGGAGTGCCCTTGTCCGTACCCTTGATGTTGTGAGTCAACACGTCCACCGAGAGCTTGTAGTAACCGCCCTTGGAGATGGTGAAAGAGGTGGAAGTGTAGCCGTAAGCCGTCGGGCCGTGCACTTTCTTGCCGTCCTTTTCGGATTCTTCGGGCATGTAGACCATAAGTGCGTTTTTGATTTTGTCGTCGTCACCGTATCTGCCGCCCGCGATAAGCTTGTTGTAAAGCGTATCGTCGTTGTCGTTCCACTTGCTCTTGTTGGCGTCGTAGAGGGCTTTGTCGAGGCTGATTGCGCCTGCGGTGACGTCGTCCTTGTAGTTGCCGGAGGAGTAAGTTTTGCCACCCGTCCACGAAGTGAGTGTGCGGGGGTAAGTCTTGACGGATGTGTCAACGACTTTGAAGTCGCCGTTGGAGATGAGAAGTCCCTTGGTGGCTTCGATCGTCGTCGTTTTGTTGTCGGAATCGTTGTTGTCGCCGTTTTTGTTGCAAGCGACAAGCATTGCCGAAGAAAGCACGACAAGTGCGATCATCAATAGTGCTAATACTGCAAATTTCTTCTTGTTCATACCAAACCTATAAAGAGATTTATTTTGCTTGGACTTGCGTCCGATTGATGTTTGAAATACACGTCGCACGCATATATACGCGCACCATATAAATCAATATGCTTTCTTATCCTAATACAAAAACAATATTTTGGCAATCGAAATTCATATTTTCGCGCAAATTAATAAAACTAAATTAGTGCAGAATAATATCTATATCGGTGCGCCGAGTGCGCAAAACTATTTCAAATATGACCTACAAGCGCAAACTTTATCCGTAAAAAAGAAGATTTTGACGTGCTTTTGTTCTATATTCATAGGTATTGTCAACGGACTTTTCGGGGCGGGCGGAGGTATGCTTGCCGTGCCGTGTCTTAATTATATTTGCGGCCTTGACGAAAAGAGCGCACACGCCACGGCAATCGCTGTGATTTTGCCCTTGTGCCTCGTTTCGACAATCGTTTACGCCATCGGAGGAAACTATCGAAAAGAAGTGATTTTGCCTGTCGTAATAGGAGTTACGATAGGCGGAATTCTGGGCGCATTATTCCTCAAAAAGATTTCGCCCAACGCATTGTCTTTCTTGTTTTACGCGCTTATGACGTTTGCCGGATTTAAAATGATTTTTGACTAAAACGGCATTTTATCGATAAAATTAAACCGATAAAGTGTCGCTTATGTATCAATATGAGGTGAATATGCAATTTTTGTATTTTGTGTTGGCAGGCGTTTTGGGCGGTGTGCTTGCAGGTATGGGAATGGGTGGCGGTACGCTCACTTTGCCCATACTCGTGCTTGTGATGGGGGTTGAACAAATCACTGCGCAATTCGCAAATCTAATCGCCTTTTTGCCGTCGGGCAGCGCCGCTCTTTTGGTGCATGCAAAAAACGGTTTGATAAGAAAAGACAACCTGATTTTCATGCTTTTACCCTCGCTCGCGGCATGTGTTTTTTGCTCGTTTTGGGCAAGCGAAGCAAACGGGGATTTGCTCAAAAAACTTTTCGGAGGATTTTTGGTGCTGGTGGCAGTGTTTTCTCTCGCCGCTAAAATCGTAAAAGAGGTTAAAAAACCTTAAAAAATCAAAAAAGGGGTATTTACATTGTAACTTTTCTAATGTATAATTAACTCACAATTATTTATTAAAGGACTTGAAGGACTTTTCGTTATGACAATTCCGCTTAGGACTTTTCGTCGAGGAATACATCCGCCGGCGAACAAGTTTACAAAAGACGTACCTCTTGAGCAGTTTCCGACGCCTGAGAGGGTTTTCGTTTCTTTGTCGCAACATATCGGCGCACCTGCAAAGGCAGTCGTAGCCGTCGGCGACCACGTTGACGAGGGACAACTCATCGGCGAGGCGAACGGATTTGTTTCGGCAAACGTGTTTTCTTCGGTATCGGGTACGGTCAAGAGCATTTGCACTCTTCCCACCGCAACGGGCGGCGAAGCGACGCATATCGAAATCGAAAACGATTATTTGTACACAAAGCGCACTCTTCCTCCTCTCAAAAATCCCACAAAAGACGACATTATCAAGAGAGTGAAGGACGCCGGCATCGTAGGTATGGGCGGCGCGACTTTCCCAACGCACGTCAAACTTATGCCCAAAGACAAAGTTGACACGCTCATTATCAACGGAGCGGAGTGCGAGCCGTACATTACTTGCGACTATCGTCTTTTCATGGAAGAGGCGGACACCGTTCTGAAAGGCGTTGAGCTTTTGCTCACCGCGCTTGAAATAAACCATGCTTATATCGGTATCGAGGCAAACAAGCCGCTTGCAATCAAGCATCTTGCCGACATAGTTCCCGAAAACGTGGACGTCATGCGCCTCAAAGCGAAATATCCGCAAGGCGCGGAAAAACAACTTATTTACGCAACCACGCACAGAATCGTACCAACGGGCGAGCTTCCCGCAAAAGTGGGTTGCGTGGTGTGCAACGCTCACACTGCGTACGCAATCGCAAAAGCGGTGTACGAAGGCGAACCTTGCTACAAGCGCGCAATGACCGTATCGGGCGGCGGCGTCAAAAAGAGAGGCAATTTCTGGGTGCGCAACGGCGTGCAGTATCAATACATTTACGACGTGTGCCGAGGCAACAAGAGCGAGGAGCTGACAAGAAAAGTCGTCAGCGGCGGTCCTATGATGGGATTTGCGCAAGCGTCTTTGACTCCTGCTTGCACCAAAGGTTCGTCATGCTTGTTGTTTATGACGGACAAAGAGTTCAATCTCAATCCTACGACGCCGTGCATAAGTTGCGGCAAGTGCATCATCAACTGTCCGATGTCCCTCGTGCCGAGAGAAATCGAAAAAGCGGTTGAAAAAGACGACTTCGAAAGCACTTTCAAAATGGGAGTGCTCAACTGCATAGAATGCGGCGCATGCTCGTATTCCTGTCCCGCAAAGCGTCCGCTCGTTCAGGCTATGCGCCTTGCGAAAAAAGAAATCAAAGCAAGGGGGATAAAGTGATATGGCAAAATACATAGTTTCGTCGTCCCCGCATATATCAACCACGTTCACCACGAGAAAGATGATGCTCGACGTCATCATCGCGCTTATTCCGGCGACTATCGCAAGCGTTTTGCTTTACGGATTTTATCCGCTTTGCATGATGATTTTGTGCGTCGGCACTTGCGTGTTTTCAGAGTGGCTTTTCAACGTCATCGGCAAACGCTTCCAAAGCGTAGGCGACTTGTCGGCGGTCGTTACGGGTATGATACTCTCACTCAATCTGCCGCCCGTCGTGCCGTTTTACGTGCCTATCGTGGGCGGATTCTTTGCAATCGTCATCGTCAAGATGCTCTTCGGCGGCATCGGCAAAAATTTCGCAAACCCTGCAATCACCGCTCGTATCTTCCTGCTTTTGTGCTGGACGGGCGTTATGACGAGTTTCGTATCTCCCATCACTCTTGACAACGGCGCAAATCTGTTCTCGTTCTTCGGACACGCCGTTGACATCGACATCAGCGCAATCACGAGCGCAACGCCTATGGCAGGCGTAAAAAGCTCGATTGCAAACGGTTCGAATCCTGCAGCAGGGCTTAACGCTTTGGATATGTTCCTCGGACGTATCGGCGGAAGCGCGGGCGAGGTCAGCACGCTTGCAATCCTCATCGGCGGCGTGTATTTGCTCGTTCGCAGAGTTATCGACTGGCGTATCCCCGCACTTTACATCGGCTCGGTGGTCGTGTTTACAGCAATATTCTTTGCAAACACGGGTTACGTCGGCGAATACATCTGGACGTACCTTCTCGGCGGCGGTCTTATGTTCGGTGCGTTCTTTATGGCAACCGACTACGCAACTTCGCCCAAGTCCTGCCTTGCGGTTGTGATATACGGCGTGGGGCTCGGCTTTTTGACGGTTATATTCAGAAAATTCGGCACTATGAACGAGGGAGTGTCTTTTGCGATATTGCTTATGAACATACTCACGCCGCTTCTTGACAAGATTATGCCCAGAGTGTTCGGCGCACCGAAGAAACTCAATGTGGCAAAACTTGTCAAGAGCAAAAACAAAGAAGCTTTGGAAGGAGGCAAAAATGACTGACGAAACGTTGAAAAATGCCTCGATTTCAAACGAGGAAACAAAAGTGGAATCCACCGAGGAAAACGTCGCTACACCTGAGCAACAAAAAGCGGGCGAGGTCGTATCCGACGTGAAGGCGGATGCAACGGACGTAAAAGCGGACGTAGCGCAAGAGGATTCTCAAAAGGAAAAGAACAAAAAGAAATTCAAGCTCGGCGACGTTGCAAAATGCACGTTGGTGCTCACCGTCATTGCGCTTGTCGCAGGACTTTTGCTCGGAATCGTCAACTGGGTGACTTACGTCGATCCCGACGGAGTTATCGCAGACAAATGTACGGCGGCTTTCGGCTCGGAAACGTCCGTCAAGGACGAAAAACTTGCGTCCTACGACTACGACAAAAACAATTACGTGGAATCTTGCTTTGTGGCGAAAAACGGCGATGAAGTTGTCGGATATTGCTACTACACGGTGGGTGGCGGCGCAAAAGACGGTTCTATCGAACTGCTTGTGTTTGTAGACAAAGACGGCATTATCAAAGATATTTCGGTTTACGAGCAGGGCGAAACGGCAGGCTACTTCGACAAGGTCGAAAAAGCCAACAAGTCGAAGTACGTCGGCTTGGATTTGAAAACAATAAAGAAACTCGAACTCGTCAAAAACAAATCCGACCTTCAGGAAGGCGAGGTTAGTGCAGTGAGTTCGGCAACCTACACTTCGACGGGTTATCACAATGCGATAGCGGCGGCGGTGTATGCGTACAGAACGTATATCGAGGAGGCGTGATATGAAGAGCAATTCCAAACTTCAAATCGTATCAAACGGCATTTTCGCGCAAAACCCGACGTTCAGACTCGTTCTCGGTATGTGTCCGACGCTCGCAATCACCACAAGCGCGTTCAACGGCTTGGGCATGGGACTTGCGGCAACGCTTATACTCATATGCTCCAACGCTCTCGTTTCTCTTTTGAGAAAGGTTATCCCCGACAAAGTGCGTATCCCCGCGTACGTTCTCATCATCGCAACCTTTGTCACGCTGCTTGAAATGATACTCAAAAAGTTTATTCCGACGCTTTACAGCGCGCTCGGTATATATTTGCCGCTTATAGTGGTCAACTGCATCATTTTGGCAAGAGCGGAGGCTTTTGCAAGCTCAAACAAAGTGGGCGACAGCATTCTCGACGGTTTGGGCATGGGACTCGGCTTTACGCTTGCGCTCACTTGCCTCGGCTTCGTGAGAGAGCTTATCGGCAGCGGTACGATATTTGCAGGCTCGCTCGGTTCGCTCACGTTCGGCATATCGCTCGGCGCGGCAAGAGATTATTCGCTTGCGATATTCGTACTTCCCGCAGGCGGATTTTTGACGCTCGGTCTTGCGATGGCACTCGTCAATCTGGTGAGCGACCAAAGAGCGAAAAAGAAACAACTCGAAGCGGAAAAAGCTGCACAGAATATCGAAAACGCGAAATCCGCGCTCGAACAAAAAGAAGGGGAGGCTGAATGATGGAATACTTTTTGCTTATAATCGGAGCGATGTTCGTCAACAACTTCGTCCTCAGTCAGTTTCTCGGTATATGCCCGTTCCTCGGCGTTTCCAAAAAGACGGACACGGCTCTCGGAATGGGACTTGCGGTCACCTTCGTTATGGGCGTTGCGAGCGTCATAACCTGGTGCGTGCAAAAAGCACTTGTTGCGCTCGGCGTGGAGTATTTGCAAACCATTGCGTTTATTCTCGTCATCGCGGCACTCGTGCAACTCATCGAAATGGTGCTCAAAAAGTATATGCCCGCGCTTTACAGCGCACTCGGCGTATATCTTCCTCTTATCACAACAAACTGTGCTGTTCTCGGCGTTGCGATACTCAACATCGACACCTACGGCGTTGCAAGCGGCATAAGTTTGTTGCAAGCATTCCTCAACGGTACGTTCAGCGGCGTGGGCTTCCTCATTGCGATTATGCTCCTTGCGGGCGTGCGCGAGAAGATGGATTTGGACGCCGTTCCGAAGCCGTTCAGAGGTTTCCCGATCACTCTCATATCGGCGAGCATACTCAGCATGGCGTTCGTTGCCTTCGGCGGTCTTATTTCGACGTCGGGCGCGGTGACGCTCATGTTTCCTTGAGGGAGGTGATGCTTTATGCTTAACTTTATTTCGGCTGTAAATCCGATGACGATATTGTATTCGACACTGGTGTTGCTCGTGCTTGCGTTGGTATTCGGCGTGACGCTTGCGGTGCTCGGGAAAAAACTTGCCGTACACGAGGACGAACGCATCAAACAAGTGCGTGAAAAGCTCTCGGGCGCAAACTGCGGCGGATGCGGATACGCAGGCTGCGACGCTTTTGCAAAAGCTGTCGTAGAGGGCAAGGCGGACATCAACGCTTGCTCGGCAACGTCTGCGGAAAACAAAAAAGCTATTGCGGACATCATGGGACAAAGCATAGACGCCGAAGAAACCATGATAGTGGTTGCTTGCCGAGGAGGAAAATATGCCGTTGACAAGTACGAATACATGGGCTACGGCAATTGCAGAAGTATGGAATTGCTCGGCGGCGGCAGAAAACAATGCAAGTGGGGTTGCCTCGGCATGGGCTCGTGCGTGGATTCTTGCCCGTTCAGCGCAATGAAAGTGGGCGAGGACGGATACGCGCAGGTGGACAGAGAAAAGTGCGTCGCTTGCGGAAGATGCATCAACTCTTGCCCCAAACGCCTTGTCAAGAGAGTGCCTGCAAGCGCAAAATACTACGTGGCATGCTCCAACTGCTTGAGAGGCGCAAAGGAAGTGCGCGCGGTATGCACGGTGGGGTGCCTCGGTTGCGGACTTTGTGCAAAGGTATGCCCCAACGGCGCAATAACTCTTCAAAACAACCTTGCCGTCATAGACTACTCCAAATGCACGGGCTGTGGAATATGCGCGTCGAAATGCCCCTCCAAATGCATTTTGGAAACAAAACCGCAAGACAAATGATTTGCAAAGCAAATCTCGGCAAAGAAAGTGTACTTGAAATATTGAAAATACTGAAATATATAAGCGGGAAAAGAAAGAAATAAGAATTGAACAATCGTCCTCAAAAGGACACGGCGAAAGCCGCTAGGAGAATTATATGGAAAAAATAGCGATTATCGACATTGGCTCAAACTCTGCAAGACTCGTGCTGGTCAACGTTCTGGACGGAGGCTACTTTGTTGTTTTTGACGAACTCAAAGAAATGGTGCGACTCGGACAAGATATGGACTGGGACGGCTTCATCAAGCCGCAGCGCATTGCGCAGACGATAAAAACGCTTACAATGTTCCGTCGTTTGTGCGACGCAAACAAGGTTGACAAAATCTTTGCGTATGCGACGGCGGCGGTCAGACGTGCAAAAAATCAAAAGAGTTTCCTCGACGAAGTCGCAATGACTTGCGGCATCAAAATCAAAGTGCTTTCTCCCGATGAGCAAGCAATGCTCGTCTATCAAGGCGTAATCAACTCTATGGATATCCCCAAGGGCTTGATTATGGAGATGGGCGGCGGCTCTACAAACCTCATCTATTACAACAGAAGAAACCTAATCCATTTCGAAACCTTGCCTTTCGGCGCGGTTACGCTTACGGATTTGTTCAAAAACGATTCCTCCACGCCGCAAGAGCGCGCAAAGAAGATCGAGGACTTCATCGGCGAACAACTTGAAAAAATCCCCTGGCTTGACGGTATCGAGCCGGATACGGCGTTTGTCGGTGTGGGCGGAAGTTTCAGAAATCTCGGCAGAATCAGCCGTCTTATCAAGAAGTACCCCTTCAACATGACGCACAATTACGAATTGCCCGTCACCGAGTTCGAAAACATCTACAATACGATAAAGAAACTCGACCTCAACAGCACGATGAAGATCAAGGGACTTTCGAGCGGACGCGCGGACATCTTCCCGAGCGCGCTTGCCGTTATGAAAGCGGTGCTTTCACGCTTCGACTTTTCAAAAATCACGATCAGCGGCTGCGGATTGAGAGAGGGCGCAATGTTCCGCTATGCAGTGCCGGGCGTCAACGAAAGACCTCTTTCGGACGTTTTGGGACACTCCATTTACACGCAAATGAAGTATCACGACCTCAACATCGCGCACGCAGAGCATGTTTACAACCTCTCCATTCAACTCTTCAAGCAACTCAAAGTGCTTCACAAGATGCCCAGAGTTTACGTCAGAGTGCTCAAAATCGCCGCACTTTTGCACGACAGCGGTATGAGAATCAAGTTCTACAATCACCAACTCCACTCGGCGTACATCATCCTCAACAGCAACCTCTACGGTGTGCCGCACAAGGATATAGTCGTTGCGGCGTTCGTTGCCGCAGGGCACAGAAAAGCCGAAAACGCACGCGACGAAATCCTCAAATACAAGGATATGCTCACCCAGGAGGACGTGGACGCAATCAGAAAGCTCAGCGTCATTTTGCGCATTGCCGAGAGCTTTGACAGAAGCCAAAGCGGTGTGGTCACGGGCATCAACTGCGATGTTTTGGGTGACAGCGTAATTGTCAAGACCGAATGCGAAAACGGCGGAGATTGCGCGCTCGAAGTCAAGGATGCAATGGGCGCGGCGGCAGAATTTAAGGCGGCATACGGCAAGAACCTCGAAATTCTGTAATCGGAATAATGATTGCAAATACCAAAACGAAAGATTAGAAAATCTAATCGAAATCGGCACGAAATGAACAAGTTTTCAAACAACGTGATTCTCGCCTCGTCCTCGCCTCGCCGCAAGGAAATTCTTGCGGATATGGGCGTAAAATACGAGGTTATCCCCGCAAATATAGACGAGAGCGAGATAAAATCCCGTTTCCCGTTTTTGCTCGTCGAAAAACTCGCAAAAGCAAAGGCGGAGCATATCGCTTGCGAGCATAGAAGCGACACGGTCATTGCGGCGGACACAATTGTCGTTCTGGACGGCAAAGTGTACGGAAAACCGCACGACAGAGCGCGTGCTTTCGATATGATTAAAAAGCTCAACGGACGCACGCATGTCGTATATACGGGCGTTTGCGTGACGTGCGAGGGCAAAAAAGTTGTGGCTTGCGTAAAGTCGCTCGTCACTTTCAAAACCCTCACGGATGAGCAAATCTATGCGTATATTGACGATTGCAAACCCTTTGACAAGGCGGGCGCATACGGGATTCAAGATAAAAGAATAGTGAAAAAATACAGCGGCAGTTACTCGAACATAATGGGACTGCCCAAAGAAAAACTCGGCGATATTCTCGTTCGAGTCGGAGTTATCAATGGCAACAATAGAATTATCGATTGACCTTGGAAGCAAGTTTATCACCATTTATCAAAAGGGCATAGGGCTCGTTTTGCGCGAGCCTGCAATCGCCATTGCGACCAAATCGCGCAACCGCCTCGAAATCCGCGACGCAGGTTACAGAGCGGAAAGCGTTATGACCGGTTCGCTCGGCGGCGCAAGAGTCATTGCGCCTATAAAAGAGGGTATCATCGTTGACGAAGAAATGGCAACCATGCTCCTCAATTATTTCCTCAAAAAGATTATCCCCGAAGGCATTTTTATGCCCAGAATCAAAGCTATCGTGTCCATTTGCGAATCCTCGTCGGGTTCGGACAGGCGCGCGGTGGAAAAGTGCTGCATAAAAGCAGGCATAAAGGAAGTTACGCTCGTGGAGTCAGGATTGAGCCTTCTTGCCTACACCAACAGCATCGGCGGACTTTTCGTTGACATCGGCGGCGGAAAAACCGAAATTTCGGCTGTCACCAATCACGGCATAGCAACGGGCTGCTCGGTCAATATAGCGGGCGACGCTTTCAACAACGCAATCATTGACAGCTTGTATATTAATTACGGCGTGAAAGTGGGCGAATTTACCATCGAAAATCTCAAAAAATCCGCTCTTTCTTTCTACGTCAACGACGAGGGCAGTTATGCGGTAAGCGGCGGCAGTGCGGACGGTTCGCCTCGCTCTCTCTATGTCACGGCAGAGCAAATGCGCGACGCCGTGATTCCGCTTGTTGACGACATCATAGAAGTCATAATGTCCGTCCTCAATCAAACTCCTCCCGAACTGTCGGCGGAAATTTTGCGCAAGGGCATATTCGTTTCGGGCGGTTCTCTCCACATCCCCGGACTTATCGAGTATCTCGAACAAGCTCTCGAACTCCCCGTTACGCCTCTCAAAGACGTCGAAAACGCAATTGCCATAGGCGGCGCAAGATTTTTTGAAGAAAGAGATTTGCTTAGCGACATGCTCGGCGTAAAACTATATTGAAACAGCGATATTGCCTTGCGGCACAGTGAGATTGCACCAATCTTTTGACAAAAAAAGTTTATTTATTCGACAAACAGACATTTATATACGGTGTCTGTTTTTTATTATTAGAATATGAGAAAAATCGTTGTTACTTCGGGAAAGGGCGGTGTAGGGAAAACCACCGTTACGGCGACGCTTGGGCGAAAACTTGCGCTTGCAGGATATAAAGTCGCGCTTGTGGACGGCGACGTCGGGCTGAACAATCTCGACGTCGTGACGGGCATAGAAAGACGAGTGGTCTACGATATAGGCGACGTGTTGCAAGGTCGTTGCAGGGCGTTTCAAGCTCTCGTAAACGATTCGGAAAGCCCGATGAAGATACTGCCGTCGTCAAAAGATTGCGCTCAAATCACGGCGCAAGCGTTCAGAAACGTTGTGGACGGACTTTGCGAGTTCGATTTTGTGATCGTCGATTGTCCGGCAGGCATAGAACACGGCTTTCACAGGGCGGTGTCGGCTTGCGACGAGGCAATCGTTGTCACAACTCCCTCGGCATCTGCGATACGGGATGCCGACAAAGTGATAAGCCTGCTTGCAAGCTATCGTTTGAAAGACGTTTCGCTTGTCGTCAACAGAGTGCGCTCGGATATGATTGCAAGGGGCGAAATGCTGTCGGCAAGCGAAATAAGCTCACTGTTGCACCTTGCGCCCATCGGCGTGATTCCCGACGACGATATGATCACGCTCTATCAGCAACTCGGCACGATACCGCAGCACGCAATATCCAACCGCGCCTATGACGTGCTTGCCAAAAACGTGGCGCAAAACAGCAAAGTTTTCGTGGATATTGCGCCCAAAAGGCGATTGAGGTGGTTCAGATGAAAGCGTCCAAACAGATTGCAAGCAGAATGAGAGATATGCTCACGCAGGACAAAGTGGGCGTAAAACAAGGATTTTCAACCGCGCTCGAAAACGACGTCAACAACGTGTTGCGCGATTATTTCGCGCTTGACGGCAGGGCAAAAATCAAAGTCGAACAGAGCGAAAAAGGAGAGTATAAAATTGCAATCGAGGCTGTGGCAACAAGGGTGAAGCAGTTTCAAACGACTCTCGACATGCCGAGATATTAAATTTCAGGTTTTTCGCTTGACAATAATCAAGCAGTTGCATACGCTATCGTCGTTGGAATTATCCAACGTAAGTAGGCAAAGGTATTGGCTTCGGGTCAATGAGCCTACTTATTTTTTTTTTGCGTTGTTATATTTTGCCGCTTGCAAGAATAAAGTATATGCGAGGTGGCAAATATGGAATTTGATGAAAGCAAAAAACTCGACGTTGAAATCTCTCAAAACGAATTTGTCGAAAATCGCGTCAGCAAAAAACACAGATTTAAGAAGGGCGTTCTGGATGCTTTGGACGTTGCGATAATCCCCGTTGCAATCGGCGTTTTCGTGTCGCTAGGTTTTCTTTTCGCAAACATTTTCAGGGCGACTTCCATTGTGGAAACTCTGTCTAACATTTCAAGCATAGTATCTTCAATTTGACAAAACAAGAGGTTTATCCTTATGAAATTCAAGGTTAATCCTCTGTTTTTTGCGCTTGCTCTTGCGCTTGTGGCATTCGGGCATACGCTTGATTTCGTATGGACTTTGCTTGCGCTCCTCTTTCACGAAGGGGCGCACGCGCTTATGGCGAGAGCAAGGGGATACGTCGTCAAAAAGATTGTGCTTTTGCCGTACGGGGCAATGATGAGCGCGGGCGAAAATTTCGACAAGACTTCAAGCGTGCTTATAGGACTTGCCGGCCCTTGTTGCAACATCGTGCTTGCGCTCGTCACCCTCGGTTTATGGTGGCTGTATCCTGCGTCGTATCCCTATACGATTGCGTTTCTGTATGCAAACTTGTCGCTTGGTCTGTTCAATCTTTTGCCTGTGTATCCTCTTGACGGTTCGCGCGTGGTTTTGGGCTTTTGCAAAAACAAACTCAAAGCAATCAAGGGTTTGCAAATTGCGGGAATCGTAACTTCGTTTGTGTTTTTCGGGCTGTTTATCGGTTCGTTTTTTTTCGGATTGAATTTTACGTTCGGTATAATCGCCGTGTTTTTGTTTTACGGCGCAACCTTTGCAAGCAAGGACGAAACCTATTCGAGCGTTCTCGACGTCGCTTGCAAAAACTATGACCTCGGAGTGGAAATAAAGCGTGTGGAAATTTCAAAAAACACGCCGATTTTGCGCTTGTTTCATCATGTCGGCAGACTGACAAAAACCACCTTTGACATAGTTGACGACGGCAAACTTTTGCGCACTCTCACCGAAGAAGATTTGAAAAACATTGCCGTTAAAAATAAATTAATTACCGGGATCGGTGAAGCCTTAAAAGGAAATATAAAAGAGAGTTGAAAATATAAAACTTGTTCGAAGTCTACTCATAAACGGAATGTGTAATTTATAAGACGGAATTTCGAGCCGCAACGGCGGCGAGCCTTGGAGCGCCGAGCTTGACGGTTGTACCGTCTAACTGCGCCATGTTGTTGCGAAGCGGCGCACAAAAGACGGTGGCACGGCTTTCAGCCGATTTGTATTGCCAACAGCCCGTCTGCCGCTCGTTGCTTGCAACGAACTAGCGATTGTTACGAAGTCAATCGCGTCAGTGTGTCCCCACGCGGAGCGGACGCCGTGGGTTCCCTTTTAAGGGGGAACGGCGGTATGGGCGCGACGCGTTAAGCAACACATCCAGTGAATGTGTTGTAGCCAAAGCGAACGAGGCGGATTGCGGTGCGCAAACGCCGAAGTCCAAACATGTGAGGAAGGGGGGATTTTTAATTTTAGGTTTGCGCCGAATACTTGATTCTTTAGTAACACGGTTCTTGCTTCTTGACTTTTGCGCGCGCATATAATAAAATTATTTAAATACAATTTTGAGGTTTTTTATGAAATACGTTGGCATCGACATCGGCGGCATGACCATAAAGGGCGGCATCGTTGACGAAAAGGGCAACATTCTTGCAAGAAAAGTGGTTGTCACGTCCCCGGGCAAAGAGGACTTCCTCATCGTACAAGACATCGCAAATCTCATCGAAGATTTGGTGAAAGATTGCAAGGACGAAATCGAGGGCATCGGCATAGGTTGTCCCGGCTCGATCTACGACGAAAAGGGCATAGTGCGCTATTCCTGCAACATCAATTTCCGCAATACGCCTATGGCGAGAATGATTGCCGAAAAGACGCAAATCAAAAACGTAAAACTCTCAAACGACGCAAACTGCGCCGCACTCGGAGAAACTATGTTCGGAGCGGGCAACGGAGCGAAAAATTCCGTTATGGTTACGCTCGGCACGGGCGTGGGGACGGGCATCGTCGCGGACGGCAAACTTATCACGGGCAATCGCTCGGCGGGAGCGGAAGGCGGACATATCCAAATCAATCTCGGCGGAGCGGTGTGCGGCTGTGGAAAGAAAGGCTGTTACGAAGCGTATGCGTCTGCAACCGCGCTTATGAATCAAATTCAAACCGCTTGCGAAAAGCACCCCGACAGCCTTCTTGCAAAAAAAGTCGAGGAGGACGGAAACAGCGGAAAAATAGTGTTTGACTGCGCAAAAGAGGGAGATAAAGTGGCGATTGCGGTGGTAAAACGCTATATCAAGTATGTCGGTGTGGGGCTTGTCAACTATGCGAATATCTTTGCGCCCGAGGTCATAATCATCGGCGGAGGCATTTCAAATCAAGGCGACAACATCATCAAACCGTTGCAAAGATACGTGTCGAGAAACAAATACGGCGCGGAATATACGCCCAAAGTCAAGGTGGTTGCGGCAACCCTCAAAAACGACGCCGGCATCATCGGCGCCGCCGCTCTATGCATAAACCATTGCTAAGGCCATTGCTCAAACGGCGTTGCGGCAAAGGCAATCGCCCACATCGTCATTCAGAGCGCAAGCGTGGGAATCCCCTAAATAGAAACGAAAATCTTTTGGGCGATTGCTATAGCCGTATTTGTTCTCGCAATCACTAACCGCGCAAGCCCTCTTTGCTCTCAAAATAAGACGGATAAAGCCTCAAACCGTAAATCCGCGAGAGTGCTTGTTTGGTGGGTGCGTGCTTTGCACGCAGGTGAATTTGAATTGCAATTTCGCCGAATTATCTGCTTGGTGGTGCGCATTTCGTGCGCAAGCGGACAAACGAGGCAAACGAAATTTATTTGAATCTAATAAAAACAACTAAGATACAGCGATGCAAAATCAAGATTACAAACAAAAATATTTCGCTTTGCTCGGCGAAGTCGAAAAGCCCGCGAGATATGCGGGCGGAGAATGGAATATCCCCGATATGAACAAACATCGCAAGGGGGATATGGTGTTTTGCTTTCCCGAACTTTACGAAATCGGAATGAGCAATCTCGGCGTTGCGATTCTTTACGACATCGTCAACAAGACCGACGGTTACGTTGCGGAGCGTTGCTATGCTCCCGCGCCCGATTTTGCGCAAAAACTCAAAGAAAACAACATTCCGCTTTTATCTCTCGAAACGAAAAAACCGCTCAAAGATTTCACCGTCGTCGGTTTTTCGGTCGGCTTCGAACTTTTGTACACAAACGTGCTTTATATGCTCGATTTGGCGCAGATTCCTTTCAGAGCAAAGGACAGGGACGATTCCTATCCCATATTGCTTGCCGGCGGACCTTGCTCGGTGAATCCCGAACCGTTTGCGGACTTTTTCGACATAATTCTCGTGGGCGAGGGCGAGGATGCGGACATAGCGATTCTCAAAGTCGTCACCGAGGGCAGAGAGCAAGGGCTTTCCAAACAAGAGATTTTGAAAAAAGTAAAGGGTATGGAGGGCGCATACGTCCCGTCCTTGCATCAAGAGGGCGAAACGGTTGTGAAAGCGGTCGTTCAAGACTTTGAAAACGCCGAATATCCCACGCATCCGCTTGTCGCCAACATAGAGGCGGTACACGACAGAGCCACGCTCGAACTTTATCGCGGTTGCGCAAGCGGTTGCAGATTTTGTCAGGCAGGTTTTTGGTATCGTCCCATAAGGGAGCGCAGTGCGAAACGTTGCGCCGAAATCGCAAAAGAAATGGTGGACAGCACGGGATTCAACGAGATTTCCCTTTGTTCGCTCTCGACAAGCGATTATACGGGACTCGAAGAACTTGAAGCGGAGCTTGGCGAATACTGCAAACAAAAGCGCATAAATCTTGCTTTGCCGAGTTTGAGAATAAGCAGTTTCAAGCCGGATATGGCAAACAATTCTCGTCGCAGCTCACTCACGTTTGCGCCCGAAGCAGGCACGCAAAGATTGCGCAACGTCATCAACAAAAACGTAACCGAAGAGGAAATCGACAAAATTTCCGTTGCGTTCGAGGCAGGTTACGACAGCGTAAAGCTCTATTTTATGATGGGACTACCCACCGAAACGGACGAGGATATTCAAGGCATTGCCGAAATTTGCAAACGCCTTAAACAACTCTATTGGCAAAAACGCTCAAAGCGCGGTTTGAACATATCCGTCAGTTGTGCGGTGTTCATTCCCAAGCCCTGCACGCCTTTCCAATGGGAAGCGCAAATTTCAATGGACGAGATGAAACGCAAACAAAACTATTTGAGAGGGCTTTTGCGCGAAATTAAGGGCGTAACTTTCTCATGGCACGGCGCGGAAACGTCGGTGCTGGAAGCCGCTTTGGCAAGAGGGGACAGAAGACAATCCTACGTCATCGAAAGAGCGTACAATCTCGGCGCGAAATTCGACGGTTGGAGCGAGCATTTCAAGTGGGACGTATGGCAAAAAGCCTTTGCCGATTGCAATCTTAAAATGGAAGATTATTACGGAGCGATCCCCCTTGACAAAACTTTGCCGTGGGAGTTTATCGACTCGGGTGTGAGCAAAAAATATTTGCTCAAACAACGTGAGCTTGCATACGAGGGCGTAACCACCAAAAATTGTCGCGAAGGCTGCAACGGATGCGGCGCAAACAGACTTGGGAGGTGTACGATATGATAGTCCTCAAATATCGAAAAACGGGCAGCGTATGCTTTATATCGCACATCGATCTTTTGCGCCATATGGACAGGGTTATAAGACGCGGCAAAATCAGCATAAATTATTCGCAAGGCTTCAACCCTCATGCTCTGATGTATTTTTCACCACCTCTTTCGTTGGGTATTTCGTCGATTGCGGAATATCTTACGCTGGATACAAACGAGAGCGCGGACGTCGTGTTTGAAAAGTTCAACGCGGCAGTGCCCGACGACCTGAAAGCAAGCAAGGTGTTTGCTTGTGAGAAAAATCCCAATTTGCAAGCGAAAGTGGTTTGCGCAGACTTTGTTTTCAATACGCCTTACAGACAAATAGAAGTAGGCGATAAGTTTGAAATAAGCTACGAAAAGAAGGGCGAAATCGTCACCGAAAACGTGGCGAGCAAGATTTTCTCTTTCTTTGAAAAGGACGGAAAACTCGTGGCGCGACTTGCGTCGGGAAGCGTCAATCTGCGCCCCGACAGAATACTTCAAAAACTCAACGAAATTCTCGGTGAGGATTTGAAACTTTGCGATGTTGAAAAAGTCGCTCAATACGTCGACGTCGATGGAAAACTCGTGGAAGTCGACCGGTATCTGCAAAAATAGAAGCGGACTTGCGCCTTTTGGGCGTATAGTTCGTTTTTGCGTTTTTGCGCTCTTAAAAGATATCAATTTTTTAGGAATATATCAAAATGAAACAACTCATTCTCGACTACACGCCGTATTGTACGCGCGCGGCTGTTGTCGATGACGGAAACCTTGAAGTTTTTTCCGTTGAACGCGCAAATTTCAGAGGCATTGTAGGCAATATCTACAAGGGCAAAGTGGAAAACGTCATATGCGGCATGCAGGCGGCTTTCGTCAACATCGGCGAGGAACGCAACGGTTTTTTGTACACGGGCGATTCGCTTGTGGACAGCAGAGGACTTGAAAGAGATATGCCGCAAGGCAACAAAACTTTCAACGTTTCTCCCGGCGACGTCATTATGTGCCAAGCCGTAAAAGAGCCTTTGGGGCAAAAGGGCGCAAGACTTACGACGGACGTTACGATACCGGGATTTTATCTCGTGTTGCTTCCGCTGTCCTCGTTCACGGGCGCGTCGAGAAAAATCGAGGACGGAAAGAGAAGAGCTTATCTCGAAGAGTACGTTTCCTCGATATGCCCCGATGGTATGGGATATATCATCCGCACCGCAGCGGACAAGGCGAGCGACGACGATTTGTCAAACGAGATGGACGCTCTCAAAGAGCGTTGGGAGCAAATCCGCAAAGATTATGCGGCGGCAAAAGAGGGCGAGTTGGTGTTCGAAGAGGCAAGCCTTTTCGAAAGAGCGGTGCGCGAAACAATGTACGAGGACGTCGACGAGGTTGTGGCAAACGACGCAACGGTCGTAAAAAAGCTGTCAGGAAAAATCGGCAAACCCATAGTGCTGTACGAGGGTGAGCGCAATATAATGAAATACTACGGCGTGTCGGCGCAGATAAACCACCTTTGCGACAGAAAAGTGTGGTTGCAAAACGGCGCGTATCTTGTGATAGACAAGACGGAAGCATTGACATCGATAGACGTAAACACGGGCAAATTCGTTGGAACGAGCCATCTCGAAGACACTGTTTACAAAACGAATCTTGCGGCGGCGGAGAGTATTGCCGTTCAACTCAGACTCCGCAACATCAGCGGAATAGTGATAATAGACTTTATCGACATGACCGTCGAAGAGCATCGTCAAAGCGTGCTGGAAACGCTGAAAGAGGCGTTGAAACGTGACAGAATGAAAACGTCTACAATTGGTTTTACGTCGCTCGGGCTTGTGGAACTTACGCGCAAAAAGACGCGCGCGCCCCTTGACGAATTTATGTTGCAACCTTGCAAGGAGTGTGCCGGCGGCTTTGTGATAAGCGATTCGCAACTTGCGTTCATGCTTCGCGACGACCTTGTGGATTTCATCATCGAAAACAAGTGCGACGTCGTGTACGTGGGAACGCATAGCGACGTGTTCGATATGGTGTTCGAGTCTGGTATTATGAACCGTCAACTTGAAAACGCCTGGACAAACAAACAGATTTATTTCTATGCGGACGACTCGATCGCAAGAGAAAAGTGGCAGATATCCAAGGATAAGCCCGAAGGGTTGAAAAGCTACGTAAGAGTGCTGGCAAAATGATTGAGTTATTGCCGTCAAAACCGACGTCGCAATCTTCGATTAGGTTTTGTCCTTGCGTTCCTTATCCTTATGTGATATAATAACGACAATTATGAAACAATGGTTTATAAACAAAGACGAAGGCGCAGTGCTCGTTGAAAGCACCAGCGTCAGAGAAGAGGGGCAAGTCAAACTCAAATTGTCCAAAGTTGCCGTATCCTCGCAGGATATGTCAAATTTCGCAACCCGTTCAAAAGACAATGCGATTACGCCGGGACATTCGGCGGTGGCGTACGTTTCGGAGGCGGACGAAGAGAGCGGGCTCAAATTGGGCGCGCGCGTTGTCGTAAGCCCATACGTCAAAGCGCAGGATCACGGCGTGGACGTCGTGAAAACCATGGGCGTTGACGTTGACGGTTTGCTCAGAGATTTTGTTTGCGTGCCTTTCGAAAACGTTTTTCCGCTCCCCGACGGAGTGAGCGACGAAGAGGCGTTGTTTGCGGAGTACATCGCTATGGGCGACAACGTGTTCGAAGCTCTCGACCTTGAAAAAGGCGATTATATCGTGATTTTGGGCGCAAGCACTCTCGGCCTTATCATCTCGCAAATGGCAAACTATTATCAGTTTGTGCCTATTCTCATAGATTTGGATTCGGACAAGCTCGCGCTTGCTCAAAAATGGGGCGTTTGCTATACGCTCAATCCTACCTACGACAATCTCGAACGCAGAGTCGAGGAAATCACGGGCGGAAGAATGAGCGAGGCGGCGGTGTTCGCAGGCGAAAGCGTGGATATAAATTCCGCAATCCGTCTTGTCAAAAACGAGGGCGACGTGATTATCGCAGGTTACGCAACCCGCGCAAAGCACGCAATCGACGCATACCCCATTTTGAAAAAGCAACTAAAAGTGAAAGGCGTTTCGAACGGCGAGGGTAGCATGTCGTCGGCAATCAACCTTCTTGCAAACAAGATTGTGAAAACAAGCGGTATTATCAGCGCGGCGGCAAACTTCGAGGAAGTGCCGCAAGTTGTGGAAAATTGCGTGAAATATCCCTATCAATACAGCAAAATCGTCGTCAATATCGACTGATTGTGCGAAGCGGACGGCATAATTGCATGTTCGCTTTTTTGCATAATTTTGGATAAAATATCGACGGAACGTGCAAAAACTTTTGTCGAAACACACAAAATATAATTGCGATAAACACAAAAAATCGCACGAAAAACACGCATTTTTGCGTGAATAATTCAAAGGATAAACGCACCGATTTTTTTCGGCGGACGCGCAGGGGAAAACTGTTGGGGTTTCGCGCGTAGATTACTTTTGATGAAAGAAAACTTGAAAAAAGTCAAAAGCGCATTGTTATTTGCGCAAGAGGGCGTACGCAAGTTTGCGTACACGGATTTGTATATTCTTCTCGTTTTGGCAATCGTGGTCACGGCGTGGACAACGCAAAATGCGACTTTCGGTTTTGTCGCTCTCATACTGGTGTCGAGCATAGTTTTGGTGTTTTCGGACGATATTTTGCCCCTTTCGGTCAATGCGTTCGGAGCAATGCTGATGATTTACAAGGACAAAGTGGACGAGTTTGCGTACCTTTGGCCGACTTTTATTCCGCTGGGCGTCGCAATCGTAATTTTCGTTGTCAGAAACACGATTTCAAAAGTCAAACAAAAACAGCGTTTCATATTCGGAAGGATGTTTTGTCCGCAAATCGCAATCAGCGTCGCGCTGTTGCTCGGCGGAGTGGGAGTCGTGGCAAAAGAAAATTATCTCACCGCGCTTCCCAACGTGCTTGCGCTGGGCATAGGCGTGTTGTTTGTGTATTTGCTCTTTGCAAACTTCATAAAAAAGGACGAAAACAGGGACTATGCAAAGTATTTTGCAAAGGTCGTGATGTGGATAGGCTTTGCCGTATGCGTCGAGATGGCCGTGATTATTGCTCGTTCGAACGTTTCACCGAGCGATTGGGCAAGTGCGTACTGGAACGTCGGTTGGGGCAATCGCAACAACATCGCAACGTTTTTGCTCTTTTCCGCGCCTATGGCTCTTTATCTTTCCACAAGGTCGACGAAAGGGTGGACGTACATTCTTATGGCGTTTTTCCAATACTTCTGCCTTTGCATGACTCTTTCAAGAGGCGGAATACTTTGCGGATTTATCGCGCTCGTATTCGGCATTGCGTTTTCAATCTGCAAAGCACCGAACCGCAAACGTCAAGCGATATATTTTGCCGCTTGCATCGTCGTCGCCGTCATATTGTGCGCGATAGGAAAAGACGTCGTAAGAGGGCTTATCGAGAGCCTTGGCGACAGAATTCACGTAGGCGAGGGCGATATGACGTCGGGCAGAAGCGACCTGTACAAAGAGGCGTGGGAGCTGTTTAAACAACATCCTATCTTCGGTGCGGGCATGGGCTACGTCGGCTACGGCCCCGGTATGTTCAACGATATGAAACAATACTGGTTCCATTCCACGCTGTTCCAAGTGCTCGGATGTATGGGAATCGTCGGCATTGCCGCATACGTGTATTATTACGTCGTGCGTTTGGGATTGTGCGTGAAGATGATGACAAAACAATTCAAATTCGCGTTTTTCGTGTGCGTTGCGTGGATTGGCTTCGAAGGCTATTCGATGATAGACACCGGCACGATGATCCCCTTCCCGAACATGATGCTCGTTGCGGTGATGACTTACGTGCTTGAACTTTCTTGCCAAAACGATAAGCACGAGGGCGCAATCGACGGAATATCCCAAAGATTGCTTCAAGAGAGATACGTCAGAGAAACGTCAACTGAAATCGTGCGAGTGAAGCGTTAAAAACGTATCAAATTTGTGCCGTGCGTTGAAAGCAAAGTTTATACGACGGAAACAAAGAAGAATACGAAAAAAACAAACGCAAAACATATGAAAAATAAACGAAAAAACATATAAAAAAGACGCCTTTTCGGCGTCTTTTTTGATATAAAACGAGCGGCTATTTCGTCAGATTTTTCATAAATTCAAGCGAATATTGAATCGTAAGCGCGCGTTGGTTTTCTTTTTGAATGTTATCCGACGCTCCGAAATCTGCTTGATAATTGGGAAGTTTGATTGGTATATCGTCCACACTGTCAATGCTTGTGAAACCTATATGCGTGCCACCTTCGATGACATGTTTTGTGTGGTCAGAGGGCATTTTCGATAGGGTGTCGGCAATTTGGCTTTCGGTTAGAACTTTGTCGGAATCACCGAGAAGAAGAAGGGTGGGCAGAGATGAGTTTGCAAGAGTGTCGGCAATTTGAATTTCAATGCCGTTTTCGTCCTTTTGGGGATTGCCGTTTTCGTCAAGAACTTTGTGTTGTCTGCTTACGGGAGAGAATAAAAGCGCACCGACGATTAGTTGTTCGTTTTCGCTTGCCCTGCGAATAGCCGTTGCTCCGCCTTCGGAGGAATGACCGCCTATAAAAAATTTGACGGTCGGATATTTATTGAAAGCTTCTTCGGTTGCGGTATAGTTGTAAAACGAGGTTTTGCCTTTTTTTATTATCACAAGATAACCTTGCTTTGCAAGCGCATTGCCGAGGTAACTGTATTCGCTTGCGTCTATGTTAAGCCCGGTATAAAACACTACGCCGTAGCGGTAGGCAACTTTTTTGTAGGATTTGCCGTTTTCGCCGTAAACGAGGTCGGCAATCGGCTCGAAAACAAGTGCGGAGTCGTCCTCAACGGTGTTGACGGCAAAGGAGTTGTCTTGTTTGTAGTCAACCGCAACGGGTGCTTCGTCTTTTTGCGCGCACGCAAAAAAGCATATCGCCGACAGAACGAAAACCAAAATTGCCGATATGATTGAAAGTTTGTTCTTCATACGCACCTCGCGTTGACGATTTGCCGCATCGCTTGCAACGCTTTGCGAAAAAATGCGGAATTTTCCTTGCGTTTTTTGCCTAAAATTTCAGATTTTTTGAGCAAATTTTGCAAGCGAGCATATTATATCACACTCCCAAAAGATTTTCCATAGCATTTTTGAATATATAATGTTATAATCGAATTATGAAAGAAAAAATAAAAAACGTTATTTCGGGATTGAAAAAGGGCTTTTGCGCTTCCGACGTCAAAAAGCACGACGAAACAAGCCTTGCAAAACTGCTTGAAAAGCACGACGACAACAGAATCGTGCCTTTTCACATGCCCGGACACAAGCGCGCGGATTTCGACTATTTGTACGGCGCGCAAAAAATCGACATAACCGAGATAGAGGGCTTTGACAACCTCAACGACGCAAACGGAATAATTTTAGATTCCGAAAACCTTGCCGCCGACGTTTTTTGCGTGAAGCACGCAAGATATTTGGTCAACGGAAGCACGGGCGGAGTGCTTGCCGCAATACGCTCGGTGTGTAAAGAGGGCGACAAAATCCTCGTTGCGAGAAACTGCCACAAGTCCGTTTTCAATGCCGTCGAAGTGTTCGGCTTGAATCCCGTGTACGTCATGCCGACGTATTTTGAAGAATACGGCTTTTACGGCTCGGTTTATCCCTCGAGCGTGAAGAAGGCGTTTGAGGAAAACCCCGATATAAAACTTGTCGTCGTCACTTCGCCGACCTACGAGGGTATAATCAGCGATATAAAATCCATTGCGGAGATTTGCCGCGAACACGGCGCGATATTGTTTGTGGACGAGGCGCACGGCGCGCATTTGGGGCTTTGCAAAAAGTTTCACGAAAGCGCAAGGACTTTGGGTGCGGACATAGTTGTCAACAGCTTGCACAAAACGCTTCCGTCTCTCACGCAAACCGCATTGCTGTCGGTGTGTACGGATAGAGTGGACACGGCAATCGTGGACAAAAACCTTGCGGTTTTTCAGACAAGTTCGCCCTCGTACGTGCTTATGGCGTCTATGGACGGTTGCGTGCGCATGCTCGAAGATAGAGCAAACGAGTTGTGCTCGGAGTGGAGCAAAAATATCGATTTGTGCAAAAAATCGCTTGCGCGCTTGAAAAAACTTGCGCTGTTCGACGCAAAAAAAGACGGCAGAGTGTTTGCCTACGACAAGTCCAAGCTCGTGATTTTGTGCACGGGCGGCGCGATAAGCGGTGTGGAACTCAAAAAAGTTTTGCGCAACGTGTACGATATAGAGCTTGAAATGGCGGGGGTAAACTATGCCGTTGCAATGAGCGGAGCGGGGGATACGAGAGATAATTTTTCTGCGCTTGAAAACGCTCTGTTCGCAATCGACGATACCCTGTCCGAGCGCAACGGACTGACAAAGACGATAACTCCTATTTTGACGCAAAAGGCGGTTGATCCGTGCAAAACGAACGGTTTAAGCGGAGAATACGTCGATTTTGACAAATCGTCGGGCAAAATAAGTCTTGAAAACGTGTGGGCGTATCCGCCGGGATCTCCCATAATCGTGAAGGGGGAAATCGTGTGTCAGGACGATATAAAAAACCTGACGCTTATGTATGAAAACGGCGTGAGCGTTTCAAGCGAAACGAGGCGTTTCCCCTCTCAAATTCTCGTTGAAAAACAATAAAACGAACTCGACAAACCGCTTTATGCTTTTGGCAAATTGCCTTGACAAAGCGGATATAAGTCAATATAATAAGAATATCAATAGTAAGGAGTCGTAAACAATGAAAAGAATCACAACTTTGAAAACGCGCGATCTCAACGAAAGCAAAAAGAACGGCGGCTGCGGCGAATGCCAAACTTCTTGCCAATCCGCTTGCAAAACTTCCTGCGGCGTTGCAAACCAAAAGTGCGAAAAGGCTGCAAAGTAATTTATAGCAAAAACAATTTTTGCAAAGACCGCCTAGTTATGCTAGGCGTTTTTTGTGTAAAAACGCAAAACAATTAAACGTCGCGTTGCGGCGTGAAAATACGAAAGAAATTAGGACGAAACGACATGATTCATTCTTTCAAACTTAACGGATACAACATCGTGCTCGACACGGCAAGCGGAAGCGTGCACAGCGTGGACGACGTGGCGTACGACGTTATCGATATGTACGAAAACACTCCTTGCGAGCAAATCGTCAGGGAGGTTGCAAACAAGTATAAAGACGAGGGCGTGAGCGAAGAGGACGTCAGAGAGTGCATAACCGACGTCGAAGAACTCAAAGCGGAAGGCAAACTCTTTTCGGTTGACAACTTCAAACCCGACGTCGACGTGCTTGCAAAGCGCAACACGGTGCTTAAAGCAATGTGTTTGCACGTGGCGCACACTTGCAATCTCAACTGCGAATATTGCTTTGCCTCGCAAGGCAAATATCACGGCGAAAGAGCCTTGATGTCATACGAAGTGGGCAAACGCGCGCTTGATTTTCTCGTTGAAAACAGCGGCACTCGTCGCAATCTCGAAGTGGACTTTTTCGGCGGCGAACCGCTTATGAACTGGCAAGTGGTCAAAGATCTCGTTGCCTACGCTCGCTCGATTGAAAAAGTACACGGCAAAAATTTCCGTTTTACGCTCACGACCAACGGCATGCTCGTCGACGAGGACGTGATAGAGTTTGCAAACAAGGAGATGGACAACGTCGTGCTGTCCCTTGATGGCAGAAAGGAAATCAACGACCATTTCCGTCACACTATAGGCGGTGTGGGAAGCTACGATATAATCGTGCCGAAATTTCAAAAGTTCGTAAAGGCGAGAGGCGGAAAAAACTACTATATGCGCGGCACTTTCACGCATAGAAATCCCGACTTTACAAAAGACATTCAAACAATGCTCGACCTCGGTTTCGACGAGCTCAGCATGGAACCCGTCGTGTGTCCGCCCACCGACAAGTACGCACTCACCGAGGACGACAAAAAAGTGATTTTCAAGGAATACGAGAAACTTGCCGACATGATGATCGAAAGACGCAAACAAGGCAAACCGTTTACGTTCTATCACTACATGCTCAACCTCGAAGGCGGCCCGTGCATTTACAAGCGCATATCCGGTTGCGGAAGCGGCACGGAATATCTTGCCGTAACACCGACGGGAGAACTCTATCCTTGCCACCAATTCGTTGGCAACAAAGAATACCTTATGGGCGACATATGGAAGGGCGTGACAAACCTCGATATTCAGTCCAAGTTCAAAAAATGCAACGCGTATTCGAGAAAGGAGTGCAACGATTGCTGGGCAAGGCTCTATTGCTCTGGCGGTTGCGCGGCAAACGCATACAACGCAACCGGGGACGTCAACGGCGTGTACGCATACGGTTGCGACCTTTTCAAAAAACGCATCGAGTGCGCCATTATGCTCAAAGTGGACGAGCAAACGAGCGAGGAATAATAAGAATATGGCAAAAGAAAAACTTGAAAAAACCAACGCAATGCGTATCCTCGACCAAAAGAAAGTCGCATACAAAGAGCACACTCTCGGCATAACCGACGCAGTGAGCGGCGTTGAAGCGGCATCGCTTTTGGGTGTGGACGAGAGCCTTGTTTTCAAAACGTTGGTGACGGTCGGAAAAAGTTTGGAACACTACGTTTTCGTCATCCCCGTGGCAAGCGAACTTGACTTGAAAAAGGCGGCGGCGTGTGTAAACGAAAAGAGCATCGAAATGGTCAAATCGAAAGACCTTCTTGCACTCACCGGCTACGTGCACGGCGGTTGCTCTCCGATAGGAATGAAAAAGTTTTTCAAGACGACGATTGACCAAAGCGCGCTTGACGTGGATAGAATTTTCTTTTCGGGTGGACGTATAGGCTTTCAAATCGAAACCACTCTCGACGAGCTGAAAAAGGCGATTACGTTTCAATTGAAAGACGTTGCCGTGCGATAAACGAATAAAACGTTGTTTGCACAAAAGCAATTTTATAATATCTAAATGCGTAGGTAAAACGGTTATTATGAAAAGCACACTGTTTTCAACAAGAAGAAAAAGTGCCGTATGCGGCATTGCGATCGCCGTGTTTTTGGCAACGTTTGCGTTGCTGTCCGTCCTTTTGCCGTCTTCCGTTTGTGAGGCAAATTCCGCAATGAGATATTACGAGGGAAGGGACGTTTCCGGCGCAATTCTCACCACCGAGAACAGCCCCGTCGTCGTTGAAAGAGAGGACTTGACTTTCGATATTCAGTTTGACGAGGATCATCTCAACGGACTTCAAATCGGCAGCGTAAGCGCAAAATATACATTCAAAAATCCAAGCGAAATCATCGCAAAAACAAACGTGATTTTCCCTATCGCGCGCCTTGGAGAAATGCGCGGAACGTCGGATTTGTCAGCGGCATACGGCGTCAAAATCGACGGCGAGCAAGCGACGACGAAGATTCGTTTTTCCTATCTCGAAAGGGGGAAAGATTTTTCGGTTGGCAACGTAAAACTCATTAAGGACGAGAAAATCGACCACGAGTTTTACAAGAGGGATACCGTGGTTTACAAATACACCTATTCTTGCACCGCACAGAATGCGTATTGCAGCATTTATTTGGGCAATATCGACCAAAGGAAAATCGTGTGCGAGAGCGGATATACGGGATATGAACAGTTTTACGACGGCGCGGCAAGAATTTCGTTTTGGACGGAGAATCATCCGTACGTTTTTTATTCGATAGGGGAGGAAATCGACGTTGCCGAAAGAGCGAAGTTCTATTCGGACTACTCGATGAAAGACACCGCAATGGGCTTGTTTAAGTTGCAAAGCAAGCAACAAATCAACTTCGAACAACTTGCGTTTTCCTATTTTGACGAGTCGTACGGCGTGAGCGAAACAGATTGGTACAACGCCGTTTTGGCAAGCCTTGACAACACCGACACCGTTGCAACCTCGTATAACTTCAATATCTTGAACGACTTGTTCGGTTGGTTCGAATACGATATGACTTTCGAGCCCGGGCAAACGATAATCAACGAAGTCGTCGCACCTCTTTATCCGGATATAGACGACAGATATGTGCCGACGGTGTACCGTTTTACATATCTCGTGTCGCCTGCATCGACGTGGGCGGGATTTAAGAATTTGAACGTAAAAATAAACACGAATTATTACGTTACGTCCTCGCAATACGACTTTGAACAAGTCGAAGGAGGTTATGCGTGGCACAGCGACACGCTCCCGACAAGCGAGCTGAAATTTTCTCTCTGCAAGAGCGAAAATCCTGTGGCGAGGGCATCGCAATCGAAGAACAAAATCGAAAGCATTATACTTCTAACCGTGCTCGAACCCCTTTGTATAGCCGTTGTCGGCCTTGCAATCGTGATCGGTGTCATCAAAGGCAAAGAAAATAAAAATAAAGTTGTCAAACGTCCTTTGAAAAACGGCATTGACAAAAAGTGCGATACCGACGGCAAAAACGACGATACCTTCGACGAGGTGGAATAACGCATTTAAAACGCTAAATAACGAAACGAGTGTGCATTGAGAAATATATCGATTGCACGCTCTTTTCTTTTTAAAATATAAAAATATATCGATTGATTGATAAAAATCGATATATTCTTGACTTTCCGCATTGTTTGGGAGTATATTTTTTATCGATAAATCGATAGAAGGTGGGAACATGACCAAAGACAACAAAGAGATTTCAAAGGCTACTTTAAACAGATTGCCGTCTTATCTGAAATATTTGTATCAACTCGACAAGCTCAACGTGGCAACAGTATCCAGCACCACCATCGCAAACGGACTCAACCTCAATCCCGTGCAAGTGAGAAAAGACATCGCGCTCGTATCCTCCGTCGCAGGCAAACCGAAGATGGGTTACGTGACCAAAGAAATAATTGCGGACCTTGAAAGTTTCCTCGGCTACAACAACACTCACGACGCCGTTTTGGTCGGCGTAGGCGGACTCGGAAAGGCGTTTTTGGGCTACGGCGGTTTTGAAAACTACGGCTTGAACATCGTGGCGGCGTTTGACAAAAACGAAAGAATAATCAACACCAAAATCAATGGTAAGCCCGTGTACGACGTGTCCAAACTCAGAGAAATCGTCGAGAGATTCAATATCCAAATAGGCATCATCACCGTACCCGCGTATGCTGCGCAAGAGGTGGCGGACAGAATGGTCGATGCCGGCATAAAAGCAATCTGGAACTTCGCTTCGGTGCATCTCAACATCCCTGCAAACATTGCTTTGAAGAACGAAGATCTTGCATCGTCGCTTGCTCTTTTGTCACTGCAAATTCAGCAGACGAGAAACGATTGATTTTTCAAAAATACAAGTTTATCTCATCACAAACAAGCGTTGAAACGCTTGTTTGTGCATTTATACGGCAATTTTCAAAAGGACGCAAGCGTTTTGAAAGCACGTTTGATGTCGCTTTTTTGAAGGACATACGTGCCGTATAAGTCTTGTAGCGATTGAGAAATGCGTTGAGATTTTGTAAATAATATTGCCTTATTTATAATAATATGCTAATATTTTAGCAAGAATAAGGAGAAAAGAGTATGCTCTCGCTTGAATGTCAAACAGTGTACGACCTCATCCGCCAAATCGCAGGCGAAGAGGAAGTGTACAAAATCATAGAAGCGGACGAAATCATCGAAAGACTGCCCTCGGGGTTGCCTCTTTCAAAGGTGCAATTGTCGGCAATAATCCGCGAGCTTAAAGACAGGGAATATATCCTCGTCAAATACTTTACGCCCGACGAGTATTGTTTGAGCGTGATTAAGCGTATCGAGGAAACCCCCAAAGCGGTTGCCGCTCCTCAAAGCGAAGAGGAAAAGCCCGCCGAGCGCACTCTTTATCAAAACAAACCGACAAAGGTCAAAGCGGAAAAAGTCGCAAGCAAAGGCGCACTGTTCGTTATGTCCCTTCTCGGCTCGCTGATAGGCAGCGCAATCGTTGCGATAGTGACGGTGCTCGTGATCAAATTTCTTTGATGATTAAATTGATAAAAATACGATCTTTCGACGAGAGTATAGAGGCGCAAAATGCAAGTGCAGGTTGACAGACAGCACGTCTTGACAAAAAAAGAAAAAGCGGTGATGAGAGTCATCTATCAAGAGGCGGACAAACAAAACGGCTCTTGCCTTATCACGCCCATCGAGATTTTTGAAAAGCTGCCCCTCGATTTGCCCTTCGAAGAGGACGAACTCGACACCACGCTTCGCAATCTCGAAATCGACGATTATTTCGATATAACGCGCTCGGACAAAAAAGGCGAACTCGTGTATTGCATCAATATGCAAAAGAAGGGCTTGCAGTTTGCAAGAGTTGAGCGCGCGTTCAAAAGTAACCTCGTGTTCAAGATTTTGCTGACGTTGGGACTTAGCGTCGTGACGGCTCTCATCGGCGTGGGCATACGACAGCTGGTCGCGTTTTTGTTGGGACAATGAAATTTGAGCTTGTAAGTAAATACAAACCCACGGGCGATCAACCCGAGGCAATAGAAAAAATCGTTGAAGGTTTAAAAGACGGATTCAACACCGAAGTTTTGCTGGGCGTGACGGGCTCGGGCAAAACTTTTACTATGGCGAATATCATCGAGCGTATGCAAAAACCCACGCTCGTGATTGCGCACAACAAGACGCTTGCCGCTCAACTTTGCAATGAATTGAGGGAGTTTTTCCCCAAAAACAGAGTTGAGTTTTTCGTTTCATACTACGACTATTATCAACCCGAAGCGTACATTCCGCGCACGGACACTTATATAGAAAAGGATTTGCAGGTCAACGAGGAAATCGACAAGTTGCGCAACTCCGCCACTGCGTCCCTTTGCGAAAGAGAGGACACCATAGTGGTTGCGAGCGTGTCGTGTATCTACGGCCTTGGCGCGCCCACCGACTATTTTGAAAATTCCATATCGTTGAGAGAGGGCGACGAGATAGATCGCGACGAGCTTGCAAGACGGCTTGTAAACATTCAATACAAGCGCGCCGACCTCGATTTCGTGCGTTCGACTTTCCGTATGCGCGGCGACACGGTGGATATTTTTCCGTCCACGAGCTCGGAAGTCGCAATAAGAGTGGAGATGTTCGGAGATACCGTCGAGCGTATCTGCGAGATTGACGGCACGACTTCGAAAGTGCTCAACGAGCTTAAACATACGCTGATTTTTCCTGCGACGCAATACGTAATAAGCGGCGATAAGGAGGCAATTCTTCGCCAAATTATGCTGGACAAGCAGGAAAGAGTGAAATATTTTGAAGAACGCGGCAAACTTATCGAGGCGCAACGCATTGACGAGAGAGTCAACTACGACATCGAGATGATAAGGGAAGTGGGTTATTGCAGTGGCATAGAAAACTATTCGAGGTATTTCGACGGCAGACAGCCGGGGCAGGCTCCGTACACGCTGTTGGACTTTTTCGGCAAGGACTTTATCACGTTTATCGACGAAAGCCATATGACCATTCCGCAAATTCGCGCCATGTACAACGGCGACAGAGCAAGGAAAGACAACCTTGTGGAATACGGATTCAGACTTCCGTCCGCCTACGACAACAGACCTCTTCGTTTCGAGGAGTTCGACGCACGCATACGTCAGCTCGTGTGCATGTCCGCAACGCCTGCGCAGTATGAGCTTGACAGAGCGGATTTGGTTGCCGAACAAATCATAAGGCCGACGGGACTTCTCGACCCCGAAATCGAAATCAAACCTATCGAAGGGCAAATCGACGACCTCATCGGCGAGATAAACGCCGTCGTCAAAAACAAGGGCAGAGTGCTTGTTACGACGCTCACCAAAAAGATGGCGGAAAACCTTACCGACTATCTCAAAGAAGTCGGAATCAAGGTGCGCTACATGCACTCGGACATAGATACGTTGGAGCGCATCGAAATCGTAAAAGGCTTGCGCGAAGGCGAGTTCGACGTGCTTGTCGGTATAAACTTGTTGCGTGAAGGTCTAGACCTTCCCGAAGTGCAACTTGTGGCAATTCTCGACGCCGACAAAGAGGGCTTTTTGCGCAGCGAAAGCGCACTTATACAAACCATCGGCAGAGCGGCGAGAAACGACAAGGGCAGAGTTGTGATGTACGCGGACACAATCACGCAATCGATGCAAAGAGCTTATGACGAAACAATGCGTCGTCGCAAGATTCAGGATGAGTACAACAAGGCGCACGGCATCGTACCCAAGACGGTTGTGAGCGCAATCAAAAACTCGCTTGAAATCACCAAAAAGGCAGTTAACACCGAGAAATTGAGCGTTAAAGATATGATTAAGGAGATTGAACGTCTGAAAGGACTTATGCAAGTCGCCGCCGAAAGACTGGATTTCGAAAAGGCTATCGCAATACGCGACGAGATGAACGATCTCAAAAAACAAATCAAAAAACTGAGCTGAAAGAACTATGAGCATTGACAAAATTATCATCAAAGGCGCAAGAGAAAACAACCTCAAAAACGTCGACTTGGAAATACCGCGCGACAAACTCGTCGTGTTTACGGGACTTAGCGGAAGCGGCAAATCGTCGCTTGCGTTCGATACTATTTTTGCGGAAGGACAAAGACGCTACGTCGAAAGTCTTTCAAGCTACGCGCGCATGTTTTTGGGACAAATGCAAAAGCCCGACGTCGATTATATCGAGGGGCTTTCTCCTGCGGTGTCAATCGACCAGAAAACCACCTCTCACAACCCTCGCTCCACCGTCGGTACGGTGACGGAAATCTACGATTATTTCCGCTTGCTGTTTGCGAGAACAGGCACCCCCCATTGTCCTAAATGCGGACGTGAAATCGAGCGTCAGACGGTGGATCAGATTTGTGACAAAATTATGGAAAGACAGGGCGCAAAGTTGCAACTCGTCGCGCCCGTCGTCAGAGGCAGAAAGGGCGAATATCGCAAAGACCTCGAACAGTTTAAGCGTGCAGGTTACGTGCGTGTGAGAATTGACGGAGCAAACTATACTCTCGACGAAGAAATAAAACTCGACAAAAACGTGAAGCACGACATAGGCGTGGTTATCGACCGTGTCGTCGTCAAGGACGGAGCGCAAAGGCGCATATCCGACGCAATCGAAAACGCAATCAAACTTTCCGAAGGACTTGTGATTGCCGATTTTGACGGCGAAGAGGTGCTTTATTCCACCAAGTACGCTTGTCCCGATTGCGATTTGAGTTTTGAGGAACTTACTCCCAGATTGTTTTCTTTCAACAATCCCTACGGTGCGTGTCCCGAATGCGGCGGGCTTGGTTTTCGCAACGAAATCGACGTCAATTTGCTCGTCACCGATTGGAATAAATCGCTCAAAGACGGCGCAATCAAAGTGAGTGGCTGGGATGCCGGGCATATGTCGCAAATGCAATTCAAGGCACTTGCACAGGCATACGGTTTTTCGTTGGATACTCCTCTCAAAGATTTGCCCAAAAACATCCTTGACATAATATTTTACGGCAATGACGGCGACCGTATTCCCATGGAATACAACTCGCGCACGTTCAGCGGTTTTTACAAGGCAAGCTATGAGGGCGTGGCGAGAAATCTTATGCGCAGATATGTGGAAACGGACAGCGAGCTTATAAAAAACGAAATCGCCAAATATATGAAAGAAGTGCCTTGCTCCAAGTGCGGCGGAAAGAGACTCAAACCCGAAGCGTTGGCGGTTACGATTGCAAGCAAAAATATATACGACCTCACCGAGATGTCGATTGCAAAACTCAAAGAATTTATGCAAAAGCTCGAACTCACTCAAACGCAACATCTCATCGCGGACAGAATAATAAAAGAGATTTGCGCAAGGCTCGACTTCCTCATCAACGTCGGGCTTGACTATCTCACGCTTTCGCGCTCGGCAACTACGTTGAGCGGTGGCGAATCTCAACGTATCCGTCTTGCAACGCAAATAGGCAGCGGACTTACCGGCGTTTTGTATATCCTCGACGAGCCTAGCATTGGCTTGCATCAAAAGGACAATCAACGTCTTTTGCAATCTCTCAAAAACTTGCGCGATATCGGCAACACGCTCATCGTCGTCGAACACGACGAAGAAACAATCCGCAACGCAGACTACATCGTGGACATAGGTCCCGGTGCCGGCGTGCACGGCGGAAAAGTCGTGGCGTGCGGAAGCGTTGATGATGTAATAAAGAGCAAGGACAGCATCACGGGCAAATATCTGAGCGGAGAACTCTCAATCCCCGTGCCCATCGCAAGACGCTCGTCAAACGGCAAATTTATCGAAATCAAAGGCGCAAGACAAAACAACCTCAAAAACGTGGACGTTAAAATTCCGCTTGGTGTGTTCAACTGCATCACGGGCGTGTCGGGCAGCGGAAAATCCTCTCTCGTCAACGAGGTTTTGTATCCCGCGCTTTCAAACGCGCTCATGCGCTCGAATATCCGTCAAGGAAATTATGATTCTATCGAGGGCATCGAAAATCTTGACAAAGTTATCTGCATAGACCAAAGCCCCATCGGCAAAACTCCGCGTTCGAATCCCGCAACCTACACGGGCGTGTTCGGAGATATACGAGAGTTGTTTGCGTCGCTTCCCGACGCAAAAGCAAGAGGTTACACGGCAGGCAGATTTTCCTTCAACGTCAACGGCGGAAGATGCGAACATTGTCAGGGCGACGGCATCATCAAAATCGAAATGCACTTTTTGCCTGATGTTTATGTGCCGTGTGAAGTCTGCAAGGGCGCAAGGTATAATCGCGAAACTCTCGAAGTGCGCTACAAAGGCAAAAACATCAGCGAAGTGCTGGATATGACGATAGAGGAAGCCACCGAGTTTTTTGCCAACATACCCAAAATCAAAAACAAAATCAAAACGCTCAACGACGTCGGCTTGGGTTACGTCAAACTCGGTCAATCCTCAACCACTTTGAGCGGCGGCGAAGCGCAACGCGTCAAACTTGCCACCGAACTTTCTCGTCGTTCCACCGGCAAAACCGTCTACATCCTCGACGAACCGACCACCGGACTTCACACACACGACGTCGCAAAACTCATCACCATTCTCGACCGACTTGTCGAACAAGGCAACACCGTCATCGTCATCGAACACAATCTCGACGTCGTCAAAGTTGCCGACAACGTCATCGATCTCGGCCCCGACGGCGGCGATCGCGGAGGCACGATAGTTGCGCAAGGAACCCCCGAAGAGGTGAGCTGTGTAGCTCAATCCTACACCGGACAATTCCTTAAAAATGCGCTATTTGGCGAATAACTGCGTCAAAGCCCTTTTGCTCTCCCGTCACGTACGCGTCAGTACGTTGGGCGTGTTCACAAAAGGGCTTTTTCTTGTTCTTCATCCAAATATCGCATTTTTACAAAACGTGCTATTTGGCAATAACTGCGTCAGAGTGCCATCTCCAAACAGTCACGTACGGCAAAGTACGCTCCTGTCTGTCGACCGACACTCTTTCTTGTTCTTCATCCAAATATTGCGTTTTTGCAAGACGTGCAAAATTACGTCAAACTTGTTATCCATCGATTTAGTGCACTTTTGAAAATGTGCTATTTGGCGTATAATTTGTTGTAGATATAGCGTATTCCCAAAAATAACTTTATAAAAAAATCGAGCGCATCGCTCGATTTTTTTCATCAATACTCTTTTCGACCAAGAAGATAATCCGTTGAACAATCAAAGTAATCTGCAATTGCACAAAGCATTTCAAACGTACATTCACGCTCGCCGTTTTCCCAATACGATACCATACGTACTGATACACCCAAAGTGTCGGCGAGTGTCGCTCTCGACATGCTTTTTTCTAAACGCAAACTTTTCAATCTTTCAGGAAACAAAACGTTGCTCATATTTCGATAATAGAACAAAATGTTCTTTTGGTCTTGACTGGGAACATTATGTTCCGTATAATATACGTATACAAATCGGAGGATATTTCTGCAAAAGAGTGCTTTACGACAAGTTCGCGAAATTTGCACGTCATTGTATGAAATTGCAATCAAAGGAGATTTTATATGGAACATTACAATTTGGACGAAGACGAAGTCGTTTTGTACAAAGGCGATGTCGTTTTCAAAGAAAAAACGCAAAGTACGCAGATAGTTTTGACGAACAAGAATTTGGTTTTTATCGACGTAGTGAAAAAAATATTTGCACACGACGAAATCGAAACGCAAATATATCCCGTGAACGAAATAAAAATGTATGAGGGCGTTCCGCAAGTAAAAGCAAAATCAAACGACGTTGAAATATACTTAAAAACAAAAGAACTTGAGTTCGGTTTTCAGTCGAAAAACGAAGTATATAAATTTCGAAGTGCAATAATCAAATTGCTTACAGGTAAAACCGGCTTTGAAAGAGGAGCGGATAAGGTCAAAGACAAAATAGACGTTGTAAACGACACTTTCGGAGTGGACGTTGTCAAATCGACGGAAGACGTTGTCAAAAACGGAATTGTCGAAAGTATCGGCGGATTGTTTGAAAAAGTCGGGAAAATAGGGAAGGCGATGTTCGGCAAAAAGAAATAACGAATGCAATAAAAAAATCGAGCGGCGCGCTCGATTTTTTTATTGCAAATATCAACCTCGGATTTATTCGATGCCGAAGGAGTTTTTGAGCAAAAACGATATGAGGGATGATACGGACGAATGAGATATCGTCGATAAATCCGATGTGCAAAATCCGTACATCGCAAGCGGAGTGTCACCGACAAAAGAGATTGACGGGGTATAGTCGGACAGTGCTTTGGCAACGGCTGCAAGCATGTCGCCGAAGAGGGAAGTCGACAAAACGACGTCGAGTGTAGTCGGATTTTTGATTATCGTGTTCAAAACGTCGGTGACGTCTTGCATATCGACGGATACAAAAGGATAATCCTCGTTGACGTCGGCGACGATTTTTCGCCAGAGTTTCGAAGAGGTGAGTTTGTCGGCTTTGTCGGCAAGTGTAAGAGCGCGGCGGGAGTCGTTTGCGATGTCGTAGGCAACGCGTGCGGCGCGTTCGATTTCAAGTTCGCTGTATCTTTCGACGTCATAGGCTTCACGGCCGAAAGAGGAGTTGTTCGCAAAGCCTTTTTCGCCTTCGTATATGCCGCCGTTTTTGTCTTGAACTATGCAATACAAGTGGTTTACACTGTCGATATTGCGTGATAAAGTTGCGATTTGTGCATAAAGACCCAATGATTTACGTATGGAATCGGCAATACGTTCTTCCTGATTGTCCGCCGCAAAAAACAGAATCGCATTTGCGGTTTTTGCTTTTTCAAGCACGTCGGCATCGCAAAAATCCGACGATTGAAAATCGAATTTCAAGTATTGATTTTCGCAAGAAGAGAGTTGCGTTTTCGCCTGTGCAAAAAACGAGTTTTCTTGTTGATTTGTTTTGCTGCTTAAAAATAGTATTCTGTTCATAGCCGTGCGCTTTAATATTGGAATTTATATTTATATTATAGCTTTTTTAATAATATAGCAATTTGCTTTTTCGGTCAATTTGATTTTTATCTGCGATCTTATGCGTATAAATGTATTAAAATTGCATATAAATACTGAATAATTTATAAAATATGCATAAAATGTAAAAAATATAAAAATTATTTGTAAATTTATGCAAAAACAGTTGCAAAAATAATTCTACGTTGCTATTATATGTCGGTAAATTGAAAATAAAGTTATTCGGAGATATAAAACCATGAAAAAAATAACAAAAATCAGCATATCCGTTTTGTTGATCGCAACCGTTGTCGGCGCATGCTTCGCGCTTGTTGCGTGCAACGACGACAGTTCGAATTTAGTGGCGGTTGCCGCAACCGATCTTTTGCAAGAGGACTTCGGCATTGCAGTCACAAAAGGCAACACCTCGCTTATGTCGGCTGTCAATCAGGTTGTCGACGAGTGGCTTGCAAACGGCAAAATGAATCAATATATGGATTATTACACCGCGCTTGCGAACGAAGAAAACGGCGGCGAAGCGGCGGTTGCTCCCGACGGCTTGCAAACGAGTTGGGATTTCGGCTCTGCAAGCGAAGTCGTGACGATGTACACCGAGTCGGGTTTTGCGCCGTACGAGTTTGTCAAAGGCACGAGCGTTGTCGGACTTGACGTTGCCATAATGTCGCAAGTTGCGCTCAATACGGGCAAAAAGCTCGAAGTGAAAGACGTCATGTTCGACGTCATCGCAACAAACGTCGCGCAAGCAAGCGGCGACGCAGTGGGTGCGGCAGGCATTACTATCAACGACGAACGCAAACAAGTCGTGGATTTCAGCCATGTTTATTCAAGCTCTACTCTCGTCGTCGTGTCCAAAGACGGACAATTCAAGAGCGTCAAAGATCTTGCCGGCAAGAGCGTAGGCGTTCAAGAGGGCACGAGCGGCGACCTTATCATCAGTGCGGCAAAGGGTGCGGGATACGTCTATGAAAACGAGGACGGTTCGGAAGTCGTCGTCAAGGCAGAGGGCGCAACCGTCAAGCAGTACAAGCAATACGCTCTTGCTCTTCAAGACCTCAAAAACGGACGTATCGACGCAATTCTCATGGACAAACTCCCTGCGGAATTGATGCTCAAATAAGTCGAATAGGTGATATCATGATTTTAGCGGCAACTTTGCAAGAGCGTCTATACCGCGCTTTCATTTACGACGACAGGTACAAACTCTATTTTCAAGGATTGGGCAACACATTGCTCATCGCCTTTCTTGCCACGCTTATAGGTGTGGCTATCGGCGTAGTTTTGGCAATGATAAACTACGTTTCCAAAAAGACGGGAAAGCTCAAAGTTCTGTCCGCAATCTCAAAAACCTACATAATGATTATCCGCGGAACGCCCGTGGTTTTGCAACTGTTCATAATGTATTTCGTGGTGCTTGCTTCCTCAAACAACGGCATCGCAATCGGCGCGCTTACGTTCGGTTTAAACTCCGGCGCATACGTTGCCGAAATCGTCAGGGCAGGTTTCGAGAGCGTGGATTACGGTCAAATGGAAGCGGGCAGATCGCTTGGTATGTCAACGGGACAAACGATGATAAGAGTCGTTACTCCGCAAGCCGTGCGCAACGTTTTGCCGCCTCTTTTCAACGAGTTTATCACTCTTGTCAAGGAAACGGCAATTGTGGGATATGTCGGCATACTCGACCTTGGCAAAGTGCCCGGAATCATTCAATCGAGGACGTTCGATTATTTGTTTCCCTTGCTCATTGCGGCGTGTATGTATCTCGTCATAGTTATGGGGCTTACGGGCATACTGAAACTTGTTGAAAAACAGATGGCAAAAACCGATCGCAATTACAAAAAAATAAGTGTTCGCGGAAAGAAAAAAGACTATATCGTGGAGGCGTAATTATGTTGAGTGCAATAAATCTTACAAAAAAATTCGGCGATTTGCTTGTTCTTGACGATATCACCGAAACGATAAACGAGGGCGAAAGGGTGGTTATTGTCGGTCCCAGCGGCGGTGGAAAATCCACGTTTTTGCGTTGTCTGAACTGTCTTGAAGATCCGACTGCGGGCAAGATTATGTTTGACGGAGTGGACCTTGCAGACCTGAAAGTCGACATCAACGAACAGCGTGAAAAAATGGGTATGGTTTTTCAACAATTCAACCTGTTCAACAACATGACGGTGAAGAAAAACATTACGCTTGCCCCCGTGCAGATCGGAGTTAAAAACATGCGCAAAGCAAAGCGTCAAAACGCTTTGGTACCCCTTTACAACAAGTGGTTTGAAACCTTTGGCGAAAAGCACAATCAAAAGATAGACAAAAAGGTCGAATTGCTCAAATCTAAACTTGAATCGCTAAAACTGCAACTTGAACCTATCGTTTGTGCATGGGAAGGTACAAAAGTCATAAAAGAGATAAGCGGAAAATCATATGCCACATATGATGCGAAACTCACAAAACAGAAACTCGGTCTTACCGAGAAAATAGAAAACGTCGAGCGCAAAATCACTCACTCGACTCACGCTCGGAAAATGGAGCCGAAACCCGTGCTTTATACCTCGAAAAAGCAAATCAAGCAGGATGCAGACAACCGCGCGGACGAACTTTTGAAGCGTATAGGACTCGAAAGCAAAGCTGACGTTTACCCGTCGACTTTGAGCGGCGGTCAAAAGCAAAGGGTTGCCATTGCTCGCGCGCTTGCGATGAATCCCGAAGTCATGCTCTTCGACGAGCCGACTTCCGCTCTCGATCCCGAAATGGTGGGCGAAGTGCTTGACTTAATCAAACAGGTTGCAAACGAAGGTATGACGATGGTTATCGTAACGCACGAGATGGCTTTTGCAAGAGAAGTCGGCACTCGGATTCTCTTTATGGCAGAAGGCAAAATTCTCGAACAAGCACCGCCGGATGAGTTTTTTACCAACCCTAAATGCGACCGTCTCAAAGAGTTTTTGCACAAAGTGCTGTAATGTGCCAATGAAAAACGAACAAATAAAATTGTCCAAGCAGAGCCTTGCTAAAATTAAGAACATAAGAAAAAGCAGAATCGAGAAATCTGTGTAAGTGATAAAGAAGAATATGCATAAACAAAAACCGCCGAATCGAATCGGCGGTTTTTTGCGTGTTTTTTTATCATTATTCAAACAAAAATCCGGTTGTCTTCAAAGTGCGATTTCCACATCGCCGATAGGATATGCTTTGCAGGAGTGGATATATCCGAACATCTCGTCTGCGTGGCGAAGGAGCACGCCTCTTGGCATAAACACTTTGCCCGAAACAAGTTTGACTCTGCAAAGCGAACATTCGCCGCTACGGCAGCATACGTTGACTCTGACGTCTGCTCGTTCAAGCGCACACAAAATCGATTCATTGCATTTTGCGTCGATAATCTTGTCGCCTACTTTGAGTTTGAAAACCTCTGTGCCGCTCAATTCTTGCGGAAAACCCGGTTCGTTTTGAATGTCTTGGCGTGTGCCAAACATCTCGCGGCGGATATCGCGTGGACGGACATTGAGAGAGTGCAAAGCCTCAACACAGAAGTCTGTCATCACTTGCGGACCGCAAAGGTAGAATGTTGTTTTGCTCAAATCTTTGACGACCTCGCTTATGCAGTTTGCATCGATAAAACCGCTTCTGTCGCCGCCTTTTGCGTCCTTGTCCGACAAAATCAAGGTGTAGGTGAAGTTGGGGTAGGTTTTTGCAAATGCTTTGAGTTCACTGTCAAAGATTGCCGCCTCGGCGTTTCTTGCGCCGTAGAGAAGATGCACTTCACGCTCCAAACCTCTCTCCAAAATTTCGCGAATCATCGACATAAACGGGGTGATACCCGAGCCGCCTGCGAGGAAAACCGAGCGTTTGTAGTGGAAAACGGGGTTGAAGTGGAACACGCCGGCAGGTCCGTTGGCTTGCAGAGTGTCGCCTACTTTCGCACGGTCGAGGAAGTAGTCGGACACAAAGCCGCCCTTGATGCGAGCAACGGTGATTTCATAATACGCTCTTTGGCGCGGCGAGGAGCAAATCGAGTAGGGACGAGTGGTTCTCACGCCGTCGATTTCGACTGCTACGTTGATATATTGACCTGCCTCAAACGGGGGAAGATATCCGTTTTCGCTGACGAAACGAATGGTTTTTGCGTCTTTTGTGGCAGAGATTATCTCGGAGATTCTCAAATTCAAAACCGCAGGGTGAAGTTGATTGACAATTCTTTGCGTTCTTGTTTTGTCAAGAGAAAAGTCTTTGCCGACTTTTTCGGAAACGGCAATTTCGTTGAGGATGTTTTTACCGTTTTTCATTGTGCCGATGAGAGTTTCTTTTATTGTTTTCATATTACTTCATCTCCTTCAAAATTCTGTTTGCGATTTTGTTGCCGTACATATAGTTCGGACCGAAACCGCAGGTATTCACCCAGCCCGACGCAAAGTAAAGGTTGTCGATAAACATTTCTTGCGGGAAGAAGAACACCGAGGATTTGAGGTTTTGCTCATAGCCGTAAATTGCTCCGCCCGGGTGGTGCAGATAGCGCATATGCGTGATAGGCGTTGCGATTTCGATTTCCTCGATATGGTCTCTTAGGTTGGGATAGAGTTTTTCGAGGCGGTCGACAATCGTGTTGGCGGCGGCGTATTTTGCGTCGTAGTATTCCTCGGGAGAGAGTTTTTCCCACGCGTCGCTAAATTTCAGAGTGCCTGCCGTAAGCACGCTCGTGCCTGCGGGATATCCGTCCTTGTCGTCAACAGTGTAGCAAGTCGATACGATAGGGTCGATTGTCGTGTCGAGGCAGTACGCGTTTTTGAAGTCGCGGTTTGCGTCCAGGCTCGAATAAGTGAGGTTGAACGAATCCTTGAATCCGACTTCTTCGGGAGGACAGTCAAGCGCAATAAAACAGGTGAGAGCAGAGATACCCACATCATAGTTTTTGAAGTAGGGGATAACTTCATTTGGCAGTTTGTCCTCGTCGATGAGGTTGTTGTAGGTCACTGTCGGAGATACGTTGGACACGACGACTTTTGCGCGGTATTCCTCGCCGTTTTGGTCGATTGCGCCGATTGCCTTGCCGTTTTCGACAATGATTTTGTTGATTCCGCAGTTGAGTTTTACCTCGCTTCCCGTCTTGACGATTGCGTCCATAAGTGCTTGCGACATAACTTGCGAGCCGCCTCTCAAATAGTAGGGCTTGTCGCTGATATAAATCGCCGTGCATTGCGCAAGTATGGAGAAGGGGAACTTTTCGGGCGGTACACCCATAAAGCACCAGTATGCCGACAAGCAAAGTTGAATCTCTTTGCCCTTGAAAATCTCGCTCAACACGTCGTCGGTGCTTCTTGCGCCGTATGTCGCAAGAGTGGGGTAGAGCTTGGGAAAACCGACTTTCATAATCGCCTTTTTCAAAGCGTTCGGCTCGCCCGTGGACTTTGCGCTCTTTGCAGCGAAGTCACCTGCTTCTTTGTAGAACTTAAAACAAATGTCAAAATACTTCAAGATACCCTCTTTTTCTTCGGGGAACATCTTGATGAGTGCTTGCTCCGCTTTCTTTCTGTCGGCAGGAATAGGCACGCGCTTGCCGCCCGGCAAGTTGATGGAAAAGAGAGAGTCGATTGGAATCCACTCGATTTTGTCCAGAATTCCGTATTCGGCAAAAAGTTTGCGCAACGGACCCGGATTCTGCTCCGTACCCATCGATGAGAGCTGGTGAAGTGCAACTTCAAATTCAAAGCGTCCGCGTCTGAAAGACGTACCGCATCCGCCGGGGATATTGTGTTTTTCAAACACGCACACTTTTTTGCCTGCTTGCGCCAAGGTCAACGCCGCGGATAAACCGCCGTTGCCCGAGCCTATGATAATGGCGTCGTAAGTTTTCATTCGATTCCTCCAAAAATTGTTTGGTCTAACCAAGACTCATTATAAATAAAACGTATCAAATGTCAATGCAAATTTATCGAATAGCGTTACAATGCCTGAAAATTGACAAAAACTTGAAATAATCCTTGCAATTTTTTCAGGTTTTGCTATATAATGCAATCGTGGTATTTGGTTAAACCAAAGTTTGAAAAGGAGTGAAAATGAAATTCAATCAAATCATTGCGCCTTCAATGAAGGAGTTGTTTATCAAAGAAATCGAAGCACTCATACTGTCGGGACAATTGAAAGTCGGCGACAAATTGCCCACCGAGCGCGAACTTGCCGACGAGATGAAAATCAGTCGCACAATCGTCAACTTGGGTTTGTCGGAATTGAAAAACAAGGGCTTTATCGACATCGTGCCGAGAAAAGGCGCGTTTGTTGCCGACTATGCAAAAAACGGCAAGCTCGACACTTTGATTTCAATCATAAACTTCAACGGCGGTAGGTTTGACAAAAAAACCGTCAATTCCATTATGGAATTCAGGCGTATCAACGAGGGCGAAGGCACTTATCTGGCGGCAAAATATCGCACGGACGAGGACGTAAAACAGTTAAAAAGCATTCTCGAAGACGTCAAAAACTGTGACGACAGGGTGGAAATCGCCCACAAACTTTTCAAGTTTCACCACGTGATTTTGTGTGCGTCCGGCAACAATATTTTTCCGCTTGTCTACAATGCTTTTGAAAGTTTTTTCCTCAAACTCATATCTTCGCTTTTCGGCTATTGCGACAAGGAAGAAATCCTTTTCGGGCTTGATAAGGTGGTTGCCGCAATCGAGCAAAAGGACTGCGAGGGCGCACGCAATCAAATCGAAACAATTTTCAAAAACGGTATCGAAGACATCAATAAACACTGCATTGACTATTCGGTATATTGATTCTTTGTCGCAAAATACTCACAAATTGCGGTTGACAGGTTGCAATCGCAATCTTTAAGGTGCGTTAAGGTCGTTTTCCGCACTTTACAAATCGATTTATAAATGTTAACATATAATGTAATCTTGTAAATCTATGTACGTGCGGATGATACGAGCGGATGCGTTGCAATGATTTTGCAACTCTGAGCGCGAGTTGACGAAAAGGAATATGAAATACGGCGAATTCAAACAACAGTTTCAAGCGATAAAAGACGGTCGGGCAAGTTTTGCGCCCGTCTATATCGTGTCGGGCGACGATGAGTATTTGAAAGACGAGGTGATTGCCTTGTTCAAGAGCGCGGTCGATCCCGAATATGCCGATTTCAATTTTTCAAGCGTGTCGGGGGACGGCGGTATGAGCGAGGCGATAGATGCGGCGTACACGTTTCCTATGTTCGACAATCGCAAAGTGGTGCTTTTGTCTTTGGAGAGCGCACCGAGCGAGAGCGACAAAACCGCTTTTGAAAAGTATCTTTCAGATCCGTGCGAAACGAGCGTTCTCGTCATAGACTGCGACGACGAAATCGCCAAAGCGTTCAAGAGCAAAAAGGCGCAGGCGGTAAGCTGCTCACGCCTTGACGACGTTGAGATTTTGAGCGAAATCGACGAGCTTTGCAAAAAGCCGCCTCAAATCAAAATCGACCGAGATGCCGCCGTGGAACTTATATCCAGAACGCAGGGCAGTATGGCGCGCATAGCAATCGAAATCGCCAAACTCAAATCGTACAGCAACGGCACGATAACCAAAATCGACGTGTGCGAGATGGTGAGCGCGGATATCGATTTTCAGATATACGAACTTGCAAACGCCGTGAGTGAAAAGAACGCCGCCAAGGCTCTCGAAGTGCTTGACGTATTTTTCAAAAACGGCATAAGAGGCGTGACGATAATCAACAGACTTTACGACAAGTATCGCAATATGTTGCATGCCGAACTGAACAAGGGACTTTCAAACGACGACCTTGCAAAGTTGCTCGGAATGAAGAGCGGCGCAGTGTATTTTTTGAAAAAAGTGTCCTCAAACTATTCTCAAATGCGCTTGAAAAGATGTGTGGACTATTTGCACGCGTTGCAATTTGACGTGCTTACCGGCAAACGCGGCGACGTGAGCGCAATCCACGAAGCAATATTGCAGTTGCTTGTCATTTAAGGAGATAATATGCAAAACAAAATTGACAAAAAGTATTACGTGTGGATATGGTTGGGACTTATTTTTGCCACGTTCGTTCGCAACGTTTTCCCAATATATTCGCAAATTAACGGCATGCTTGCAGAGGCTTCCAGATTGAGCACTTTGAGCGGCGTGTTTTCGATAGTTTTTTCCTACGGACTTATTCCCGCGGCGGTGACCTTCCTTCTTGCGCTCATACTTTACTACATCACCGCGCGCCGTCACGTCAACTATATCAGCCGCAACGATTTTTGTTATTGGGTGATGATATTCACCGCAGTGCCGCGAGTGATTGTGGGTATAGTCGAGAGCTTTGCAATCCTCAATCCGAACGTCTACGTGTTCACATCGACGGTGCTCGACGCATTGCTGTTGCCGGCATCATATCTTACGATGTTCCTTTGGATATTTGCAAAGAAATACAAGCTCAATCCCGTTGAAAAGCGCAACTCGTTTGCGACGCTTTCGACGATATATATGATCTTTTACGGCATAGGCGTGCTCGGTGAAAATCTGACGATCGTCGCACTCGGCGCGGACAAGGAGCTTGCAAGCGAACTTGCCGATTATTTGAGCCAACTCGGCTATATCGTCGACACTATATCAACGCCTCTTCAAACGGTGTCCAGCGCGATTGCGATATGCGTTTTCGCCGCTTATCTGGTTGCGGTGATAGTGCTTGCGATTTTGTTTAGAAAAAAATCGGACGAGTTCAGAAACGAGGATACGAGGGACGCGTATTTCGAAAAACACCCCGTCGGATACGGCTACGAGCGCAGGGACGACGTGGGCGACACGTTTGACGAGTTTGAAAGAAAACACGTACACAAAAAAGACGATTCCGACGACGATCACAAGTCGGGCGGCGGAAACGTGTTTGACGAATTCGATATTTGATTGAAAGAAAATTCGATAAAAATTCCGCAAAACAGCGGTTAGAGAGGGTTTTATGGCATACAACTTTGCTCAATACGCAAACGGTATCAACCTTTATTTCATCATCGATATGGTGATTTTGGTGACCGTTTTCGCAATTATGCTGAGCTTTTTCGTTTACAAACGCAACATGAAAGTGTTTTTCCTGTTGTTGCTCGGCGCGGTGCTGGACGTGCTTGTCAACGTGCTTTCCGAACTGTTGGGAGGTGCGGTTTTGGCTATATCGAAATATGTTATGCATTTTGTTGTGGTCTTTGACATAGTGGCGGCGTGCGTGGTGTATCAAAACGACCTCAAAAACCTCTTCCAAAAGGTTTCGACGGCAAAAGGTTTTGAAACGCACAACAGCGACGACGAGCTCCGCGACGCAACGGCGGAGATTCTCACCGCATGTCAGGATATGGCAAAACAAGACGTGGGCGCAATCATTATCATCGACAGCGCGGGCGACATACACGACAACATTCTTGACACGGGCACAAGGCTCAACGCAACCCTCAGCGCGCCGCTTTTTGAAAGTATTTTCAACACCAAAGCCCCCCTTCACGACGGCGCGGTTATCGTCAGAGGCAACAAAATTATTGCGGCAGGCTGCTTTTTGACGCTCACTCAACGCAACGTGAACAAAGAGATGGGCACAAGACACCGCGCGGCAATCGGCATCACGGAAGACACCGACGTATTGTCAATCGTCGTCAGCGAGGAAACCGGCATAATCTCCGTTGTCAAACACGGCGAAATCAAGCGATATATGACAATGGACAAGCTCAAAGACGAAATCGAAGAAGCATACGGCATTTCGCCAACGGCTATCGCGCTTCGCGAAGCACATGCAAACCGCAAAATCGGCGGCAGAATCCGCAGAAACGGGAGATTCAAATGAAAACGATAAGAACTTGCGATATTCTCGTGCCTAACGGTTGCGACCACAACAAATGGTCCGTCGTTGCGTGCGATCAGTTTACGTCCGAACGCGGATATTGGAAAAAGCTCGAAGAGTACGTGGGGGAGAGCCAAAGCACGCTCAAACTCATTTTCCCCGAAGCGTATCTCGAAGACGAGGACAAGGACGAGCGCATACTCAACATCAACCGCACGATGAAAGAGTATCTCGACGGCGGTGTGTTCAAAACATTGCAAGACAGCTTTATCGTGTGCAAGCGCACCACGGCAAGCGGTATTTCTCGTTTGGGCATCGTGCTTGCGGTTGACCTCGAAGATTATTGCTTTACGCATCCGTCGAACGCGCATATACGCTCAACCGAAGGCGTCGTTCTCGACAGAATACCGCCGCGCCTCAAAATAAGGCAAGACGCTCCCGTGGAACTGCCGCACATCATGTTGCTTATCGACGACAGAAAGCACTCCGTCATCGAACCTATTTGGAGCGAGCGCGCAAGCCTTGAAAAAGTGTACGATTTCGATCTCAATATGGGCGGCGGACATCTCGAAGGGTATCGTATAGACGCACAAAAAGTCATTGACGTTTTTGAAAAATACGTCGATTCGGTGCAGAATCTTTACGGCGGAGATAAGAACGATTTTATCTTTGCGGTCGGAGACGGCAACCACTCTCTTGCCACGGCGCAAGCGCATTGGAATCGCATAAAAGAGGGGTTAACGGAGTCGGAAAAGGCAGTTCATCCTGCCAGATTTGCACTTTGCGAGGTTGAAAACCTGCACGACGAGGGCATAGTTTTCGAGCCGATACACCGCTTTGTGTTCGGCGTTGGCGAGGACTTTGTGCCGTATATGCAAAAAGCTCTTTCGGGTGAAAAGGAAATCGTCGCTTTCGACAAAAACGCCGAATACAAATTGCACGTGGACAAGATCGGAGCAAAGGCGATAAAAGAAGTCCAGGACGCAATCGACGCATACATAAAAGAGCATAGCGGCTGCATTGTGGACTACATCCACGGCATAGAACATCTCAAAGACGTTGCGGCGCACAACGACGGCGTTGCAATCGTCATGCCGAAAATCGAAAAGGAAGAACTGTTCGGTTACGTCCTCAAAAACGGCACTCTTTGCCGCAAAGCGTTCTCAATGGGCGAGGCGGAAGAAAAGAGATATTATTTCGAAGCAAAAAGAATAAAATAATTTGTGCTTTTGCACGGGCGGTTGCAAAAGTAGACGCATAAAATAGTGTAGGGACACAATATGAAAGTTTGCAAATTCGGCGGAACGTCTATGGCGAACGGCGAGACGATTTCTCGTGTAATCGACATCGTAAAGAGCGATCCGCAAAGAAAATATATCGTTGTTTCCGCGCCCGGAAAACGCAGCTTGGCGGACGTCAAAGTGACGGACGCTCTTTATGCGTGCTTCAACGAAAAACTTGAAAAAGGCAACTGCACACAGTCTTTCGAGGTCGTGCGCAAACGCTTCAAAGATATCGTGCGCGCACTGGATTTGGATTTCGATATAGATTCCGTTCTCGATGAGGTCAAGGCGGGCATCGACAAGAGCGTTACAAAGGATTACGCCGCATCGAGAGGCGAGTATCTCAATGCGCTCATCTTGGCAAAAAAGTTGGGATTTGAATTTGTCGATACGCAAAATATCATAAAATTCAGCGACGAAAAATTGCAAATGCACTATTCGCTCGATCTCATTAAGCAAAGGCTTGAAGGGGTGGAATACGCCGTTATCCCCGGTTTTTACGGCTCGAATCGCGACGGAAGGATCACCACTTTTTCACGCGGCGGCTCGGATATAACGGGTGCGCTCATCGCGCGCGCCGTCGGTGCGGACGTGTACGAAAACTGGACGGACGTAGACGGATTTTTGACCGCCGATCCAAGAGTTGTGGACAGCCCCGAAATCATCGATTTTTTGAGCTATCGCGAACTTCGCGAGCTTGCGTATATGGGAGCGGAGGTTTTGCATCCCGAATCCATATTCCCCGTGCGTAGCGTTGGAATCCCCATCAATATCAAAAACACTTTCAATCCGACCTATCACGGCACTATGATAGTTGCCGAAAAAAATCTGCCGAAAAACAAAAAAATCATCACCGGTATCGCAGGCAAAAAAGGCTTTACCATCATCAATATCGAAAAGGATATGATGAACTCCGAAATCGGCTTTGGCAGAAAAGTGCTTTCCGTGCTTGAATTTGAAGGAATATCTTTCGAGCACGTGCCGTCGGGCATAGATACGCTTTCCGTCGTCATTCGCGACGAGTACATCGCCGGCAAAATGCAAAAGGTGCTTGCCGCTCTTCAAGAGTCCATAAACGCCGACAATATCGAAATCCACAGCGGACTTTCCCTCATCGCAACCGTCGGACACAATATGGCGTCAAGACAGGGCACTGCCGCAACCCTTTTCGGCGCACTTGCCGACGCAAACGTCAACGTCCGCATGATAGACCAAGGCTCTTCCGAGCTTAATATCATCGTGGGTGTGGACACCTTCGATTATGAGAAGGCTATAAATTCAATTTATCACGCCTTCAAACAATGACCGCGCTATTTGGCGAATAACTGCGTCAGGCACGACTTGCTCCAAAATCATGTACTATATGTACATTGGGTTTTGTTTCAAGCCGTGCCTTTCTTGTTCTTCATCCAAATAGCGCGGTCATTGTAAATAGCATGGTCGGGTTCGCGAATAACTGTGTCAGGCACGACTTGCTCCAAAATCATGTACCAAATGTACATTGGGTTTTGTTTCAAGCCGTGCCTTCCTTGTTCTTCATCCAAATATCGCGGCCATTGTAAATAGCATGGTTGGGTTCTCGAATAACTGTGTCAGACACGACTTGCTCCAAAAAAGTAAGCAACAAAAAAGCACTCGTTGAGTGCTTTTGATTTTTAGTAGTTTCTTCTGCCGATGAGGTAGTCAACCGACACGCCGAAGAAGATGCTCAATTCAATCAAAGTGTCGTAGTTCGGTTGATTTCTGCCGACTTCCCAGCCCGATATGGTGGATTTTGACACCTTGAGATGCTCCGCAAGGTCTTGTTGGAGCATGTTTTTCTCTTGACGCAGAGATTTCAATCTTTCGGGGAAGCAACTGTGCAGCATTTTTCTGTCCTTTATTTATTGTATATATATAATAATACACAATTCGTGTTGATGTCAATTGTTGTTTGCGTTTTTGCGGTGAAATAGACGTAAAAATTCCGTAATCGTTTTCTGCACCGAGCAAAAAGAAGTTTTGAAGCGGTGGCAAAAATAAAGCAGCGCGGCGCATTGCAAGGTTGATTTATCCTGTTGTTTGGTGTACAATAAATCTAGGTGAAAATATGAAAGTTTCAAAGGTAATAAAATATACGTTATACTGGCTTGTGCAATGCACGTGGGGGATTTTGCAAACGCTGTTGGGGCTTGTGTTTTTCCTTAGATACGCGCACTGCAAGCATGAGTTTTATCACGGTGCGGTGCTTACCTATCACGACGGCAACTGGGGCGGAGTTTCGCTCGGTTCGTTTATTTTTGTAAACGCAAATCGCCCGGGAATCTGGACAAAAGACGCACGCGTTCACGAGTACGGACACACGATTCAATCGCTTATATCGGGACCTTTCTATATGTTTGTCGTCGGCATTCCGTCAACGATCTGGTGCAATACGAAATCTTTGCACGAAAAGAGAATGCGAGGCGAGATGAACTACTACGACTTGTACTGCGAAAGAGACGCAAACACGCTCGGCGCATGGGCAACAAAAGAAGAAAAGCCCAAACGCGAAAATACGGGCGAGGAACTGCGCAGACGCGGAATTATTACGGACTGAGATTTGGACGAAAATATAAACGCAATTTGTGCAACGTTCGGACAAAAAACATGGACGCAAACGGACAAAAACGCAGACAAAATAACGGACGTAAACGTGCCGCAAAAGGACAAAAATAAGGACAAAATGGAAGACAGATACACAAGGACAAAAATGCTCATCGGCGACAAAATCGACGCTCTCAAAGCGGCGAAAGTTTTGGTTTGCGGCGTAGGAGGTGTAGGCGGCTACGTGGTTGAAGCTCTCGCAAGAGTCGGAGTCGGTACAATTGCGGTTTTGGATAACGACGTGTTTTCAGATAGCAATCTCAACAGACAAATTCTTGCCACCGTAGACACAATCGGGAAACGCAAAACCGAGGTTGCGGAGCAAAGAATAAAAGCCATAAATCCCGATTGCAAAACGATTGCGTACGACTTGTTCTATATGCCCGACACTGCGCAGAGCGTGCCTGTTGAAGACTTTGATTATATAGTTGACGCAATAGACACCGTGAGTGCAAAACTCGCGCTTATTGTTTGTGCAAAAAATGCGGGAGTGCCTATCATCTCGTGCATGGGGACGGGCAATAAACTCGGAACGAATTTCGAGGTTTGCGACATATACAAGACAAGCGTTTGCCCCCTTGCAAAAGTTATGCGAAAAGAGCTTAAATCAAGAGGAGTGAAGTCCTTAAAAGTCGTTTATTCAAAGGAAGAACCGCTTATTCCCAAAGATACTCCCGAAGAAAACGGAAGGCATATACCGGGCAGCATATGTTTTGCGCCGGCAATTGCGGGCATGGTGCTTGCAAGCGAAGTCATAAAGGATATAGCAAAGCTGTAAATTGCAAAACCCAACGTTTATACCATAAAAACAACACGGTAAAATATCGGTTTCGACAGAAATTGCAAAATGCAAAATAAGATAAAGTTGAAAAATCATAAGACATGCAAAGTATATTCGACGGAAAACTCAATATCGAAGTTGCCGTTGCAAGCGGAATAGAAGCCGTTTGCAAGCGAGAACTTTTGCGCCTCGGTTACACTCCCGGCGGAGCGAATTTAGGACGCATAGAATTTGAAGGCGACTTTAAAGACGTGTTGCGAGCCAACGTGTTTTTGCGCACGGCAAACAGGGTGCGTATCGTGCTTGCAAAGTTCAAAGCGCAAACCTTCGACGAGCTATTCGACGGCATATACGCAATGCGTTGGCAAGATATATTGACTAAGGACGCAAGGATCGTTGTCGACGCAAAATCCGCAAAAAGCCAACTTTTTGCTTTGCGCTCTATTCAGAGTATAACCAAAAAGGCGATCATATCCAAACTTGCAAGCACTCTCGGAGGTTCGTTTGACGAGAGCGGAGCGACATATTGCGTCGAAGTTTCGTTTTTCGACGACGAAGCGACGGTTACGCTCGATACGTCGGGCGAAGGCTTGCACAAAAGAGGTTATCGCACGTATTTGGGCGACGCGCCAATACGCGAAACGCTTGCTGCGGCTATGATAGAACTTTCCGTATGGAATCCCGACAGAGCGTTTATAGATCCGTTTTGCGGATCGGGCACGATTCCCGTCGAGGCCGCGTTTATAGGACTGGATATCGCGCCGTGTATGAACAGAAATTTTGCATGCGAAAGTTTTGCAAACGTGCCTGATTTGCGCCAAATCGTTCAGCAAGAGGCTCAGGAGCGCATAAAGCGCGATAAAGTTTTGCATATAAGCGGATTCGATATCAACAAAGACGCGATAAAACTCGCCTTAAAGCATGCCGAAAGAGCGGGTGTAAAAGACAAAATACATTTGCAAGTCGGAGATATGCGTGAGGTTTCGTCGCGTTTTTCGCACGGAGTTATCGTGACAAATCCGCCTTACGGCGAAAGACTTATGGATGAGGACGAACTCAAACTTTTGTATAGGGATTTCGGCGCGATGACGAAAAAACTCGATGAATGGTGCGTGTATGCAATCACGTCGTATAAGGCATTTGAGAAGTATTTCGGAAGGCGCGCGGACAAGGTGCGAAAGCTGTACAACAGCGAGCTGGAATGCAATTTCTATCAATATCTCGCATCGCCACCTCAAAAGGTCAAAAACAAAAAAGAGTCTTTTGACAATGACGGCAAACAATAATCGAAAATCACAATAAAACCGTTTTATCATATCAAAACATATGATTAAAACGGTGTTTCGGAGAAATAATGAGAGCACTTATACAACGCACTTTCAAATCCGCGCTGTCCGTCGACGGCAAACTCATAAGCGAAATTCCGTCGGGGCTAACCATATTTTTGGGCATCGAAAAGGGCGACACCGAAGAGCAAGCCGACTATTTTGCGCGCAAGGTTGCAAAGCTGCGCGTGTTCAGGGACGAGAACGACAAAATGAATCTCGATATAAACCAAGCGGGCGGAGAGATTTTGCTCGTGTCGCAATTTTCGCTTGCAGGAACGCTGGGCAAGGGCACGGGCAACCGTCCCGATTTCGGCCATGCGGAACTTCCCGACAGAGCGAGATATCTCTATGAAAGGGTGACCGAAAAAATTCGTGAAGAAGGCATCGTTGTCAAAAACGGCGTTTTCGGCGCACATATGTTTATCGAGCAGCAACAAGACGGGCCGTTGTCCTTTGTGTTCGAGTGCTGATTTTGGCTTTTGAGCTTTTCGATTTGGTGAACTATGGTTAAGATAATGTTTGTTTGTCTCGGAAACATATGCCGCTCGCCTATGGCTGAGTGCGTGATGAGCAAGATGATAAAAGACAATAATTTGCAAGATTGCGTAATTGTTGCATCCTCCGCAACGTCTTTTGAAGAAGTCGGCAATCCGATTTATCCGCCTGCGCAGCGCAAACTCAGAGAAAAAGGCGTCGAGGTGCTTGCTCACAGAGCGGTGAGAATTACGCCGAAAGACGCAAAAGAATACGATTATATCGTCGGCATGGAAGAGCGCAACGTGCGCGCGATAAATCAAATCGTCGGTGACACCGGCAAAGTGTACAGGCTTTTGGATTTTTCTTCAAATCCGCGCGATATCGCAGATCCGTGGTGGACGGGCAATTTCGACGTGACTTACGACGACATCGTTGAGGGTTGTGAGTGTCTTTTGAAGTATATCGAGAACAACGATTTGCATTTGGCAAAGTAAAAGTTGAATTTCAGTCGTGAATATTTTTTAAATAACGGCAACGCCGTCAACGGTTTGTTATGGACAAAATAGAAAAAATACTTTTTGAAAACAGAGACGAAAAATATCGCGAGTTTCATTCCTCGCTCCTTCCGAATATAGACGGTCAAAAAATTATCGGCGTGCGTATGCCCACTCTTCGCAAAATCGCAAAGAGCCTTGAAAAAGACGCAAGTTTTTCAAACGAGGATAAAAACGCTTTTCTTTGCAATCTTCCTCACGAATACTATGAAGAAAACATACTGCACTCAATTATGCTTTCTGACGAAAAAGATTTTGACATTGCGATAGAAAAAGTTGAAGTGTTTTTGCCGTATATCGACAACTGGGCGGTGTGCGACACTTTTTCGCCAAAGTGTTTTGAGAAGAGGGTAGACAAACTTTGGAGTTATATCGAAAAATGGCTTTGCTCGGATAAGACGTACACCGTTAGGTTTGGCATAGTATGCGCGATGCGATATTATCTCGACGAAAATTTTTCAACGAATAAATTTGAAAAAGTGATTTCGGTTTCCTCAAACGAATACTACGTCAATATGGCAATTGCCTGGTACGTCAGCGTTGCGCTTGTAAAGCAATACGATGAAGTTTTGCCGTATATTGAAAACAACACCTTGCCAAAGTGGGTACGCAACAAAAGCATCCAAAAAGCATGCGAAAGTTTTCGCATTTCAAACGATAAAAAAGAATATCTAAAAACGCTTAAAATGCACGAATAGTGTTATATTGTTTAAAAATAGGCACAAATTCGACAAAGATTTGTTTGTGAATACACGATAAGTGCTAAAAACCCTACACATCGACATATCAATTTTAAAGTTCCGATTAAAACACATATCGTGTATTGATTTTCATTATATATTGTTTTGATATTTTGTCGTGTTCATTTCAAAAATGAATTAAAACATATGATTTAGAATTCAAACATTCGTATTTTAACCTACATATTTAAAATAAATGTTGGGTTTTGGGATAAAAACACTATCTTTTTTGATTTTTATGTGTTATAATCCACATATAATATAGTTATTAAGAGTTTCGCAAAAGCGTATAATTAATTGGGGAAGTTGACGCAATATTGACTTTTCGGACGTGAAATACAATGCCGTATTTGTCCGAGCGCGGAACTTCCGACGGGAATTTCTATGGCGAAAATTCGCCGTATCGGGACTATATGATTCGCCAAATAAATCATACAATCCAGAGGCTTTATGCTTAAACTTATAGATATCACCAAGGAATATAAGGTGGAGGAAGAGAGCGTTCTTGCCCTTCACGACGTATCCATTGAGTTCAGAAAAAACGAATTTGTTTCAATTCTCGGTCCTTCCGGCTGCGGAAAAACTACACTGTTAAATATTATCGGCGGTCTTGACCGCTATACAAGCGGCGATATTCAAATCGACAACGTATCCACAAAAGAGTACGACGACGTCGATTGGGACACCTATCGCAACCGCCGCATTGGCTTCGTATTTCAATCCTACAACCTTATTCCGCACATGAACATCCTCAAAAACGTCGCGATGAGCCTGACTCTTGCCGGCGTTGAAAGCGAGGAAAGAAAGGCGCGCGCTCTCGAAGCGTTGAGAAAAGTCGGGCTTGAAGCGCAGGCAAAGAAAAAACCGAATCAACTTTCCGGCGGTCAAATGCAACGCGTTGCAATCGCTCGTGCGCTTGTAAACAACCCCGAAATCATCCTTGCTGACGAGCCCACCGGTGCACTTGACAGCGAATCCGGTATTCAAGTTATGGATTTGCTCAAAGAAGTTGCTCGGGACAGACTTGTCATTATGGTTACGCACAATCCGTCTTTGGCAGAAGAGTACAGCACACGTATCGTGTATTTAAAAGACGGGCAAGTCGTCGGCGATACAATGCCGTACAACAGCGAGGACGAAGAGAACGAGATTCTCGACGAAGTGGTTGACGACAGCGTCGAGGAAAGAATCATAGAAATCGAAAAGTCCGGCGACGACGTGCAAATGTCCGAAGTCAGAGTAGAAGAGGCAAAGCCCAAGAAAAAGTCGTTTAAGGAAAAATTCCTCAAATGGAAGAAAGCGGACAGGGCGGGTATGAAACTCGGCACCGCAATCAATCTTTCGTGGAACAACCTTCTTGCAAAAAAAGGACGCACGCTTTTGACGTCAATCGCAGGTTCGATAGGTATCATCGGCATAGTGCTTGTTCTCTCGCTCTCAAACGGCGCTTCTGCGTACGTCAGAGGTTTGGAGGAGAGTGCTTTGTCGACTTATCCCATCACCGTCAACAAGTCAAGCATGGACGTTATGTCGCTGATGCAGGATCTTATGGGATTCGGTGGATCGTCAAAAAGCAACGAGCCTGTCGCTGACGATGTGTTCAAAGGCGAATTGGTGCTCGGAAATCTTATCCCAAAAATCATCAAAGGCAAGCCGAACGATCTGCATAGCCTGAAAAAGAAGATCGAAAACGAATTCGATCATAACTTGGCGACGGTCAAATACAATTACGGGACGACATTTAACGTATATGTCGACGATCCAAAAGATGAAAACAACTACATGAAGACAACGCCGTATTCCGAAAATATGTACGGACTGTTCGAGCAATTTGTAAATATTGCAAAAACCACTCCCGGGCTGAAAAATCTTGACATCGAAAATATGAAATTCGATATTATGGGCTCTCAAATGACAATAACTCAAGCCCTCTCGTATTTGTCAAGCATGATCGGTGAACCATGGAGCGAAATATCAAGCAATACAGATCTTGTAAACGCACAATACGAAATTGTCGGCGGCAAGTGGCCTGAAAAAGCAAACGAAGTCGTAGTCGCCGTAAGCGAAAACAACACAATCATCGACTATCAACTATTTATGCTCGGGCTTAAATCGAGCGCAGACCTGTCTTCGTTGCTTATCAACAGTATGCTCGGAAATGCAAAAGCCTTTGTCGAACAACCGTATTCGCTTGACGATTTGCTCGGTCTGGAATACAAAATCATGACAAATGTCGACTATCTTGACAAGCAAGAGGGTTCTGACACATGGGTTATGAATGACAGATCGAAACTTGAAAAGGATTATGTCAACGCTCGCGCCATGAGATTTGCAGACGGCACGGATACGATTAAAGTAGTCGGTGTTGTTCGCCCCAAAAAAGGTGCGATAGCAAGCTCAATCAACGGCGTTATAGGTTATACAAAAGAGCTTACCGAAACATTGCTGTCGCATTCTCAAAATCACGAAGCGGTCAAAGCTATGCAAAAGCTCTATAACGAAGCGCTTGAATCTATAGAAGGCTCGACGCAGAAGAAAGCCGAGTATGAAAGCGTTGTCAGTGTATACGAGTACGATTTTACAAAAAAACTCGAAAAGACCGATCCGACTGAAAGAGAACTCGAAAGACGCGATTACAAAGTGAGAATTGGCGATTCCGTTGAGGTGGACACAAGCAACCTCGACAACAATCAGCATGCATCGCTTATGCGCATTTTGGGCTTTATCGACAAGGAGTATCCGCAAAGTATCGATTTCTATTGCACCAGTTTTGAGGCAAAGCAAGAGGTTGAAAACTTTTTGGGAAAGAACGACATAAACTATACGGATTCGCTATCGTCCATGATGGAATTTGTCAATACAATGGTCAATACCATAACCGGCGTGCTCGTAGGATTTGCCGCAATCTCGCTTATCGTGTCTACCATAATGATTGCAATCATCATCTATACGTCCGTGCTCGAACGTCGCAAAGAAATAGGCGTGCTTCGTTCCATCGGCGCAAGAAAACGAGATATATCCCGTGTCTTTATTGCCGAATCCGCAATACTCGGCGGATATTCGGGACTTATCGGAATCGTTTTCTCTGTCATTGTATGTGTCATCGGAAATGTCGTAATCAAGTTGTTGTTAGGCATCGAAAACCTTGTTTCGGTATCCTGGTGGCAATGTCTCGGAATGTTCTTTGTCAGCATGCTTTTGAGCATCCTTGCAGGTTTCATCCCGTCAAGGATTGCGGCGAAGAAGGATCCGGCTATTGCTCTGCGCAGCGAATAAAAATTCTCCAAATCGCGCCTAACTTTGTCAGCACCCCTTGTCTGTCAACTCATGTACTCCATGTACATTAGGGTTGCCATTCAAGGGGTGCTTCCGCGCTATCCATCGATTTGGAAAATTTTTTCTCATTATAAATAGCTTTGTCAAAGCCTGCCCCATAAACAGTCACGTACAACGAGTACGCTCCTGTCTATGTTGGCAGGCTTTTTCGCGCTCTTCATCCAAATATTGCGCTTTTATAAATTAGGGGTTGCCATTCAAGGGGTGCTTCCGCATTCTGAAAATCGTCGCCAAGGCAATGGCAACCGCCCCGAATTGTCATTCAGAGGAGCAAAGCGACGTGGGAATCCCCCTAAATAGAAACGAAAAACATAGTGGCGATTGCCAAGAGCCTTGCTAGGTTTTCAGAATGCTAACCGCGCAGAAAATCCTTGCTATCAGTTCGAGCAGGGATAAAAAACTCCTGCCGCAGTTTCGCAAGATTGTCTACTTGGTGTTGGCGTGCTTCGCACGCAAGTGGATAAACGAATACTTATTCGAAGCGTTCTTATACACGGAATGCGCAACTTAAAAGACGGAACACGAGCCGCAAGGCGGCGAGAATATGAGCGCCGAGCTTGACGGATAGTACGAGAATGCGTGGCATTCTGTTGCGTAGCCGCCACGCAGGCGAAGTGGCATAATGAGTGAAATGTCCCTATCTATGCGAGTGCCGACTGTCTCCCCCGCGAACGACGGATAATCTTGTAGAGAATTGTCCTTATTTGAGTGGTGGGAGAAAAGCCCGAGAGGGAAAGAGGGGGCGCATCTAATTTAGAGTACACGACGTTCATCTCTTGTAGAGGAAGAACAAAACACGTGAGGAAAGAGGGGGCATATCTAATTTAGAGTTCTAAACGCCAAACTTTTGTAGAGGAAGAACTAACGCTCATTCGTCGTGCAAAACGGGAGTGGACACAATATATTGTTATTTTCAGATTCGGCGGAGTTTTGTTTTGTTTGTTGACGATTGTTGTGTTATGATTATACTCCGTATAAAAGGAGTGATTATCGTGGGTTTTGCAAAATTTCAAAGCGACTTTTTGATGGAAACGTTTACGCTCGTGGACAACTTGTTTATCAACGAGCATTTGCCCTATTGCGACGAAAAGCAAATAAAAGTTTATCTTTACGGTTTGTATCTTTGTATGACGCCGCAAAAGGAAAACAGCGTGCAGGAACTTTGCGCGCGTCTTGACATGACCGAGGCGGACATCATATCCGCATATTCTTATTTCGAGGATATGGGGCTTGTACAAATCGTGAGCAAACAACCGCTCGAAGTGCAATATTTGAGCTTGAAACACTCCATGCAAACTCCCAAGAAATATAAGAGCGAAAAGTGGAACGATTTCAATGTGCACCTTCAACAGCTTTTCCCCGAGCGTATGCTCACTCCGAACGAGTATAACGAATACTATACCTTCCTTGACGAGAGCAAGCTCGAACAGGACGCAATGCTCATGATCGTGCAATACTGCATCAATTTGAAGGGCATGGGCGTGAGGTATCCGTACATTCTCACCGTTGCGCGCAACTGGGTTGCCGACGGCGTACGCACTGCAAGCGACGTAGAAAACAAACTTTCAGAATACGACCAACAATCCGAGCAAATGCAAAAAGTGCTTGTCGCGCTTGGAAGAAAGGGCGGAGCGGAACTCGAAGAAAAGCAAATGCTCCTCAAATGGACTCGCAGTTGGGGCTATGAGCTCGACGCCGTGCTTGCTGCGGCAAAGACGCTCAAAGGCGCAAAGAATTTCAAAAAGTTGGATTCAAGACTGGATGAGTTTTATCGTATGTCAATATTTACCGCAGAGGAGATGAACGACTATCAATCGCATCGCGAACACCTCAAAGAAATCGCCGTTGCCGTCAACAAAAACCTTGGCATTTATTACGAATCTTTCGAGCATGAAATCGAGGTGTACATCGTGCCGTGGACTGCAAAAGGTTTCGACCTCGACGCACTCACGAAGATTGCGCATCACTGCTTTATATCCAGCGTGCGCACTCTTGACGGCATGAACAACGTCGTTGACAAGTTCTACAAACAAGGCTTGTTGAGCGCAAAAAGCATTGACGAATACATGCTTTCGCAAATCGAGCTCGACAGCAAAATCAAGCGCATTATCGAGGCAAGCGGACGATCGAGAACGGTTACGAGTCAGGATAGAGAATACTATCGCACCTGGAGCGTAACGTGGGGCTTTGGCGACGATATAATTCTTTATGCCGCGGAGCAGGCAGTGGGCAAGACGTATCCAACCGCATTCGTCAATCAGTTGCTTTCGACCTACAAGGCAAACGGCATCAATACGCTTGAAGACGCAAAGAAGTTTACGCCTTTGCAGAGCGGTCAAAAGACGAGAGAAAAGACGTTTGAAGAGCGCACGTATTCGCAAGAAGAGCTGAAAAGCGTGATAACCAGCATAGACAGTTTGAAGGACATCGAGTGGTGATATGAAACGAAGAGTTATGCAAAAAACGCTCGCGGAGCGTCAAAAACAAATAGACGCACAAAGAGCCAAGGCGCAGGAAATTGCAAAAAAAGCCTTTGAAACAGAGGAAATTTCGCGTGCAAACAAGGCGTATATCGACGCGTCTTTTTCGGCTATGACAAGCGACGAAGATATGTCGAAAACTGTCGAAAAAGCTCGTTTAGAATATCAAAAAACGCTTAAAAAATACGGTTTTTGCGAAGAAGATTTCGAAAGTAAACCATCTTGCCCTCTTTGCAACGACACTGGTTACGTCGACGGCAAAGTTTGCTCGTGCGTGTGGGACTTGTTTATAAAAAACTTGAAAGAAGAGTGTCAAATCGACCGTCGAGCAAAGTTTTCGTTTGAGGATTGCGACCTTTCCAAAATCAAGAATAAAGAGCAACGTGCCTTGACGGACGAACTTTACCAATCTATGAAGAAGTACGTTGACAAATTCCCCTCCGCAAAGTGCAAAACGCTTGTGTTTTCGGGCGGTGTAGGCACGGGAAAAACCTGCCTTGCAAGCGCAATGGCGCGCGCGATTGTCGAAAAAGGATATGCGGTGAAGTTTGTCAGCGCATACGAGTTTTGTTCGCTCATGCTCACCGTCCACACCTCGCCGATTGCCGAGAGAAACGCGCTTTTGCACGACGTTATCGCTTGCGATATGCTCGTAATCGACGATTTGGGTACGGAGCCTATGCTCAAAAACGTAACGGTGGAATATCTGCTTTTGGTGCTCGAAGAAAGACAAACGAGAGGACGCGCAACCGTAATAACCACCAATCTAACCGGGGAAAATATCCTCAATCGCTACGGCGAGCGCATTTATTCCAGATTGAGCCACAAGCAATATTCGATGATGATAGAGATGAAAGGCAACGACTTGCGCCTTTGATGCGTTTGAAAGGATTTGAAAAAGCAAGTTTTGTCGTTGCATGGTGAATTGCGAATCAATCCATAATAATACGCGCAATACGTGCGTTGCGCGCGTGAGAGTATAAAATATGTCAATTCGTCATATTAAACATCCCTTTCCGGCAGTGATAGACGGCGAGTCGCGAGTGCTTATTCTCGGAAGCGTGCCGTCCGTCAAGTCGGTTGAAAACAATTTTTATTATATGCACCCCAAAAACCGTTTTTGGAAGGTGCTTTCTTGTTTGTACGGGGTGGATTTGTACGGCGCGTCCGTTGAAGAACGTATAGATTTTTTGCATAAAAACCACATTGCGCTTTACGACAGCGTGGAGGAGTGCGACATAGAAGCAAGCAAGGACAGCGCAATTTCGAACGTGACGCCGGCAGACGTTCCGTCACTGATTGCAAAAAGCAAGATTTCGCATATCTATTGCAACGGAAAAGCGTCTTTTCGCTATCTTTTGTCGGCATATCCCGAGTATGCAAACATGGCGACTCTTTTGCCGTCTACAAGCCCTGCTAACGCACAATATTCTCTTGAAAAACTTGTTTTTGAGTGGCGGACGATTTTGTAGGACGGTTTTGGACTTTTACCGCTTTTTCGATTTGACAAAACATCGAGATTGAAAATTTAATCTGTTATTTGAAAATCGTTGATATTTGCGCTTTTAGATGATTGCGCTTTTTTGTTTCGTATTTGACATAAACGCTCTTTTGTATCGTTTATTCCGCCGTTTTGCATATTTACAATCAATTTTACGTTTGGTATAATTAAATTAATTCCAAATATCTCAGGAGGCGAATTATGGCAAACGGCTATGGTATTTCCAAATGGCAAGATGCAAAGCAAATCAATAAAGAATTGAAGAATCTGACGGATCAACCGATCTATTGCGTATCCGAAGACGCTCTCAAAGACGTTCTCAATCATTTCGACACCAAGTGCGCAAAGTCCAAAGAAATCACGACCGAGGCAAAGAAGTATATTCCCGGCGGCGTTCAACACAACCTTGCGTTCAACTTCCCGTTCCCCATGTGCATGGAGAAGGCTGAAGGCGCATATTTGTACGACCGCGACGGCAACCAATATATCGACTTCCTTCAAGCGGGCGGCCCCACCATTTTGGGCAGCAACTTCCCGGCGGTCAGAGAAAAAGTTTTCGAACTCCTCAACACTTGCGGCCCCGTAACAGGTCTTTTCCACGAAGGAGAACTCCTGCTTGCAAAGAAGATCAACGAATTGATGCCTGCTTGCGAAATGTTCCGTATGCTCGGTTCGGGCACGGAATCCGTCATGGCTGCAATCCGCGTTGCTCGTTGCGCAACCAAGCATAAACGCGTCATCAAAGTCGGCGGTGCATATCACGGCTGGTCCGATCAAATGGTTTACGGCTTGAAGATTCCCGGAAGCCGTCAATTCCTCGAATCTCACGGTATCCCCGGTTGCTACAAGACCACCGACGAAATTCGCCCCAACGATCTCGGCATGCTCGAAGCAATGCTCAAGAGAAACGTTGCAAAGGGAGGCACTGCGGCCGTTATCGTCGAACCCGTCGGTCCCGAATCCGGTACTCGTCCCATCGATTTCGATTTCAACGAGAAAGCAAGAATCCTTGCAAGAAAGTACGGCGCACTCTTCATCTTTGACGAAGTCGTCACGGGCTTCAGAGTGGGTATCCACGGCGCAGCAGGCTATTTCTTCGGCGACAAATACAAAGTTGACGACACTCCCGTCTTTATCGACGGCAAGCCCTGGATGGTTGACGACAAGAAACTCGTCGACGGCAAAGTCGTCAAATTCAGACGTCAAGGCACCGGCAGAGATATGTATCCCGACCTCACCGTGTTCGGCAAAATCGTTGCAGGCGGTTATCCCTCCGCAGGCGGCGTAGGCGGCAAGAAAGAGTACGTTTCCCTCATGGCTGCAGGTCTTGCAGGTATGGGCAAGAAAGCATACGTCGGCGGCACGCTCGCTGCAAACCCGCTCAGCTCATATGCAGGATATGTTGCTATTTGCGAGATCGAAAAGAACAATGCGTGCGAAGTTGCCGGCAAAGCAGGCGATCGTCTTGCGACAGGCCTCAAAGCTCTCGTAAAGAAATACAACCTTCCTTACGTCGTATACAACCAAGGCAGCATCGTTCACCTCGAATGCACGGGCGCAATGAGCTATGACTTCTCCAATATGTCCTTGCTCGGTTCGATCATCCCGATGCTCAAGAAGAAACCCGAGATGCTCAGAAGAAAGGTCGCTATGGAGCAAATGGGCGCAGCCTACATGGCAAACGGTATCGTTACGCTCGCAGGTAGCCGCTTGTACACCTCTATGGCAGATACGGATGAAATCATCGACAAAGCACTCCGTCGCTTTGAAAACGTGTTCAAAACCGTCGTAAAGTGCGAAGACGCTTCCAGATTTGAAAAGAAACCTCACTAATCGAAGTCGTCGGCGCACAAAAGTGCGCCGACGTTTTCTTTGGCACAAAAAGCAAACGCGCTTTTGTGCCATAAGTAGCAAACGCGTTTTAAGCAATCTTTATGCAAAGCATAATACAAAATTAAACTTGCTTTTTTCTATGCGTTTGATATAATATCGATAAAGCAATAATAAGTGTCGTATACGCTTATGCGGCACATTCAGGAGATTGATATGAACGAATTGATTGTTGCAAACGTCAACAAATACGCGAAAATGCTCGCGGAAAAGAAATATTTGCAAAGCGGTTACATCGCGGTCAGAGAAGAGGACGGCATCGTCATCACAAATCCGAGAATCGACTACACCGACGTCAAGGAAGAAAATTTGACTTTTGTCAACGACAAGAATATCGAAACGCTCGAAGGCAACTTCCGTGCGGCTGCGGTCATCTTGTTCTGCGCAATCCGTCAAGACAAAGAGGCAAACGCCGCCGCTATCGTTGACAGCGACAGCACCGTTGAGTTCTCCAAAAAGAGAAAAACGCTTATGCCTATCCTCGACGATATGGCGCAGGTTTGCGGCGTGTCTATAAAGTGCGCTCAAAAGAACGTTGCGTCCGACGTCGTTGCTGCTCTTTCCGGTCAACGCAATTGCTGCTTGCTCCCCGAGGCAGGCGCGGTCGTGACGGGACGTACCCTCGATGAAGTTTTCACCGCAACGCTCGTTTTGGACAAGGCTTGCAATGCCGAAATCCTTGCGGAGAGCAAAGGCGGCACTCAACATATGAGTGCGGTTGCGGCTCTTTTGGAGCACGTGGTGTTCAAACTCAAATATTCCAAGACAAATCAAAAGCAACAAAAAGCGGCGGAAAGCGGTGAAACGGAAGTAAAAGAAGAAAAGCAAACAGCTGTCGTCACCGACGAGGAAAAGAAAATCGCTCAAGACATCAAGGACGCAGGCGTAAGACTTCTCGACGAAAACCTCGTGCAAGGCACGTGGGGCAACATCGGCGTCAAGCTTGACGACCAATTTATGCTTGCAACTCCTTCCGGCATCGATTACGTTATGCTCAAACCCGAACAAATGGCAAAAGTCAATATGGAAACTCTCGAATGGACGGGCACAAACAAAGCCACCAGCGAAAAAGGTATCCACGCGATTTTGCTCAAAGGCGACAAAGACATCACCGCAACCATTCATACGCATCCGTTCTACGGTTGCATCCTCGCCGCAATGGGCAAGGCAATGCCCGTTCCCGAAAAATATCAAGACGTTCTCGGCAAAGAAATTCCTTGCGCAAAGGCGGCTCTTCCCGGCACAAACGGTCTTGTGAAGAACGTTGCTGCGGCAATCGGCGACGCACCCGCTTGCTTTATGGGACATCACGGCGTTATGGTCAGAGGCAAAAACCTCGAAGACGCGTTTGCGATTTGCAGAGCTCTCGAAGACGCTTGCCGCGATTATCTCACCGATGCGGAATAATCGAAAAAAGCAAAAGACAATAGTTTTAAGTGCAAAAACCGCAGTGTAAACTGCGGTTTTACGTTAAAAAAAGAATATGCAAAAGAAGAAACGAAAAAAACGCTCGCCCGAGCGTTTTTTCATAAAGGGGGAAAATTATTAGGAACAATCAATGATTGTCGTTTGGTCGTTTTGTGTCAAGAGGTTTGCGCTTGACGTTTGATTTTATCTTTGATCGTCGCAACGGCTGTCGTCAACTTCGCCTTCGTTGAATACGGCAGGTCTTTGGAAGAAGCCTTTGAAGAACTTTTTGACACGAAGCGCGACAATCCAATCACCCAGCATCGATATGCCGTGTACGATGAGGAACGTGCCCACCATAACCGCCATTGAGATTGCTCCGCCGATGGGATCGAAGAAGGTGAGGAAACCGAAAACGATTTCAAGAATCGACAGAATCAGAAGCGTCCACCAGTACGGAACGTGATATTTGCTTGCCGAAATTGCAAGGGACAACTCTGAAATGCCCTCGATGATAAACCACATTGCAAAGATGAAGGGGATGAAACCTGCCACCACGCCTTCGTTTGCAAGAAGGACGACGCCCAGTATCGTCGTGATTATGCCGTCCGCAAGGAATGCGCCACCGCCTACAAATCCTGCTGTCGTGAAGAAGCCTATGATTTCCACAATGCCTATCACAAGCACGATTGCGCCTACGATGTAAGCAAATACGCTCATCGTCGTGTCAACGGGAAGACAGAAGCACACGATTCCCGCAACAATCATCAATATACTTGCCAAAAACCACAAAATAGTTGTTGATTTTTTCATATTTAACACCTCGTTTGGTTTGTTTTCTACACATATTATATATTCCTCAAATTTGCAGTCAACAACACTTTATACCATATGTGTATATTATTTCCCAAAAGTGAAAAATATTGTATCATACCGCCGTAGATATTGACTTTTTGTAGTTTAATGTTAAAATGGTTTTATATTTGTATTGCGATTCGGTCGCAATGCGCTGCAAGGATAAGGGGCGGTTGTGTACAAAGAGAGTAAACTTGCCAAAAACAAGGCGTTCGGAACGTTGCTCATGATTTTGGGCGTTTTCGGATTTTTGATTATCATCCACAGACTTTGTTATTACAAATTCGAATACGACGAAAAATTCAGCCCCGTGGACTACGGCAAATTTAATATCTTGTCGTTTTTTACGATTCAGTCGAACGTATTCGTGTACGTCTATCTCATTTGTGCAGGTCTTGCCTCGTTTGGAGTTAAATGCGCAAAAAAGGTTGCGTACAATCCGCTTGTCGGCGCAATGGCAACGACGTATATTTTGGTGACGGGGCTCGTTTACACGGCAGGCATCCCGATGGGATTTACACCGCCTTTTCAGTGGGGCGATTCCTACCACGCAATGAGCAGTTTTATTCAAGTGTATTTTCATATGATAATACCGCCGTTTATGGTGATTTTGTGGTTTTTCCCGTTTACAAATAAGCGAATAAATCACAAAACCGTGTGGTTTTTTGCAATATATCCCTTCGTTTATTCGATTTTTTCCATAATTCGCGGCGCAGTCGGCGATATGCATTTTTATCCCTATCCGTTTTATCGTCCGAAGTTTATATGGTCGATGTTTTCAAAAGGTGCGATAAACTATCCGCTTGCATACTTTTTGATGTTTGTCGTGCTTGTGCTGGGGATGTTGCTGTTTATCGGCATAGGCAGATTGCTGATTCTTGCAAACGACAAGATGATTGACAAACAGTTTTGTGACGTAGACGTTTACAAGCGAGAAATTTGCGACAGTGAGAACTGAAAAGACTAACATATGAATTGAAAAAGCACTCCGATGAGTGCTTTTTCCATAGTATCGTTATTTACGTTTAGCCGAGTTGTTTGCGGCTTAAAACCGAATTGTTTTGGGGAATAAAGTCATTTCTTTTCAACGTCTATCATTCTGCCGCAGTATTCGCACTTGACTTGCAAGTTGTTGCTTGTTTGCGTGATGCCGCCGCAGTAGGGGCATTGAACGGTGTACAAGCCGAGGTCGTCGGGACGATTGTTGAGAGGAATGATTTTGTTTTCCTCGATGGTGTAGTTTGTCAGATATTGCTTGTCGATGCACACGCGCACTGCGTCTATAACTTCGTTTGGTTGCATCGAGAGATGGTTTGCAATTTCGGTTGCGTCTCTGAAACCTTCGCGTTTTATCGCATCGATGATGCGAGCGTACTTCTTTTTGGGTGCATAGGTAACCCACGACATAGGCGCGCCGTAAAATCCGAGCACTACAAACACGATGCCGATTGCCATAATCGCGGTGAAAACCGTTCCACCGTCCTCTTTGCGAGTTGCGCCGATGACGGTCATTGCAATGCCCAACGGGAACATAACCGTCAAAATTATGCTTATAAGAAGTCGCAAGGACAAATTCTTTTGAAGTTTGTTTATTTCTTTATTGTTTTCCATACGCACATTGTATTGCAAAAGCCGCTTTAAGTCAACAACAACTTAACGCGCGCGGTTTTGTAGCGGGGCGTTGCATCCGGCAAGGGCGATATTGCAACTGTGCTCGGCGTATTTGTGTCTGTCGGCACGGCAAAATGAGTGCAAAGCGCGCGTGAGCTATTTAAGGTAATGATTGGAATATATATACTTTACGTATAGTATATGAATGTAATATTGACGTGAAATTGCGTGCTTTTTCAAATCTAAAATTTACATTAATATTTCCGTATAAGCGTTGACGAGATTTTTTGAGATGATATAATAGTGTCAAAATCAAATTCGGAGGTAAATATATGGGAAAGAAACCGTCTAAAAGCGCGATCAATCAAATCATTTGCTACGCACTTATCTTGGCTGCGGTTCTCGGTATCGTGACAATCATTCTCGTTGCGGAAGGCACATATGCTTGGGAAGGCATCTGGTGCGGACTTGCATCGACGCTCGTGCTTGCTCTTGCAGGCGCATGGTATGGCTGGAACAATGCAAAACTCCCCGGTGTAGGCGGAAAGGTCGCATACATATTGACCGTGCTTATCATCTTGGCAACGATTTTGTTCGTCCCGCTATACATGTTTGCGTAAACAAGTAAGCAAAAAACTCAACCGCTTCGGCGGTTGTTTTTTTTTGCGATTGACATACGCTTGAAAACGACAAGCAAAAGTGATATGATTGCAATATCAAATTCGGAAGTGAAATATGGCGTTCAATATTGTTTTGGTAGAACCGGAAATCCCTCAAAACACGGGCAACATCGTCCGCACGGCTGCGGCAACGGGTTGCAAAGTACATTTGATAAAACCTATCGGTTTCGATATAAGCGACAGGGCGTTGAAAAGAGCGGGGCTCGATTATTGGCATCTGACGGATTTCATCGTGTATGAAAATCTTGAAGAATTTTTTGATAAAAACGCAGATGGCAGAGTCCACAAAACAACGGACGGCAGTTGGCACATTGACGGCAATGACGAAAGAACGTCCGCACCGCATTTTTACTTTTGCTCGACAAAGGCGGCAAAGAGATACGACGAGGCAAAGTTCGGCGCAAACGATTTCTTGTTTTTTGGCAGAGAATCAAAAGGGTTGCCCGAAGAGCTTTTGCACGACAACTACGATATGACAATCCGCATACCAATGGTCAAAGAGGCGCGCTCGCTCAATCTTTCAAATTCGGTGGCAATCGTAGTTTACGAGGGCATGCGCCAACTTGGTTTTGAAAATTTGCTTTGCAAAGGACATCTGACAAAGTTCTGACTTTTGAAAGATACTTAGTGAATTTGAAAATTCGATACAAAATACCAAAAGTGTTTTGAAAATGCTATTATTTGTACAAAACGGCGAAAAATCGCCGTTTTTTCATGTTTTCAAAAGTGTATAAAACACGATAAGTATAATTGCGCGGAGCGGATGTGATTTTATAAAACACGAAAAGTGTTGAAATAAATTCAAAATTTCGGACGGAAAATACGTCGAATTTCCAAAAGAATTTAAAATCGTGATGCGCGGTAAGCAAAATTTGTATTTTTCTTGTAATTTTGTCATAATTATGATATACTTGTAATCGCTAAAAATATATTGAATCGCACATACGTATATGCGCGCCAAATATGTTTTGACAAACGAAAATCAATTTTCTTAAAGGAGAATATCTATGGCAAAAATGACAATCCGCGACGTAGACGTCAAGGGCAAAAAGTGTTTGGTTCGTTGCGACTTCAACGTTCCTATGGTTGACGGCGTTATCACCGACGAAAACCGTATCAACGGCGCACTTCCCACCATCAAGTATCTCGTAGACAACGGCGCAAAAGTTATCCTTTGCTCCCACATGGGCAAACCGCACAACGTTTTCACCGAAGGTTTCGGTCTTAACAAAAAAGAAAAGAAGGCGGTTGAGGCTCTTCCCGAAAGCGAACAAGCCGCTGCAAAGGCGGAATACATCGCAAAGGCTCTCAAAAACGATCCCAAGAAATTCACTTTGAAGCCCGTTGCCGACAAACTTGCAGAGCATTTCCCCGGCAAAGTTACGTTTGCAACAGACCTTGTGGGTGAGGACGCACACAAGAAAGTCGCTGCCCTCAAAGACGGCGAAATCGTGCTTTTGGAAAACACTCGTTTCGACGCAGGCGAAGAGAAAAACAGCGAAGAGCTTTGCAGAAAACTCGCTGATTTCTGCGACATCTACGTCAACGACGCATTCGGCACCGCACACCGCGCTCACGCAACCACCGCAGGTATCGTTCAATACGGTTTCGCACCCGTGGCAGTCAGCGGTTTCCTCATTGAAAAGGAACTCAAATTCCTCGGAAACGCAGTTGAAAATCCCGTCCGTCCCTTCGTTGCGATTCTCGGCGGCGCAAAGGTGGCAGACAAACTCAACGTCATCGACAATCTCCTCAACAAATGCGACACGCTTATCATCGGCGGTGGTATGGCTTACACATTTATCAAGGCTCAGGGCGGCAGCATAGGTCTTTCTCTCGTTGACGACGAAAAGATCGAATACTGCAACAAGATGCTCGAAAAGGCAAAATCCCTCGGCAAGACCATTTATCTTCCCGTCGATACCGCAACTTGCGCAGGTTTCCCCGATCCCATCGACGCACACGTCGACATCGAATATTGCGACAGCTTCAATATACCTGCCGACAGAGAAGGTCTTGACATCGGTCCCAAGACGCAAGAACTCTTTGCATCCGCAGTCAAGAGCGCAAAGACCGTCGTTTGGAACGGTCCTATGGGCGTTTTTGAAAATCCGCAACTTGCAGCCGGCACAAACGCCGTCGCAAAAGCTATGGCAGAAACCGACGCAACCACAATCATCGGTGGCGGCGACTCCGCAGCGGCAGTCGCACAACTCGGTTATGCCGACAAGATGACGCATATCTCAACGGGTGGCGGCGCGTCCTTGGAGTTCCTTGAAGGTAAGGTTCTTCCCGGCATCGCATGCCTCAACGACAAGCACTAATCGGCGAATAGCCGCGTCAACATAGATTTTTCCGCCCGTCACGTACAAAAAGTACGCTGGGCGGGCAAAAAATCTTTGTCTCCTTGCTCTTCATCCGATTATTGCTGTCGTTGCCGTAAAGCATAATTCAGGGCAAGCACTAATCGGCGAACAGCCATAAATCGTAAGCGTGTAAGGCACGCAATAAAATCAATTATTCAGAGGTTATTATGAGAAAACCAATCATCGCAGGCAACTGGAAAATGAACAACACAATCGCCGATACAAAGGCACTTATCACCGACCTTGCTCCGCTTGTTAAGGATGCACAGTGCGACGTCGTCATCTGCACGCCGTACACCGATCTTGCAACGGCAGTCGAAATGACCAAGGGCACAAACATCAAAGTCGGCGCAGAAAACGTGCACTGGGCGGAAAAAGGCGCATTCACAGGTGAAATCTCCGCAAAAATGCTCGTCGAACTCGGCGTGGAATACGTCATCATCGGTCACTCCGAGCGTCGCCAATACTTTGGCGAAACCGATCAAACCGTCAATGCTCGCGCAAAGGCAGCTCTTGCGGCAGGTCTTAAACCCATCATTTGCGTAGGCGAAACTCTCGAAGAGAGAGAAAGCGGCAAGGTTGAAGAAGTGCTTGTGCGTCAAACCAAGGGTGCATTCGACGGCATCGACAAAGACGAACTTGACAATATCGTCATCGCATACGAACCCGTTTGGGCAATCGGCACCGGTAAGACCGCAACCGCAGAAGTCGCAAACGAAACCATCGCAATCATCCGCAGAACCATGGCGGAACTCTATTGCCCCAAGTGCGCTGAAAACCGCGTTCGCATCCAATACGGCGGCAGCATGAACCCCAAGAACGTCAAAGAACTCATGGCTATGCCCGAAATCGACGGCGGCCTTATCGGCGGCGCATCCTTGAAGGCGGTCGACTTCTCTCAAGTCGTCAACTACTAATATCGCAACTGCGTAAAGATTGCCGATTTTAGTGATGAAATCGGCAATCTAACCGTATAAAATCTTTAAGCATACAACAAAAAGGACAACTATATGAAAAAACTTGTTTTGGTTGTAATGGACGGTGTAGGCAAGTCTAAAACCGGGCTTGGCGATGCCGTAACTCTTGCAAACACACCCACTCTCGACACACTTTTGAAAGAGTGCCCCAACACCTATATCAAGGCACACGGCACGGCGGTGGGACTTCCCAGCGACGACGATATGGGCAACAGCGAAGTGGGACACAACGCACTCGGTTGCGGTCAAATCTATTCGCAAGGCGCAAAGCTCGTTGAAGAAGCAATCGAAAGCGGCGACATTTTCAATTCTTCCGCATGGCAAGAGCTCAAAAACAACTGCGTGAAAAACGGCAGCGCAATGCACTTTATCGGATTGCTTTCGGACGGCAACGTACACAGCAACATCGGGCATTTGATTGCATTGATAAAAGGCGCAAAACGCGACGGAATAAAGAGAGTGTTTGCGCACGTACTGCTTGACGGCAGGGACGTTCCCGCAACCAGCGCGCTTACGTACGTAGACCAACTCGAAAGCGCAATGGCAGAGCTTAACGACGACAACTTCCACGCATGCATCGCAAGCGGCGGCGGACGTATGGTCATCACAATGGACAGATATTTCGCAAACTGGGATATGGTCAAAAACGGCTTCTATACCCACGTTTACGGTGAGGGCAGAGGATTTGCGTCGGCAACGGAAGCAATCGAAACCTATCGCAACGAAAATCCCGGCGTCATCGACCAAGATTTGCCTGCGTTCGTCATCAAAAAGGACGGACAACCCGTCGGCGCAATGCATGATGGCGACAGTGTGATTTTGTTCAACTTCCGTGGCGACCGTGCAATCGAAATCTCTATGGCGTTTGACAATGCGGACTTCTCGGGCTTCGACAGAGGCAATATGCCCAAAGTGCTTTACGCAGGCATGCTCCAATACGATGGCGACTTGCATTTGCCCGCGAGATTCCTTGTCGAGCCTCCGCAAATCAAGTACACACTCAGTGAGTTCCTCGTCAATCACGGCGTGAAATCCTATGCCGTTTCCGAAACTCAAAAGTACGGCCACGTGACGTATTTCTGGAACGGTAACCGCTCCGAGAAATTCTCGGATACGCTCGAAGTGTGGGAAGAAGTGCCCTCGGACAAAGTGTCTTTCGATCAACGTCCGTGGATGAAATCCGCCGAAGTCACCGACAAGGTTATCGAGGCGATCGAATCCGAGCAATACGGCTTTATCCGCTGCAATTATCCAAACGGCGATATGGTCGGCCATACGGGCAATCTCGACGCAACGAGAATAGGCGTCGAAGCGGTCGATCTTGCTCTTGCAAGACTGCTTCCGATCGTCAAAAAGCACGATTACGCGCTCATCGTAACGGCGGATCACGGCAATGCCGACGAGATGCTTGAAAAGAACAAGAAAGGCGTTATTTCCGTGCGTACGGCGCACTCGCTCAACCCCGTTCCTTTCATCGTTTACAACTACGATTGCCAAATCGCAGACGGAGCGTTCGGGCTTTCCGACGTTGCGGCAACGGCAGTGAAGATTATGGGATTCGAGCCCGATTCTCATTGGAATCCGTCAATAGTTAAGTAATTTAAAAAGTAATAAAAAGGCCTGTCCCGCAACAAGCGCGGACGGGCTTTTTTATATTTCGTCGTTTTACCTTTCAAAATCGCATTTTTTATTTTTGATGAATATCGAGCGGTGGTGCGGCATAGAGTTTAGCAAACCAGATCGGAGGAGTTTATGGATAAATTTGACCTTTATCGTGATATTGCCTCGCGCACCGGCGGTGATATTTACGTCGGCGTCGTCGGCCCCGTGCGTACGGGCAAATCTACGCTTATCAAGCAGGTGATGCAGCAATTTGTAATCGACGGCATCGCAAATCCCGACGAACGCTCGCGCGCTGTCGATGAAATACCGCAATCGGCGGACGGCAAGACAATCATGACGACGCAACCGAGATTTGTGCCAAACGAGGCGGTGAGAGTGTCCGTGGGCGAAAATATCACCGTCAATATGCGACTTATAGATTGCGTCGGCTATCTCGTTGACGGCGCGCTGGGCGCACAAGAGGACGGCAAAGAACGTATGGTTTCTACGCCATGGTCAAACGAGGATATGCCTTTTTCGAAAGCGGCGGAAATCGGCACGCAAAAGGTCATCAAAGAGCATAGCACCATTGCGCTTGCAGTCACCACCGACGGTAGTTTCGGCTCGATAAAACGCGAGGACTACATCGAGGCGGAAGAGAGGGTTATATCCGAGCTTAAAGAGTGCAAAAAGCCGTTTGTAATCGTGCTTAACGTTGCAAACGTCAATGCGGAAAGCGCGCAAAATCTCAAAGAAGAGCTTGAAAAGAAGTACGATGCACCCGTCGTAGTAAAAAACGCGCTTAATATGGACGAGGACGACATCAGCGAAATTTTGGAATCCGTTTTGCTTGAATTTTCCGTAAAGACGATTGATTTCGATTTGCCGCGCTGGGTGCAGGCATTGCCCATCGATTGCGACGTGGTGAGAGAAATTATCGAGTGCGTAAAAGATATGGCAAACGACGTGGATAAAATGCGCGACTACGACAAAATCGATTCGTATTTTGAAAACGCTACGTTTTGGAAACAACCCTCGTCAATCAGTCTCGACGCAGGCAAGGGCAGGGTGCACGTGAAGATGTCCACGGGCGACGACGTGTTCTTTAAGGTTGCGAGCGAGCAATGCGGCATAGACGTCAAAGACGATTTCGACTTGCTCAAAGAGCTTAAAATTCTTTGCAAAGACAGAGAAAAAATCGGTAAAATTCAATCCGCTATGGAGCAGGTCGAAACTCTCGGTTACGGAATCGTTGCGCCGACTATGGACGAAATCGAACTCAATCAGCCCGAAATCTTGCGTCAAGGTCAACAGTACGGAGTGAAACTCTCGGCAAAAGCACCCTCCCTTCACATTATGAAAGTGGACGTCGAAACCGAAGTAAGCCCCATCATCGGCAGCGAACAACAAAGCAAAGATATGGTTGAAGGCATGCTGCAAGACTTTGAAAACGACAAGCAAGCAATTATGAACACAAACATTTTCGGAAGGTCGCTCTCAACGCTGGTTGCGGACGGAATCAACAACAAGTTGCAAACCGTTCCCACGGACGCGGAACAAAAGCTACGCAAGACTTTGGGACGTATCGTCAACGAAGGCAAGGGCGGAGTGATTTGCATCCTGTTGTAACAAAAAGCAGTTTACAGTACCGTTTGTAAAGGATAAAATACAAAATCCGTCAACAGCGTGGGTTGTTGGCGGATTTTGTTTTGCGCATAATGCGCATAGCGAATAATATGTTATTCGTTGACGTTTTCTGAGTCGGTCTCGGCGACGGCAAGCGCATTGTCGGTGACAACATCTTCCGCTTTGAGCGTTTGTGTCGCGTGTTGTTGATCCGCATCAACGAGCGAGGGAGGAAGATTCGGTTCGCGCACATAGACTTCTTCGGGAAGATGTTTGCGCCATTTTATAGTGAAGAAGAACGTTGCGGAAAGTATTGTGCCGATTGCCCAACCGATAGGCCACGACCACCATATGCCGACCGGGCCGAGCGGTTTGTAGAGAAATGCCGATATTACGACGCGCAATATCAGATCGGTGAACGTCGTAATCATAAATCTGCCCATTTTCCCACCGCCGCGAAGTACGCCGTCGGCAATAATTTTGATTGCAACCATAAAATAGAACGGTGATACGATGTGCAAAAACTGCAATCCCGTTGCCATGGCGTCGCTTCCGCCGTCTTCGAGGAAGATGAGAAGCAAAGGTTTGCCTGCAAGCATGTACAAAAGCACGATAGGCACGCAGAGTATCCACACGAATATCAGTCCCGACGTGAAACCGGGGCGAATGCGTTCGGGCTTGTTTGCACCGAGGTTTTGGCTCGTGTAGTTTGAAATGCCGTTGCCGAGAGTGGTGAAGGACGTTATTACGAGATTGTTTAGTTTTATGCTTGCAGAGTAGCCTGCCATAACAGCCGTGCCGAACGAGTTGACCATGCTTTGAATGATGATGTTGCCAACGGAGATGAAACTTTGTTGAAAGATGCTCGGAACTGCAATGACGGCGGTGTCGCGTAGTATTCGCCATGAAAAAACTTTGATTTTGCCTTCGGTTTTGATTTTTTTGAGTTGCAACAGCACAAATATAACCGCCAAAATACAGCTTACGCCTTGACACAGGAAAGTTGCCCATGCAACGCCGGCAACGCCCATTTTGAAAGTTGCGACGAAAAGAATATCGATGCCGATATTTGCAAGAGATGAGCAAGCAAGGAAGATAAACGGAGTGCGGCTGTCGCCCATTGCCGAGAAAATGCCCGTTGCGATGTTGTAGAAAAACACAAACGGCAAGCCCCACACGTAGATGTCCAAATAGAGTTTGGAGTCCGCCATAATTTCGCTCGGCGTGCGAATAAGTCCCAAAAGAGTTTCGCTCAGCGTCAGCCCCAAAATCATAAGGATTGCGCACAGCACCGCGCCCGCTATCCATGTCGTAAACACGGCGGTTTTCATATCGTGATACTTTTTTGCGCCGAAGTACTTTGAAACTATCACAGAGCAACCGATGTTGCATCCAAATGCAAACGCAATGAAAATGAGTGTTATTTCATAGCTGTTTCCGACGGCGGCGAGGGCGTTGTCGCCGATAAATTTGCCTGCCACAAAACTGTCGGCAAGGTTGTACAACTGCTGAAAAATTATGCTTCCGAACAAGGGTAAGCAAAATTTCCATATGACGTTCATGGGTTTTCCTACGGTTAAATCCTTTTCCATATCATGCCTTCGTTTTTTTCTTACGCACGTATTGTATGTTTGACAAAAAATAATGTCAAATATATAATTAAAACAAATCAATAATATTGAGGTTATGATTTATGGAAATCCAACAACTCAGGTATTTTACGGTTGCGGCAAGGTATCAGCACATCACAAAAGCGGCAGAGGAGATACACATTGCGCAACCTGCGCTTACACAGATTATAAAGCGACTCGAATCGGAGGTGGGTGCCCCGTTGTTTGAAAGAAACGGCAGGAATATAATTCTTACGCCCGAAGGCAAAATATTGCAAGAAGAGGCACTTCAAATACTCAAAACAATCGATGAATTGCCGATTGTGTTGCAACAAAAGAAAACAGAGCGTGACAAGACGCTAAAAATCAAAGTATCGGCGGCAACAATTTGGTTTATGCCTGCAATCATCGCATACAAAAAAACGCACCCCGACGTAAACCTCGATTTTATACGCAACGACGATATGAGGGACTGCGACTTTTTGATAACCACAAGCACGGATACCGGCGGGCAGGCAGAAGAAAGTTTTATCGTTGACGAGGAAATTTTGCTTGCAGTGTCAAAGGACAGAGCAAAAAATATGCCCGACAAAGTTAAGCTGTCCGACTTGAAAGGGGACGTTTTTTTGATAACAGACAAGAGCAAACCGTTTTTCCGTATATGCGAAGAGTACTGTCTTAAATCCGGTTTTGCTCCGAACGTAATTTTCGAGTGCGACAGTCAAACCGTGATTTTCGATCTCGTAAGTGCGGATTTGGGTGTTGCTTTTTGCCCGACATTCTCTTGGGGGAAAATTGACCAAAACAGAATCTCGCTGATTCCCTTTGACAAAAAGTGTTTCAGAAAAATCATTCTGATTGCTTTCAAGCAATCCACCGATTTGCAAAAAGACTTTTTCGCCTATCTCAAACGTTACATGTCCGTCGAACAAAACCACCGCTGATTTGCAATCCGCTTTCATAAAACAAAAACGCACCCGACGGGGTGCGTTTTTGTGTGGCATAATAGTTTTCGTTTGTGCGGTAAATAATCACCAGTCTTCGCGGTGGTTGATTTTGACGTCGTCATAGTACTCAAAGTACTTTTGTTTGTATCTTTGAGTTTCTTGGCGGTGGCGGTTGAGTTCGGCACGCGCCGCTTTTTCGGCTTCGGTTTTCGGCTCGTCTCCTTTGACTTCGTCCAGGGGAGTGAGATTATATTTCAAGTAATCCATATAATTAAAACTCGATGTGTTCGACGTCGTTGCGGGTGCTGCGCTTGTAGATGACGATTTTGTTGCCGATTGCCGTGACAGGCTCTGCGCCGGTCTTTTGGCAGACTTCGTCCAAGACGTCTTTGGTGTTGGCTTCGGCATTGCGCAAGACGGAGATTTTGACGAGCTCGTGCAATTCGAGCGCAAGGCAGATGTCCTTGACTTGATTGTCGCCCACGCCGTTTTTGCCGATTTGGAAGATCGGGTTTATGGTTTGCGCCATACTGCGAAGTTTTGCGCGTTGAGAACTTGTGATCATACTTGTTTCCTTATATTTGCGATTTGCGGATTGCAAAGCGCGTTGTCGTTTTTCTTATATTAGCATTTTTGACGCCGTGACGCAAGCGTCAGGACATCTTTCTGTCCATATCGATGACGAAAAAGTATTTGACGGGATCGTTGCCGAATTCTTTTTTCAGTGCGTCTTTCACGTCGTCGAGGGTTATTTTGCTGCCGTAGGGGATTACGACGTCGAAAAGCATATTGGTATGCGTCTGACCGCTGACAAGGCGAAAATCGTGCAAAGACAAATTTTCGTCGAGGTTGGCGATTGCGTTTTGCGCGCGGAGTTTAAGCACGGCAAGTTGCTTGTTTTTGGTGTCAACGGGGTCCATATGTATGGTGATGCGCACGTGCATTTCGTTCCAAAAATCGTGCTCGATGTTGTCGATGACGTCGTGGCTTTTGGTTATATCGACGTCGGCAGGCACTTCGACGTGTGCAACCACGAAGCAGTGATTTTCGCCGTAGCTGTGTACGACCAAATCGTGTACGCCGATAACGCCGTCGTAAGATAAAATCTTTGCGGTGATTTTGTCAACGAGTTCTTTGGGCGGTTTTTCGCCGAGGATGGGGGACATCGCTTCTTTGATGAGAAGTATGCTCGACACAATGATAAATGCCGACACGGCGATACCCATGATGCCGTCAACGCTCACTTTCGGGCTGATTTTGTCGCCCGCAACGTCGATGACTATCGTCGAAATCAAAACGGCAACCGTTGCCAAAACGTCGTTTCTGCTGTCTGCCGCCGACGCTTTGAGCGCGCCGCTGTTTATTGCTTTCGAAAAGTCGAGATATATGAGCATCTGTACGAGCTTCATCGCGATTGCCACGCCTAAAACGACGTAGGTGTAAACGCTTACGCTCACTTCTTCGGGGGTTATGCACTTTTCGATTGACGATTTCAAAAGCAGTATGCCGATAAAAAGCACCGTTACGGACACGAGTAGGGAAGTGATGTATTCATACCTTGCGTGTCCGAAGGGGTGGTCGTTGTCGGGCGGAGTTGCCGAAAGTTTGAAGCCTACGAGCGTAACCACGCTGCTGCCGGCGTCCGACAAGTTGTTGATTGCGTCTGCGATTATCGTGATGCTGTTGCCCACAACGCCCACTATGAGCTTGAACACGCAAAGCAAGGCGTTTGATATTATGCCGAATATGCCTGCGACAAGTCCGTAGCGGAAACGCACTTTCGGGTTTTGAGTGTCCTGATAGTCTTTTATAAAAAGTTTGCGGATAAATTTCATTTTTGCGATTCTCTCTCTTTGTTACTAATAAAATATTCCCCAAAAAACTCGATGTCAAGATTTTCGGGGAATATTGGCTGTTTCTTATCCGTCAAATACGGCAAGTTTTATTGTTTTTTCATTTTGCGAGGACGGAGTTTTATCGCTTGAACGAGGAAGTACACACCCACGCAAATCGCAATCGCGCCCACGACCGCAACGAGAACGTACCAAAGGTTTACATCTACGCTGTCGCCCGATTTCGCGCGTTGCCACATATTGACGACCACGTCGTTGCGCTTGCCGAAATCGCGCATAACGCCCAGCGTTTCGTTGATGATCGGGTAGCGACCTTCGTCTGCAAAGTATTCTTCAACGTCGTATTCGCAATCTTCGAGATACGCAAGCACATCCTCGTCCGCTTGAAGCAACTCTTTGTTCGTTGCCGACGTGTAGCCGATTGCCACCGAGTTGCGCACCGAGCTCATGGGATTGCAAATGTAGTCGATAAACATCATTGCGGCAAGTTTGTTGTTGACGGACGTGGGAATGCACCAACCGTCGTACCAGATGTTGCTTGCAACTTCGGGGACGAAATAGCCGAGTTGATAGGTGTCGGTCTCCTCGTCGTAGCCGCCTTCTTCGATTGCCCAAAGCGCGTCGCCGCTCCACGCAAAGTCCGCGTAAACGATTTCGTTTATCATATCGTCCTTGCCGAAATCGACTTCGTATCCAGAGATGTGTTCGCGCTGGTCGGTGAGCACCTTTTCTGCCGCCGCAACCATCTCGTCGTCGGTGCAGTTGATAAGCTCTTGCACGGTGTAGTCCTTATATTTTTCGGGGAGCAGACCGTATTCGTACATGTAGAAGATAGCCGCCGCATACGTGTCGCGAACGCTGTCTTTCATGAGAATTTTATTTTCCAGCTTCTCGTTCTTTTGCACGTTCCAAAGCACGCCCCAGCCGTATTGTTCAAGCTCTTCGAGGCTCACAACGGACGTATTGTAAAGGATGCCGAGAGTGCCGTACATATACGGAACCATGTATTCCGTCATGTTGTGCGACGTGCCGTCTTGCGTTTTTATGTCGCCGAACATTTCGTTGATTTTGTCCATAACGCCGTGGTCTATGTTGCCCCAACCGGACTTTAAACTGCTCATATTGGCAAGTGAAATACCGTATTTGGTCAAATCGCCTTGAATATCGGCTTTTATGTCGTTGTGGTTGAGAAGACAACCTGCGGTGAGCAGTTTTTCGATGGCATATTCGCTCGGACAAATCAAATCGACTTTGGCGTCGCCTTTGAGCACCTTGGTCATCATCGTTTCGTTTGTGTCGAACGTAGTGTAGGTTATCGACAGCGCGCGTCCCGTTTTTTCTTTGTAGTAGTCGGCAAATTCGTCAAGCAAGGTTTTGCCCGTTTCTTCGTCGATTTCGGCGTCGATATAATCTTCCCAGTTGTATATCACAAGTTTGTCGCCGCCGCTTTCACCCTTCGTGCCGTTGTTGCAGGCGGTGAGGGTGGGAAGCAAAATCGCGCTCAAAACGAGGGATAAAACGATAAGCGTTGCAATGCGTTTTTTCATGCGTTTGCCTCCTTTGCCTTTTTCTTTTCGTGCGAGATCTTGACGAGGTTGATTGAAAGCACCGCCGCAAGAACGATGACGAATATGATGGAGAATATCGCGTACCAGAAGGGTTCGAGACCTTGTACGCGCGCGTCCGAATAAATGTAGGTCGACAATGTGTTAATGCCCGTCGCCGCACCCTTGTTGATTTGAGTGATGATAAAGTCGTCCATAGACATGATAAACGCCATAACAAAGCCGCTTACGATGCCGGGCGTGATGATGGGGATCATGACTTTCACCAACGCTTTGAAGGGGTTTGCTCCGAGGTCGAGAGCCGCTTCGTATATGTTCGGATCCATGGATTCGAGTTTTGGAAGCACGCTGAGCACGACATATGGAGTGCAGAAAGCTATGTGCGCGATGATGAGTCGCAAATACCCTTCGGGGAATGCAAACGTGATGAAGAACACCATCATTGAAACAGCCATGACGATTTCGCTGTTGATGATGGGGAATTGGTTGACGTTTTCCACAATGCGTCTTGCTCTCTTGCCGAGGTTGAAGATGCCTATCGATGCAAACGTGCCCATAATCGTTGCGACGACCGAAGATATGCTTGCGATGATAAACGTGTTGGCAATCGCGCTCCAAAGATCGGGAGATTTGTCCGACTTGAAGATTGAAATGTACGCTTCGAAGCTGAATCCGTTGTCAAAGTTGAAATTCGAGCTGTTCGAGAAAGAATACACGATGAGCAAGATTATCGGCGCATACAAAATTGCAAGGATTATCAAAAGATAAAACTTTTCGAAAAAGCCGATTATTTTTTGTTTTACCATAACGACCTCCTTACAGCGTTGCTGTTGCGGTTAAACTTGTTCATGACGAAGTTGGAGATGAGAACGAACACCAGCATGACAAGGCTCATTATCGAACCTACGCCGTACATGCCTTGTTCGAAACTCAATTGTATGGAATCGCCGAAGAGGAATATCTTGCCGTTTGAGAGCAATTGCGAAATCGCATACGTGGAAATGGTGGGGATAAACACCATTGTGATTCCGCTGAATATTCCGCTCATGGAGAGGGGAAGCGTGGTTTTCAAAAACACCGTCGCTTTGTCTGCGCCCAGGTCTTGCGCCGCTTCGATATAGCTCTTGTCAATGCTCGAAATGGTGGTGTGCAAGGGCAGTATCATAAAGGGCAGATAGTTGTACACCATGCCGAAAAGCACCGTTCCCATGCCGAGGTCTACTCCCAGTGCGATGAAGATCGCCTTTGTCGCAAGCGTACGGATGAGGAAGTTGACGCCCATAGGAATGACGTACAACAGCACCAAAATGCGCCCGCTGGGCATTTTTGAAAGGAAATACGCCACGGGATAGCCTATCACAAGGCACAGTATCGTGGTGATGACGCCCACCAAAAGCGAGTTGCCGAGCACGATAAGGCTCGATTTCGACGTGAAGAAAATCTTGAAGTTTTCAAGAGTCAGATTGTTGTCGCTGTCCAAAAACGCGTTGACGAGGATAAGAACCAACGGCACGACGACGAACAGCAGAAGAAAAAGGATGTAGGGAACGGAGAACACCTTTTTCGTCAATCTGAATTTTTTGCGAGAGGTGTTTTTCACTCTATATCCTCCTTTTGAGAATCGTCGGTTTCGGTTTGCGATTGTTCTTGTTGTTCCGCCTCGATGATGCGTTCTTCAACGGCGTCGAATTTTTCGGGTTCGACAAGGCGCGCTTGCTCGACTGCTTCTTGTTCCTCTTTTGTGAGAGTTTCGTCCTTGACGACGCTTTCGACGGAGGTTTCTTCTTCGCTGCGCTTTTCGATTATGATTTTTTCCGGTGCGATCTTGATGCCTACGCGGTCGCCTTTGAGCCAATCGTCGTCGGTGTCGGCAAAGAAAATATAGTGGTCGTCGGTGGAGAGAATGGCTTGATAGTAGCTGCCCTTGTAGATTGAGGAAAGCACCGTTGCGCCGATTTGTCCGTCCTCTTCGTCATCGGTGATTTCAACGTCGTCGAAGTCAACTAAAACTTTGACGGGAGTGTCAATTTCAAGGTCGGTCTTGCATTCGAAGTCCGTTCCGCAAATTTTAACGAGGTTTTCACCGGTGATAACGGTGTCGATTTCGTTGATGATACGCGTTTTGTGCATGATGTGAAGGTCGAACGGCTTGATGTATATGCCCACCGTTTCGCCGACTTCGTAAGTGTCGGTATCGTGCGCGACGATTTCGTTGCCGTTGGCAAGAAGGGTGATTTGATAGTGGTCGCCCTTGAATACCGACGATATGACTTCTGCGGTGAGAATGGTGCGTTTGTCGTCAACCTTTTTGATCTTGACATCCTCGGGACGAATGATGACGTCGATGGGTTCGTTGTGTTTGAAGCCCTTGTCCACGCACTCGAAAACGGTGTCGCAAAATTCGACTTTGCAATCTTCAAGCATAGTGCCCGAAAGAATGGTGCTTTCACCGATGAAGTCTGCCACGAATGCGTTTGCCGGCTCGTCGTACACCTTTTCGGGAGATGCGATTTGTTGAATTTCACCAAGGCGCATGACGACGATTTTGTCGGACATCGTGAGAGCTTCTTCCTGGTCGTGCGTGACGTAAATGAAAGTTATGCCGAGGCGTTTGTGCATATCCATAAGTTCGAGTTGCATATCTTTGCGCATTTTGAGGTCGAGTGCGCCGAGAGGCTCGTCGAGAAGCAAAACTTCGGGTTCATTGACCAAAGCGCGAGCGATTGCAACGCGTTGTTGTTGTCCGCCGCTCAAAGAGGATACGTTTCTGTGGCCGTAGTCTTCGAGGTCAACCATTTTGAGAGCGTTGTTGACTTTTTCTTTGATTTCCGCTTTCGTGTACTTTCTGAAAAGTTGGACGGTTTCGCCTTTCTTGTTGGTTTTCGTGCCGTTGGGAATGACTTTGAGTTTGAGTCCGAACGCAATGTTGTTGAAAACGTTGAGATGCGGGAAGAGCGCGTATTTTTGAAATACGGTGTTGACGGGGCGAAGGTGCGGAGGAGTGTCCGTGATGTCTTTGCCGTTGAAAATGATTTTTCCGCTTGTGGGCATTTCAAAGCCCGCAATCATGCGAAGAGTGGTGGTCTTGCCGCAACCGCTCGGACCGAGCAGGGTGACGAATTCGCCGCGCTTTATCGTGAGGCTGGCGTTTTTGACCACTTGCTTGCCGTCGTACTCTTTGTAGACGTTGCGAAGTTCGATGATGTTGTCAACAGGTGTCTTGTTTGTCATAGGTGTTTCCTCGGTTGTGCGGCATTGCCGCATGATATCTGCGCGATGCGCAGGTGATATCGCACTATGTGCGGTGATATCCTCACGTTGTTCGGATGATATCGTTGCTTGTGCAACGGTGATATTGCGCCGTCGGCGCAGTTGCGGTTTATTTATCAGAACGTGGGCGGTGAAGCAACCCAAAGCACCACGGCTTTTTCATTGGTGCGGTTTTCAAGGCGGTGAGGTTTGTCCGACGTGAAGTAAAACACTTCGCCCTTTTTCACACAGTACGCCGCTTGCCCTATGTGCAACCACACTCTGCCCGAAATCACGTATCCGAATTCCTCGCCCTCGTGCGGTACGTCCTCTTCGAGAGTCGTATGCGGTTCGACGGTCACGCGGATGGGTTCCATCTCGTTCTTTTGCGCATTTGGCACAAGCCATTCGATTTTGTGTGTGTCCGCCACTTTTTCGATAAACTCCGCTTCGGTGAACACCACCTTTTCTTCCTTTTCGTCCTTGAAAAAGTCCGCAAACGTAGTGCCAAGCGCATTGAGTATATCTTCTAGCGTCGTTATAGACGGTGAAGTGAGCTCGTTTTCCAGTTGCGAGATATAACCTTTGGTCAATTCGCATCTGTCGGCAAGTTCCTCTTGCGTGAGGTTGTTTTGAAGGCGCAACCTCTTGATTTTCGTGCCAAGTTCCATACAAACTCCTTAAATGCAAAAACAGTACACACATCGTACTTTTCGTTTAGACTGACTAAACTTTTGCGTCGGTTTAGGCAAAATCGACCGCGTGTTTAATAGGTTTTGCATTTTTTAACAAAAAGTTTAGCAAAACTAAACTTATTTATCAAAATCGATTATATATATTCGCAAACGCTATGTCAATTATTTTGATATATTTTTCGACAAATTTTTCGGAAAATTTATGCGAAAACAAAATATGAAAAATATTTCATATTTCGTTGACTTTACGCGCGTGCACGTTTAGAATATGATTGTAACAAACATGCGAGGTGTTTATGAACGACAATCTGAAAGAAACCGTCATGCTCGACTTTTCGTCGGCAAACGTAAAATCGCTCGTGAAGCAGAGAGGATGGAATCATCTCGACGAAAAGGAAAAAGTCGTCGAGATATACAACTTCGTCAAAGACGAAATCCTTTTCGGCTACAACGTGAGCGACAATATCCCTGCCTCAAAGGTGCTTCAAGACGGCTACGGACAGTGCAACACCAAGGGCACATTGTTTATGGCGCTTTTGCGCGCTTGCAACGTCGAGTGTCGCATACATTGCTTTTACATCGATAAAATTTTGCAAAAGGGCGCAATGACGGGTTTCGTGTACAAAAAAGCCCCGCGCGACGTTTTGCACAGCTGGGTTGAAGTCAAGTGCGGAGGGAAGTGGTACAACCTCGAAGGCTTTATTCTTGACAAAGCCTATCTTCAAGGCTTGCGCAAAGTCGTCAAGGCAAATGCAGACGGCTCTTTTGTGGGCTACGGCGTTGCGGTCAAGGATTTTGACAATCCCACGTTGTACTTCGACGATTGCGACACCTATATTCAAAGCGCGGGAATAACGACGGATTTCGGCGTGTATCCCGATCCCGATTCCATGCTGAAAGAGCATAGCCAAAAAATAAGAGGCATCAAAAAATTTGCGTTTGAAAGGATAGGCAGACATTTGATGAATAAAAACGTGAAGAAAATCAGAAATCGTTCGGTTTGATTAGACGGAGGCAATAGCGTTCGAACGGAAAAAATATTCGGCTTTACCGTCGGTTGTAAAGAACGACGCAAAAAACCGAAATAAAAATTTTTATTAAACGCGTATGGTCGTAAAACGGTCATCCACATAGTAAAACAAAGGAATAATCAACAAATAGAACAATACATTATAGTGAATAATAGGAGGTAAATATGGGATTTTTTGAAAATACACGAAAGCCACAAGGATTCGGCGGGAAGATAATGGTAAAAATGATGAATACAGGTCATAGCAAGTTGGCAAAATGGGGCTTTACCAAAATTTACACAAAGCTAGATTCTAAGGTATTGGATATCGGTTGTGGCGGTGGAGCAAATATTGCCAACTGGCTAGGAAAATGTACAAATGGATACGTGACGGGAATAGACTATTCCAAAGTCAGCGTAGAGGAGGCGAAAAAACTGAACGCTATCGCAATCAATCAAGGCAAGTGTGATATTGTTTATGGCGACGTATCGTCTATGCCGTTTGATGATGAGGCTTTTGATTGTGTTTCTGCGTTTGAGACCGTATATTTTTGGGAAGACCTTGAAAAATGCTTTGCAGAGGTTCACCGTGTTATGAAAAACGGCGGGACATTCCTTATATGCAACGAGAGTGACGGAACAAATTCCAAGGACGAAAAATGGGCAAAAAAAATAGGGGGAATGAAAATCTACAACGAAATGCAACTTCGCACGATGCTGGAAAAAGTTGGATTTTGTGATATTAAGAGTTTTGTAGATGCTAAAAAACACTGGCTGTGCATTGTTGCGAATAAATAAGCGGTAATCAAACATATGAAAACTTCAACGGATATGATTGAAAACCAAATAATAAACGGCGGCGAAGGAAATTTCGTCGCTGTTTAATTGTATTACAAAACCACCGGATAGTCCGGTGGTTCAGTAAAGTTATGTCACAACTGTTGGAAAGAATACAGCTAAAATACAAGAATACATAGCCAACCAACTAAAAGAAGATAAAGAGGTAGAACAAATGACAATAACGGAACTAGTAGATCCGTTCAAAAAATAAAGGTTGGCGAAATCGCAAAAGGCGGACTATGGGTAAGCGATTTCGCTATGCTAATAGCAGAGGGTTTTACCATCAAATTAAAATCCACCGGCTAGGCTGGTGGATTTTTATTTGTTTCGTTCGATAAATTTGCCGTACGGTTTTTGGTCGATTTTTATTCGAGTGTGCCTGCGACGGGGATGTTTTCAAACTCGACGGCGTAAGGGCCTTCGTAGTTTGCCGAGGTAAATCTCTCTTTTGAGAAACGCACGTTTTGTTGCGCTTCGATGAGGTTGCCGTTGATAGAACCGCCCGTTACGGGAGTGACTTTGTCGCCGTCGATGAGGTAGGCAAGACGGATTTCGCCGCCGAAGTGTCCCGAGAATGAATCCATTTGGAAATCCGAGAACGCAACTGCCCAGAGGCAAGGTTTCTTTTTCATATCCGCAAAGGACACGCTGCCTTTGTTTTCGCATTTCACTTTTTCATACGCGCCGGTGGGCTTTATGCCGAGGTAGCGGCAGAAGGGAGTGCTGCCGTGCATTGCGGTAAGTTTGCCGTCGCCGACAACTTTAAGGTCTTGCATTTTTATGCCGTCGCCGCTGAAAGGTCTTGTTGCGACAAGGGAGAGTCCGAGCGCGTCGCCCTTGACGTCGCCTTGCACGCCGTCGCCGATTTTCCAGGTGGAATAACCGGGATAAATCATATCCGCTGCCGATTTTTCATTGTAGTATGAAAGCACTTCCGCAAGGTTTTGACCGCTCAAAATTACGTTGTATTTTCCGCTTTTGAGCACTCTTTGCGCGCACGCTCTGTCATACACGAAGTCAAGGTATTCTTTCACGCCTTGCGTAAGAGCGTCGGCGCATACATCGTCGTATTCGAATTGATTGATAAGCTCTACGTCCTCGGGAGATTTGCATTGCACGACGTAGTCGCCTTTGCAAACGGCGTCGGTGAAGGATACGTCAGTGCCTTCCGACGACAAAATGCGAGTGTAAGTTCTATGGCAAAACACTTCCGTAGAGTTGACGTAGGCGTGCTCGTTCGTGTCTGCCTTAAACACTGCCGCCGCCATTTTGCCTGCGCTTTCGGCAAGAGGCGCACTCGCAAGTTCGCCCTGTTTTACTATTGTGTCCGACGTGACTTTTTCGGGAGCGTCGAAATAGGGATTCATTGCAAATTGCGCCGCATAATACGCGCTTTCGATCGCGCTCTTTATTTCATCGTAAGACATCGAGGAAATGACTTGCGCACTCATATTGCCCACGAGCTTCTTTTTGTCCTTTTCGCCTTGTCTGTACACGGTGACGGTGCATTTGTGCGTGTCCTTGATACGTCTTGTGTCAAGAGCGTGCTTGACGAAAAACAATTCCGCCGATTCTTCTTTGACTTCGTTTATTCTCCAACGCTCGATATTGAGCTCGGACAATGCTTTTTTGATTTTTTCCAACATAGTATCACCTCTCAGCCAAGTCTGATGCGCGCCTTCATATACGGGCCGCCGTCGGACACTTTAACCCACTCTTTGTAACCCTTTCCGCAGAAACCGCTGCCGCAGGTTACGAGGGAGGAACTCATCATGCTCACAGATTTGAGAAGGTCGGGAACGTAGCCCGTGAGCACGATGGGGGAGAACACTCTGCCCGTGAGTTTGCCGTCTTTGATTTCTCTTGCGCGCGTAACCATGCATTGAATACCCCAGTTTTTCGGGTCTTCCATACCGCTGGAGGGAGATTCGAGCAAGAAACCGTATTTGACGGACGCAATCATATCTTCGGGAGTTACGCCTTCCTTTGCGCCTTCGAAATAGGTGTTTGTCATACGGGTGTAGACCTTGCGCTCGTAGCTTTCGCGTCTGCCGTTGCCGGTGGGCTCTACGCCGAGTCTTGCCGCAGAGAGTGCGTCGCACATACCGCGTTTCAAAATGCCGTTGTTTATCACGACGGTATCGCCCGTGAGAGTGCCTTCGTCGTCAAACCAGCAAGTTGCCGTATCGTCAACCGCGTTGCCGTCGTGCATTGTGACGAGGTCGCTTGCGACTCTTTGGTCGATAAAACTCGAAGCAAGGGCTCTGTCTTTGACAAACATATCCATTTCCACGCCGTGACCGAACGCTTCGTGCACTATCATGCCCGTTGTGTCGGGATCGCAAATGCAATCGTATTCGCCGGGAATCATAGGTTCGCTCTTCAAAAGTTCGACTGCCTCGGACGCCACTTTTGTGGCATAGCTGTCCATTCTATCCAAAAGTTCCGCACCGCCGAGGGTGGAGAAGCCTTTGTATGCGTCCTTGACTTCCTCGCCTCTTGCCGCCATAGCCATGATTGCGCCGTTTGTCCACATAATCGTTTGATCGAGGTCGCGATTTTCGGAGATAAAAATCTTTCTGAACGCTCTGTACGAAATGGTTGCGATTGCGTCAAGAACGCCGTCAACCGTCAACGCTTTGTTGCGGATTTGGTCAAGTCTTGCAAGGATTTTTTCATCTCCGAGTTCTTTCGGATGAATCTCGAATGCGCTCACTTTTTTGAGTGTTGCGGGTTTGTCGCTCGGAACGGGGGTGTGAAGAGGCTCTATCCCTTGCGGAATGCACTTTGCCTCTTGCGCAATGCGCTCTTCGATTGTTTTGACGATTTGAGGTATCTTTTCTTCCGAAAACTCGTTGAAGGAGTATTCCGCGCAACCGATTTGGTCGAACACGCGCACCACGTAGCCCGATCCGCCGCCGAAACCTTGGCTGTTTATTCTCTTGCCCGTGCGGCTTATTCTCCAACCGCGGTTGTCGTCCTCGACGGCAAGCACGGAAGCATAAGCGTACTTCTTGCGGAGTTCTTTCACAAGATCTTTGAGCGCGGGTTTGATTTGATCAAGTTTTTCAAACATATTCCGTCTCCTTTTTGGATTTTCAACGTCGCAAAGAATTTACGTCGCATTTTATGCGGTAGTTCGTCGTCTTTACGATATTGAATCGTAAACTTATTTTTATTTTATTTATTTTTATTCTATAATCGTCATCGTCGATTTGTCAAGTTTTCGGTTGGTTGCGATTTTGCAACTATCCGTTGCTTTTTCGAAAATATTTTAAAACTGCAACGAAAATAAGTTGTACGGCAAAAATTTATTGACCTGATTTGAAAATGGATATAAAATAAAACCGATAAAACGAGGTGAAACTATGCATTACACGTACAAAACGAAGGGCACTTGTTCAAGAGAAATATCTTTCGACATCGACGGTGACATCATCACAAACGTACACTTTGTGGGCGGATGCCCCGGCAATCTGACGGCAATCCCCATTTTGGTTGAAGGTATGACTGTCGATGAAATCGAGAGCAAACTCAAAGACGTCAAATGCGGATACAAAGATACTTCTTGCGCAGGACAACTCGCAAAAGCCGTAAGAGAAGCAAAGAACGCCGAAAAGAAATAACGCAATCAATCGACAAATTTGCGCGCTTTATGCGCGCTTATTTTGTATTTTAAATTATCTTAAAAGGCGAAATAATCGCAATTCCGTTTTAACTTAAAAACGGCAAGAATAACCCGTTGCCATGCTTTTTTTGCAAAAGTGCGCAACATTCGCGATTGTCAGTCGCATTCCTCGTCGTCGCAATCGCACTCGCAATCTTCGATATAGTCGCCGCAATTGTCGCACTCTTCCTCGCCGTCGGTGAAAGGAATTGCGTTTTGTTTGTCATTTTTCGCGTCTTTTCCAAACAATATATCTAGAAAATCAAAAATACACATAAAATTTTTCCTCCGCAAATATTATATATCGAAACGGCATATACCGCAACGGCTATTTTTTAATTTTTAGGGTGTTCTTTGCTCGAAACATTAAAAAAGTATTAATTAAAATGGCATTTTGTTGGTTTTATGGGTTGATTGTTGCAAAACTTGCTGTTATACTAATGCAAGTAGTATTGTTTTTTTAACAAAATTTATCGCTACAGGGTGAAATTATGAGTGAAAATTCTCAAGCAACTCAAAAGGTGAGCGTAAAAGAGAAAATCAACGCGCTTACTCACAAACTTTTCGGTTCCACTCCCGGTGACGGCGAGATGCAACCCAAGGAAGGTTTCAGTTATTCTCTTTGCGGTTTCGGACAAAACCTCATTTGCACGATCATCGGTTCGTATTTGACCGTCTTTATGACGGACGCAATCGGATTCAACGCACTTGCCGTCGCATTCCTTATGCTCGGCGCGCGTATTTTTGACGCTCTCAACGATCCTATCATGGGTTCTATCGTTGACCGCACTCGTACGAAGTGGGGCAAATGCCGTCCGTATATGAAGTGGATGGCGTTCCCGATTGCAATCATGACGGCAATCTGTTTCTTGCCGTGGTATCCCCAAAGCGACGGCGGTTTTGCCGCAATCTCTGTTATGTACGTCGTTTGGGGCATGATATATACGGTTGCCGACGTTCCTTATTGGGGACTTTCCACCGCAATGAGCAACGACACCTATCGCAGAGGCAATTTGCTTACAATCGCGCGTTTGTTCTGCACGGCAGGCGCAGGTATCGTCACCGTCATCACTCCTATCATCACTGACAATATGACCAAAGGTCTGGATCCCGTGGCAAAAGGCGAAATGCTCAAATGGATCTATTTCGTAATTGCGATTGTTTGCTGTGTGATCGCAGTTCCGCTTTTCTTCCTCGGATTTAAGAATACGACGGAAAGAAACATCTCCACCGAAAATCCGCCTTCGCTCGGACACAATCTCAAACTTTTGTTCAAAAACAAGCCTTTGATGCTCATCGTTTTGTCGGGTATCGGCGGCGCGGCGAGAATGCTGTTCACCTACACCGGCGGTTTGTATTTTGCAAAATACATTATGGATAAGGAATCCATGTATTCGCTCTTTACCATGGCAATCGTGCCGGGCGGACTTGTTGCGTCCTTGCTCGTGCCTTGGTGCACCAAAAAGTTCGGCAAGAGAAACACTTACATCTGGTCGCATATCGTCGGAGGCGTTGCGATGCTCATTGCGTTTATCGTGGGTATCGCTTGCGACAGAGGCGCATACACAAGCACCGCAACGACGGTCGTGTTGCTTATCGCACTCGTTATCGCAGGTATTCCGTCGGGCTTTGGCAACATCGTCACTTACGCTATGATCGGCGACACCGTCGAGTATCTCGAACTCAAAACCGGTGAGAGAGCGGAAGGCATCTGCTTTGCAATGCAAACCCTCATCAACAAGATCGGTATGGCGGTCGGCGCATTCGTCGGCGTTCTTGCTTATTACATGGCAGGCGTTGCGGCAAACGACGCAAGCTCCGTCACTCCGGAAGGCAAAGACACCATGTGGTTTATGCTTGTAGGTATTGCGGCAATCAGCTTCTTCCTGACGGTTATTCCGCTCTTCTTCTACAAGTTCAACGAAAAACAACAACAAGAAGCAAAAGCCGAAATCGAAGCGAGAAAGCACGCAAAAGCAGAACAAAGCAGTGAAGAACTCACCGATGAAATCGCACGCGAAGCAAGCGAAAACGTCATCGAAGAAGAGGGCGCTGCACAAACGATCTTCCCCAACGAAGACAATCAGGCGGTTGCAATCGAACAAAAGACTTGCGATGAAAATTGCGAGGATTGCGACAAGAAAGAGGACTGCGACAAAGACGAAAAATAATCATCGTTGTCGATAAAACAAGGGCGGAACGCAAATTGCGTTCCGTTTTTTGCAATTTAAGTCCATATTTTTCAAAGCGTTTGCATATGGTTTAGTATGCGGAAAATCGCCAAAGACAATATAATCGTGGTGTGCACCATCGTGCTTTGTATCATGCTTACGCTTGCGCTGTGCGTGTCCTTTTCGGAGGGTGGGCTTTTGAGCGTTTTCAACAAGGTCGAAAGCAAGTCGCAAACGATGTGGGCTATCGCTTGCAAAGGCTATTCGGATATAAGCACTGCAAGACAAAGTGCCGAGATGATAAAATCAAGGGGCGGCGCGGGCTACGTGCAAAGCGGCGATGAAATCGAGATTATATACGCCGTTTACAAAAGCGAGGAGGACGCAAAAAAAGTGCTTGCCGGACTGTCCGACAAAAGTTTGTACCTTAAACGCTACGATATTTCCGAGGGCAGTTTCAAGTGGTGCAAAGAGGATATAAAAAGCGCGGTCGGGGAGGCTCTTTGCTATTTCGACGTATTTTTCGACGGCTTGTACGATTTGTCGAACAAGCTCAACGAATCGAAGATAAGCGTTGAGGATGCAAAAATCGAAATCAAGGTTTTACAAGCGCAAATCGAGGATATAAAGTCCGCTTTTTATCAAAAAACCGCCAATTGTAACGAGGAACAAATCACACAAATCAAGCTTGCTCTGGTGACGACGCTCGCGCTTTTGGACAACGTGGATTTTTCTAAAAACGACGCTTACGCAACGGCTTCTTTGAGGTATCAACTCGTGCAAGGAGTGCTTTGCAGACAAGCGTTGATGAATTGTATTTGAGAGTATTTTTTATTCTTGCCATATCGAATAAATTAGTTTATAATATCTGCTATGGCATATACTTCTTTATATCGCAAATATCGTCCCGACACTTTCGACAAAGTCATCGGGCAGGATCATATCGTGCGCACGCTCAAAAATCAGATTGCTCACGGCAACGTCGGGCATGCGTACATTTTCACCGGCACGAGAGGCACGGGCAAAACTTCCGTTGCGAAGATTTTTGCAAGGGCGGTCAACTGCCTTTCTCCTCTTGCTGACGGTTCGCCTTGCGGAAAGTGCGAAAACTGCGTGGAGCTTGCGTCAAATTCGAACTTCGATATTCTTGAAATCGACGCCGCTTCCAACAACTCTGTCGACCAAATAAGAGAGCTTACCGACAAAATCGGTTTTCCGCCCACCGTCGGCAAGTACAAAGTTTACATCGTAGACGAAGTTCACATGCTTTCAAAGGCGGCGTTCAACGCTCTTCTCAAAACTCTCGAAGAGCCGCCGTCGCATGCAATTTTCATTCTTGCGACAACCGAGATTCATCAAATCCCGGCAACTATTTTGTCAAGATGCTTGCGTTTCGATTTTCGTCTTGTTCCAAACGGCGTGATTGCAAAACGCATACGTTTCATCTTTGACGACATCGGCGTCAAATACGAAAACGAGGCGGTAGATCTCATCGCGTCGGCAGGCGCGGGAAGCGTGCGCGACGCATTGTCCGTTGCGGATATGTGCGTGAGCTATTGCGACTCAAACGTAACCTACAACGGCGTTTTGGAAGTTTTGGGTGCTGCCGACCCAAAAAAACTTCAATCGCTCGCAACCGCTATTGCGGACGGAGATACGGACAAGGCTCTTCAAGAAGTTGCAAACCTTTGCGACCTCGGCAAGAGCGTGCCTATCCTTGCGCAAGACCTTGCCACGCTTTTCAGAAACGTGCTTTACATCAAAAATTGCTCGACGGCAAAGACGTTGCTCGCCTTGCCCGAGGCCATATATTCCGCGCTAGCCGAAATGGCAAAAAAATACTCGACGGAAAAGTGTATGGGCATAATGAAAATTATGTCGTCGCTCGAAGGAGAGTTCAGATATAGCGCGCAACACCGCATTTTGTTCGAGGCGGCAGTCGTGCTTGCGTCGAGCGGCGGAGATAAAGACGTCAAAGTCGAGGAGCTTCAGATGAGGGTTGCTCGGCTTGAAAAAATGCTTGCAAACGCAAGGAAATCGGATTTTGAGTCGGCACCTGTCGTGACGGATGCGAGGCAGGTGTGGCTCAGAGTAGCATCCGAACTTCGACAAAGCGGATACACGTTGCTTGCGCTGTCCACTCAAGACGCGCGGTTCGATATGTCGGACGACGAGTATCACGTCAAAGTCGCAGACGCTGCAACGCTAAACTTGCTTGACGACAAAAGAAACAGGGACGCGATAAACGCCGCTTTCAAGAGCGTGGAGTCGCACCGTAGGCTTGTCATCGAAACGGAAAGACATCTCGACGAGGACAAGGCATTGCCTTTTGTCAAGGAGATGTTCGGCTCGCTTTTGGAAATAAAATAAGCAAACGAAATCGGGCGCAAACAAAGCAAATATTCGTGCTAGGCACGCAACAATTTTTATAACAACTCGGAGGAACAACATGGGATACGGCGGATTTGGCGGCGGTAACATGCAACAACTTATGAAACAAGCCCAAGCAATGCAAAGAAAATTGCAAGAGGCTCAACAAGAAATTTCGGAAACCGAAATCACCGGCAGTGCGGCAGGCGGTATGGTCGAAGTGACGATCACCGGCGACAAAACTCCCGTTTCGGTGTCCATAAAACCCGAAGCGGTGGATCCCGACGACGTCGAAATGCTCGAAGATATGGTTCTTGCGGCACTCAACGACGCTGTTGCGCAAGCGGACAAACTCTCAAAAGACTTACTCGGACCTTTGGGCAACGCAGGCGGCTTGTTTTAAGCCGCAATCGCAAGCGTAAGCGTTTATGCACGCATAAACGAGAGCAAGCGAAATTGAAAAGTGTGATTTGAAATGAAGTATATCGAACCGCTCGCAAGGCTTATCGCGCAACTTTCAAAACTTCCGTCCGTGGGTGAAAAAACCGCGGCGCGTTATGCGTACGCAATTCTCAATTCTCCCGAAGAGGAAGTCAACGAGCTTGTCGACGCAATACGCGAAGTGAAGCAAAACGTGCATTTTTGCAAAATTTGCGGCAATTACACCGAAAACGAGATTTGTGATATTTGCCAAACTCGCAAACCAAGCGTGATTTGCGTCGTCAAAGAGCCGAAAGACATCGTTGCACTTGAAAAAGTCAAGGATTTCAAGGGCGTATATCACGTTTTGGGCGGCGTTATTTCGCCTATGGAGCATATCGGCCCGAACGACATTCGCATCAAGGAATTGCTTGCCCGTTTGGACGGCGTGGAAGAGGTGATTTTGGCAACCAATCCCGACGTCGAGGGCGAAGCGACGGCAATGTATATCGCGCGCCTCATCAAGCCCATGGGCATAAAAGTTACGCGTATAGCAAGAGGATTGCCGGAGGGTAGCGTCATAGAATACGCCGACGAAAGCACCTTGTCGCGCGCCTTGTCTTCTCGTATAGAACTTTGAGCGTGAACCGGAAAATATTTTGCTCGATTGCATCAAGACAGAGATTTCTATTGCAATCGAGCGTTTTTATAAGTTTTTAAATTAAACAAAACGATTCAATATGAAATATATTTCATATTTTCTTGACAATTCGCCGCTCGGTGATATACTTTTCGTGATGTGAGTTTGAAAAATCGACAAAGGACTTACAATCAACTTTGCGAGACGTAAAAAACTTAAAAAATCAAGTTTTCGGAGGCATATATGAAAGAAATTATCCTCAAAGTGGAAGGCATGCAATGCGGTATGTGCGAAAGCCACGTCAACGACGCGGTACGCAAGGCGGCAAACGTCAAAAAAGTGACGTCATCGCACGTCGAGGGCAAGACGGTGGTTGTTTGCGACGAGAGCATTGACGCTCAAATCGTCAAAAACGCAATTCAAAAAGACGGCTACAACGTCTCGGAAGTCGTGGAAAAACCGTACGTGAAGAAGGGGTTGTTTTCATTTTTGAAAAAGTGAAAGGAGAAAAAGCGAGTCCGAAACGGTCGGGATTTTTGTTCGACATAATATATTGCCATACTTCGAGTATGGTGTTATAATTATTTGAAAATAAAGCAAGATTGCTTAAAAGGAAGCGAGATTGCTTAAATAAGGCTGGGTTGCTTCAAAAAACAATTGATTTAAGCGAAGTGCGAGCATAAAAACGTCGCACTTTAAAGGCACGATTGTTGCGGCAATCGTGAATACGGGTTGAATATGAAACAAGACATCATCAAATTGCAAAAGTACGTTCAGGAAAGCGGAATAGACGCCTACTTGGTGTTTACAAGCGACGATCACGGCAGCGAATATATCGTCGATCACTTCAAAACGCGTGAGTTTTTGAGCGGTTCCACCGGTAGCGCAGGCACGCTTTTGGTGACGAAAGACGGCGCGTATCTCTGGACGGACGGAAGATACTTCATTCAAGCGGCAAGAGAGCTTAAAGCCACGGATACGACGCTTATGAAATCGGGAGAAGAGGGCGTGCCGACAATTTTCGAATTTGTCAAAAAACTGTCGAACAGTCCCAAAATCGCTTTCGATTTCGCAACGGCAACGGTTGAATTCGTGGAGGCGTTGAAAAAGGCGGTGAAGGGCGTCGAAATCGTCGATTGCGGCGAAATCATCGACGAGATTTGGACAAATCGTCCCGAAGTCGAACCCACAAAAGCATGGTTTTTGTCGGACAAAGCGGCAGGAGAGAGCGTAAAGAGCAAGATTGAAAACTTGCAAAAAGACGTTGAAAAACAAGGTTGCGAATACGCGCTTGTGTCCTCTCTCGACGACATTGCGTGGCTTTTCAACATGCGCGGAAGCGACATAGAATACAACCCCGTGAATTATGCGTACGCAATCGTGTCAAAGGACGGCGCGACGCTGTTTATGGACGAGAGAAAACTCGACGAAAAAGGCAAGAAAATCCTTGAAGAAAACGGCGTGAATTTGATGCCCTATCAAGATGTTTACGGCGTTGTCGAGCAGATTTCGGGCAAGGTGCTCATCGACAAGGAAAAGACCAATTACGCACTCTTTTCGCGTATTGCCGATGCAAAAGAAACCGACGTTTTCCCCACGACCGTTCGCAAAGCTATCAAAAACGCCGTCGAGATAAGAAATATGAAAAAAGCGCACGTCGAGGACGGCGTGGCAATGGTCAGATTTATGCGCTATCTCAAAGAGGGAGTCGGCAAGGAGGAGATGAGCGAAATCTCGCTTGCGGACAAGCTCGAAATGTTCAGACGAGAGAGTAAAAACTTCCTCGATTTGAGCTTCGACACCATTTGCGGATATGCCTCCAACGGCGCAATCGTGCACTATTCGGCAACTCCCGAAACGGATAAAAATGTCGAAAACAAGGGGCTGTTGCTTGTGGACAGCGGTGCGCAATATCGCTACGGCACGACGGACATCACTCGCACTTTTGCGACGGGCAAGGTGAGCAGACAAGAAAAAGAAGCGTTTACAATCGTGCTGAAATCGCATATCGCGCTTGCAAGAGCGGTATTCCGCAAAGGCGCAACGGGCGCAAATCTCGATATGATTGCAAGAGCTCCGATGTACAAATGCGGCATGGATTTCAAACACGGAACGGGACACGGCGTAGGATATTTGCTCAACGTCCACGAAGGACCGCAAAACATTTCGCCGAGAGCGTCCGCGCAAAAATATGCGGTTTTGCCGGGTATGATAACGTCAAACGAACCCGGATTTTACGAGGAAGGGAAGTTTGGCATAAGACACGAAAATCTTATTCTTTGCGTTGAAAAAGAAAAGACGGAATACGGCACTTTCTGCGAGTTCGAAACAATCACTCTCGTGCCTTTCGACCTCGACGCAATCGATGTGAATATGCTTGACGACGGCGAAAAAGAGTGGCTCAACGCATATCATGACAGAGTGCGCAAAGTCATAGGAAAGCACCTTGACGGAAAAGATTTGAAATTCCTCGAAAAAGCTACGAGAAGAATTTGAAATCAAGCGGTTCAAGCGTAAAAATACGAAACGATTTAAAAATAAAAGCAGGCGTCAAGCCTGCTTTTATATTGCGATTTTCGACGAAATAAGAGGTTTATTAAGTCGTTTTGAGTGTACAAACCTGCCGTTTGGTCAAAATGCAGCGTTGAAACATCAATTCGCTTTGCCGTCGGGAGAGTGGACGTCTTGCAAATCGGTTGTATCTAGTACGTCGTTTGTGTATTGCACGTCGTTTGTGTTTTGCAAATCGGTTGTGCGTTCGATTGAGTATTCTTGCGTTTGGACGCTGTCCCCCAGCGCATAGCGATAATCCTTTTTGATTATGTGCTTTATATACGGATATAGAAGCACCGCCACGGCAAATACCCATGCACCCGGATCGCCGAAGCAGAGCGCGATGTACGAGGCGTTGCTTGCAAGCGCATTCGTAGCCCCGCCGTTGACGAGAGGGGGAAGAAAGGTGCATATCAGTACGCGCGCGATAAGTTCGCCTGCGCCTGCGGCAAGCGTCCAGCCCGATTTGCCTATGCCTTGTACTGTATTGCGGAGTACGAAAAGCGTGGAGAGGAAGAAGAACAACGGCAAGTCGATATAAAGGAACGTGTTGCCGAAGTATATCGATTTTTCGCTGATTTTGTCCGCCGACAAAAAGACGTGTTGATAGGCGGCGTTTATAGTGAGCAAAAGTCCTATGCCTGCACAAATTACGGTGAGGGCAAATCCAAGCAAAATTGCTTGATTCGTGCCTTTTTTCACACGCTCGGTGTCGCCTGCGCCGAGGTTTTGTGCGTTGAAACTCACCATTGCAGTGCCGAGAGCTGATAAAGGCGCCATTGCGAAGTTGATGAGTTTGTTTGCCGCGCCAACGCCGTTTTGAGCCGGATTGCCCGCAACCATAAGTCCGTCGGGCAAAAGGTCGAATTTGATGGTTTCCGAAAGCATGACGATAAGACCTATCGAAAGCACGGAAAATTGAAGTCCGAGAGGGATGCCTTGCTTTACGTGCGCCCAAATAACCTTCCAGGCAATTTTGAAATCTTGCTTTTTAAGGCGCAAAAACTTGTATTTTGCAAAGGTGTAGATAAAGCATGCAACCGTGCAAAGCACTTGCGTGAGAATGGTTGCTCCCGCAGCTCCCGCAACGCCCCAGCCGAAAACTTTGATGAAAAGAAGGTCGAGAGCGATGTTCATCACCGTCGATATGACCAAAAACAAAAGCGGCGTGAACGAGTCGCCTATGCTTCGCAATATGCTGATGATAAAGTTGTAAAACAGTTGCGCCGCCATACCTAGAAAAATCACAAGACAGTAGGTGTACGCCGCTTGAAAAACTACGGGATTTTGCTCGGTGACGTTCACCCACGCAAGCATGGGTTTTATGCAGAATACGGATACTATCGTCAAAACTACCGTGATAATCGAGCAAAGAATAAACTGCGTTGCAAAGGACTTGCGAACTCCGTCTTCGTCGTGTGCTCCGAGTTTGCTTGAAAGCACCACGCAAAAGCCTGCCGTGCAACCGAACGCGAATTGCATGAATATGAACACGAGGGGTGAAGTGTCGTTGACGCCCGCGACCTCGTCCGCACTTAAAGTCTGTCCGCATATCGCCGCGTCCGAGAGAATGTAGAGCTGCTGCAACAAGTAGGACACGATTATGGGCAGAGTGAATTTGATCAAGACTTTGACTATCGAGCCTTGCGTCAGGTCAATTTGCCCGAACAGGTCTTTGATCCTTTGAGAGAACGTTTTATTATGTAAGTTTTCGGTTGTCATAAGTTGTGTTTTGCGCCTCGCGATAATGAGATGTATCAACGGAAATTGCATTATATTTATCTTGATGCTCACTGTCAAGCATTTTTGAAAGCAGCGATTGTAAATTTTTTGCAAATCGAAGCAAAAGCAATCGGGGCAACGACACAACGAGCGTTTCGGAGGCATATTATTTGGGAGCGTGCGCGTGTGTATATACGTGCGTGCGCGAAATTTTTTCAATCGACAAAAACGGCATTTTGTCGGTTATTTTGCAAAAAAAATACCCTTCGTGTATTGCTAAAAAATTTTTTAATGAAAATGCAAAATAGTGTCGATTTTCGTTTGACATTGACGAAGCGTTTTGGATATAATGCCCGTATCATCAAGAGCAAACCAAATCGCAACGCACAACCTGCGGAATACGGATTTCGCAAACACCACTAGATATTGTGGTAAAGGAGCGCGCTATGAAGATTTTGGAGGAGCGCATCCTGAGGGACGGCAAGGTTAAGCCCGGAAACGTCCTCAAGGTCGGCGGATTTCTCAATCATCTTATTGATCAACAACTGTTGGACGAGATTGGCAAGGAAATTTCTGCGCTCTTTTGCGGACAAAATATAACCAAAATTCTGACAATCGAGGCATCGGGGATAGCCATAGCATGCGCAGCGGCGCACTATGTGCAAGCTCCGGTGCTTTTTGCTAAAAAAAGCAAGACCATAAACATATCCTCGGACTGCTATTGCGCCGAGGTTTATTCTTTTACGCACCAAGTGACAAAGGTGATTATGGTCGAGAAAGATTTTATCTCCGCAGACGACAGAGTGCTTATCGTTGACGACTTTCTTGCAAACGGTGCCGCAATAAACGGACTTATGAGTATTGTGGAGCAAGCAGGAGCAACGCTCGTCGGATGCGCCGTGGCAATCGAAAAAGGTTTTCAGGGCGGCGGCGACGCTTTGAGAGCGCAGGGTATCAACGTTCAAAGCCTTGCTCTTATCGACAGCATGGACGACGACGGTCATATCGCGTTCAGACACTGAAATTTGCGCTTTGCGTAAATATAAAATTTAAACAACAATGCCAAAATGGCAAAATTAAAGGAGAAACGCATGAAAAAGAAAGTATTGGCACTTGTGCTTTGCTTGGCTCTCGTAACCGCATTGGTTATCGGTTTGGTTGCTTGCAACCCTGAAGAGGAAAGAGTTGTAAACCTCAAACCTATCGCGAAAGAAGACATCAAAATCGGTCTCATCTGCCTGCACGACGAACAGTCCACTTATGACAAAAACTTCATCGATGCAATGGAAGAAGCAGTGAGCGAACTCGGTCTGAAAAAAGATCAACTCATAATCAAAAAGGGTATCCCCGAAACCGAAAAATGCTACAACACGGCGGTTGAACTTGTCGAACAAGGTTGCAATATCATCTTTGCGGACTCATTCGGACATGAAGATCACATCATGAGAGCTGCAGAAGAATACACCGATGTGCGTTTCTTCCACGCAACGGGCACCAAAGCTCATACGGCGGATCTCGGCAACTATTTCAATGCATTTGCTTCCATCTATGAAGGCAGATACCTTGCAGGCGTTGCGGCAGGCATGAAACTCGTTCAACTTTACGGTGATGCACAAGGCAAGGTTTCCGATGCAAACGCAAAAATCGGTTATGTCGGCGCATTCCCCTACGCAGAAGTCAAATCCGGTTATACCTCTTTCTTCCTCGGTGTGCGTTCAATCGTTCCCAATGCAACGATGGAAGTGAAGTTTACAAACAGCTGGTATGACGAAGCAGCAGAAAAAACCACCGCAAAGGCTCTCATCCAAAACGGTTGCAAACTCATCAGCCAACACGCAGACTCTATGGGCGCACCTACCGCTTGCAAAGAGGCAACCCCCTCCGTCCCCAACGTCACTTACAACATCAGCACCGAAAAAGATTGCAGCGGTTCTTATGTAATCGGTTCGAGAATCAATTGGGCTCCTTACTACAAGTTTATTGTCGAAAGCACAATCAACAACACCAAGATTCCTTATGACTGGACAGGCACGGTTGCAACAAAATCCGTTGAGCTTCTCGAAATCGGAACGGCTGCAGCACCCGGCACGGCAGAGAAACTCGAAGAAGTGAAAGCCGCTCTTGCAAACGGCACCGTCAAAGTGTTCGACACCAAGAACTTCACGGTTAAAGGACAACACATCACATCGTTCAAAGCTGACGTCGATTCCGACGAAGCATTCACTCCCGACACCGAAGTTGTCGAAAACGGCGTTCTTTTGGAATCCAAATTCCGTTCCGCTCCGTACTTTACTCTCGACATCGACGGAATCACTCTTCTTGCCTGATAGAATTTGAATCTTTGATTCCAACGATTTGGCGGAGCCTCTGCTCCGCCAAATCGAGTTTATTACAAATATAAAAACAAGGAAAATATGGACAAACCCATCGTTTTACAGTTGAAAGGCATAACAAAGCGTTTTGGCACAAAGGTCGTTGCAAACGATCATGTCGATCTCGATCTGCGCCAAGGGGAAATATTGTCGATTTTGGGCGAGAACGGCAGCGGTAAGACCACGCTTATGAATATGATCATAGGCATTTATCGACAAGACGAAGGCAACATCTTTATCAACGGTGAAGAAGTGACCATTCTCTCTCCGAAAGACGCTTATAAATATAAAATCGGCATGGTACACCAACACTTCAAACTTGTCGATGTTTTTACAGCCACGGATAATATCATTCTCGGCGAAAAAGAGCCAACGTTCTCAATCAAAGAAGAGGCGAAGCGCATTAGAGAAAGTGCTGAAAAAAACAATGCCGAGTTTGCAGCTTACAATCCCGACGAGCATACGGGAGTGTTGTCGTATTTGACTGCTCCGAAAAAACAATCGGATTTTCAAACCGCAATGAAAATTGCGGCATTGCCGTTTATTAAAGCCGCAAAAGCGATTAAATTCGGCTGGCTGGCGAAAAATCGTGGCGCGAAATTGCAAAAAATTGCCGACAAATACGGCTTTGAAATCAATCTGAACGAGAAAATATACAACATGTCGGTTTCCCAAAAACAGACTGTTGAAATCATAAAAGTGCTTTACAGAGGCGCGGATATTCTTATCCTTGACGAACCTACCGCCGTTTTGACGCCTCAGGAAATCAAAAAACTGTTCGACGTTTTGCGCAAGATGAGAGAAGACGGAAAATCTATAATCATCATCACGCACAAACTCAACGAAGTTATGGAGATAAGCGACAGAGTTGCGGTTTTGCGCAAGGGACAACACATCGCAACCGTCAATACTTCTGAAACGAGCGAGCAAGAGCTTACCGAAATGATGGTTGGCGAAAAAGTCGATCTCAATATCGGCAGGACAAATCCTCACGACGTTGAAGACAGAATCGTCGTAAACCACCTTTCGTCGGTGAATCATGAAGGCGTCAAAGTGCTTGACGACGTGTCTTTTACCGCAAAATCGGGTGAGATACTTGGAATTGCGGGTATTGCAGGAAGCGGTCAGAAAGAATTGCTCGAAGCGATTGCCGGACTTCAAAAACTCAACGATGGCGAAATATTTTATTTCGATCCGTCGAAAAATAACGAAAAAGTGGATTTGCGCTCCAAAACACCCGTGCAAATCAGAGAACTCGGCGTCAGACTTTCATTTGTCCCCGAAGACAGACTCGGCATGGGGCTTGTCGGCAATATGGACCTTGTTGACAATATGATGCTGCGTTCGTATAGAAAGGGAATTCCGTTTTTCCTTGATAGGAAAAAGCCGAAAAATCTCGCGGAAACAATAGTACACGATCTCGAAGTCGCTACTCCCAGCACACACACTCCCGTCAGACGTTTGTCGGGCGGAAATGTGCAAAAGGTGCTTGTCGGACGCGAAATCGCCGCATCGCCCACCGTGCTTATGGCGGCGTATCCCGTAAGAGGCTTGGACATCAACTCGTCGTATATGATTTACAACCTTCTCAACGAGCAAAAAGAGAAAGGCGTGGCTGTTATATTCGTCGGCGAGGATCTCGACGTACTCATCGAGCTTTGCGACAGAATCATGGTGCTTTGCGGTGGCAAAGTGTCAGGCATCGTGGACGGCAGAAGTGCAATAAAAGAACAACTCGGTTTGCTTATGACAAAACACGAGGACGAAAAACAGGAGGCAGACGACAATGTTGAATAAACTTATGCACAACCCCTTCATCCATATCACAAAACGCACGGATACGCCCAAATGGCAATCATGGCTTGTGAGAGTGGCGGCGGTTGTCGTTGCATTGCTTGCAAGCGCGGTGGTGAGCAGTATTTTGCAGCCCGGCACATTCGGCGCTTTTATCCAAAATGTGTTTGTCGGCAATTTTGCAACAACGAACAGAATTATCAGACTGTTGCAAAATACAGCATTGCTTCTCCTCATTTCTCTTGCGGTTACGCCGGCGTTCAAAATGAAGTTTTGGAACATAGGCGCGGAAGGGCAGGTGCTTATGGGCGGATTGATGAGCGTCGTCATGATAAAGTATCTCGGCGGAAAAGTCGACAATTCGCTTCTCATTATTCTTATGCTGATAATGGCGATTCTTGGCGGTGCGGTGTGGGCGGTCATTCCCGCGTTGTTCAAAGCAAAATGGAACACCAACGAAACGCTCTTTACGTTGATGATGAACTATATTGCCACAGGGCTTATATCCATTTGCATTGCAGTGTGGGTTACGAGCGGTTCGCAAGTTTTAGGCGTGCTTAAATATGGCAGATTCCCAAAAATCGGCGGTTATAACTATATTTTGAACATTATTATCGTTGCGATAATCACGATTGTTGTTTCGATATATCTAAAATTCAGCAAACACGGTTATGAATTGTCCGTCGTTGGCGAGAGCCAGAACACGGCAAAATATATCGGCATAAGCGTCCCCAAAGTCATCATCAGAACGATGCTTCTTTCGGGTGCTTTGTCTGGCATTGCAGGTTGGTTGCTTGTTGCCGGAACATCGCATACGATTTCGACAACAAGCGCAGGCGGTATGGGATTTACGGCAATTCTTGTTGCATGGCTTGCCGGATTAAATCCCGTGGCAATGGTGTTTACGTCCTTGCTTGTGCAATTTTTCAATATAGGTGCAGAATATGCGGGTTCAAACTTCGGCTTCGGAACGGCATTCCCCGAAATTATCACTTCGGTATTCTTCTTTGTCGTTATTGCCAGCGAGTTCTTTGTCAATTACAATGTAAAACTCAATCCTGCTTTTGCCGAAAAGTTGAAAAATAAAAAGACATGTGAAGAAAGTGCGGATTCCGTTGAAAATGCGACAAATGCTTCTTTAGAGCAAGAAAATAATCAAAATTTGCAAATCGAGAGCGAAAGCATTGAAAAAGACGATAACGATACAAAAAACATCGACGATAGCGTCGTAAATAAGAATGGGGAGGTAAACGACTGATGTTTCTGACCTTCTTAAGAGAATCGATTAGATTCAGCACCGTGTTTCTTTACGGATCGACGGGCGAAACAATAACACAAAAAAGCGGACACCTCAATCTTGGCACTCCCGGTATAATGTGCATAGGTGCAATCGGCGGAAGTCTTGGGGAATTGTGGTACATAAAATCCTTGTCCGATTTAAGCCAAATGAACGGCTTTTTGGCTGTCTTTATTCCGATTTTGACAACATTGCTGTTCAGCGGACTTGCAGGATTACTGTTCAGCTTTTTTACCGTAACGCTCAGATGTAACCAAAACGTAGTAGGATTGACGATTACAACGTTTGGCGTCGGATTGAATAAATTTGTGCTTGGCAACATGGACAATACGGGATTCGGCGAGGCGTGGAAGTATTTTATCAAATCCTTTCCGTGCGCAAACGACAATTGGTTTACTCAATTGTTCTTCTCATATGGCACGCTTGTGTATCTTGCGTTGATTATTGCGATAATCGTTACTATCGTGTTCAAGAAAACGAGAGTCGGTTTGACGCTGCGCGCTGTCGGAGAAAATCCCGCAACTGCCGATGCGGCAGGAATCAACGTAACTAAATACAGATACATCTCTACAATCATCGGTTGTGCCGTTTCCGGACTCGGCGGACTTTTCTACATCATGGATTACAACGGTGGAAGCATCGGCAACATTGCCGTCACCGTGGAGGCATACGGCTGGCTCGCAGTTGCGCTTGTCATTTTCTCCGTATGGAAGCCCAGCTGGGGCATTCTCGGTTCGATATTGTTCAGCCTGCTGTATTTTGTGCCGAACTTCTTTTCGGTGTCAACAACGGCAATGAAAGAGTTTATCAAAATTCTTCCGTACATTGTTACAATCGTCGTTCTGATTGTTACCAGCATGATAAACAAGCGTGAAACACAACCGCCGGCGGCACTTGGCGTTTCCTATTTCAGAGAGGATAGATAGACAAAACCTAAAACACATATCGTGTTTGATAAAAAATAAGCGTCAATAAGATTTAAGGCGGATAGCACGGCTAGTTCGCCTTTTTTCATACGATTTAAGAGTAAAAACGATTGCCTAGTATTTGTTTCGTGTTGCTGATATTTTGTCTTTAAAACACATATCGTATTTTACACAGCAGCCGATTAAGATGTGAAAAGAGGCGGATAAAGTGGTGGTAAAAAAATCTGCGGAACAAATTGCCAAAAAATTATTGCCAAAAGCAGATAATGTGATATAATAGCAAAGCAAATGAATTTGCGAATCGGGGATATGGCTCAGTTGGTAGAGCGTCGCGTTCGCAATGCGAAGGCCAGGGGTTCGAATCCCCTTATCTCCACCAGTGAACCGCGGTATACCCGTGGTTCATTTTTTTATACAACCGACGGCGAAGAAGGTGTCTGTGGGGAGTATAGAAAATAAGTAAAGCGGGATTTGAGTATGAAATCGGCAATTATCGGACTTGGTGTCATAGGCAAAGTACATTACGACGTTTTGAAAAGTCAAGACGCCGATATCGTTGCGTTGTGCGACGTTGATGAAAGCGTGCTTGACAAGTTCGACGGTGTGAAAAAGTATTTCGATTATAAAAAGATGCTGGATTGCGAGGATATCGACGTCGTGCATATTTGCACACCGCATTATTTGCATGCGGACATGGTGATTTACGCGCTTGAAAAGGGTGTGAACGTGCTTTGCGAAAAGCCGTTATGCATAAAAGAAGAGGACATCGGACGAATCGTCGAGGCAGAGAGCAAGTCGAGAGCAACGCTCGGCGTGTGCTTGCAAAACAGATACAACAATTCAAGCCGTTTCGTGAAGCAGTTGCTTGAAGGCAAAAAAGTCGATTTTGCGTTCGGTAACGTATCTTGGCATCGCGACGAAGAGTATTATCGCACGGGCGCATGGCGCGGCAAACTCGCAACCGAGGGCGGTGGTGTGATGATAAATCAAGCCATTCACACTCTCGACCTCATGCAATGGATATGTGGTGCGCCAAAGAGCGTTTGCGCCAACACGTACAACTATTCGCTAAAAGGCATAATTGAAGCCGAGGACACTGTAATCGCAATGTTTAAGGGCGACACTGACTTCGAGTTTTTTGCGACCAACACCGCAAAAAGCGATTTGCCTATCGAGATACGCTTTATTTCCGGTGGCGACATAATCACGCTTTATCCCGACGAAGTGCTTGTCAACGGCAAAGTCGCCGACATCGAGCATTGTATGAAGGGCTACGGCAAGATTTCATACGGCAACGGCCACGAAAAACTTATCAAAGATTTTTACGATTGCGTCGCTCGCGGCGAAAAGTTTTGGATTGACGCAAAAGAAGGCTCGGCTTGTGTAAGGCAGGTGCTGGCTGCATACAGAAGCAACGGACAAGAAGTTCTCATTTGACTTTGAAAACGGCAATACTACGTCAACGCCCCTCGCTTGCCAACTCATGTGCTACGTGTAAACTAGGGTTGTCTTTAGAGGAGTGTTTTTTTGTATTTCATCTGTTTGGCAAAGTTATATAATGTTTTAGAGTTTTAAATATCCGCATAAAATTAATGGTTATTATTGAAGATTTATCGAGGCGTAAAACTGCTTCGGGGTGATGCCGTATTCGTTTTTGAAGGCGCGGAAAAAGTGCGTGTAATCGGAAAATCCGCATTTGATGTAAACCTCGGTGACGGGGTAGCCTTGTTCGATAAACTGTTTTGAAAGCACAAGGCGTTTTTTGAGGATATAACGGTGAGGGGAAGTGTTGGTGTTTTCTTTGAAAACGTGCGCAAAATAGTATTTGTCCACAAAAAGTGCGGAAGCAATGGTATCCAGGGACAAATCCTCGGTGATATGCTCGCTTATGTAGTCTATAGCTTTTGTTACGCACGGGTTGTTTTTGCCGTAAAATGCGAAATCGTCGGCATTTTGCAAGAAGTATTGTCCCAAAATCACGAGCAACGCTTTTATGCGCTCTTCGTTTTCTACGTCCGAGCCGAAAGCGTCATCTTGTGAGTGGGCAACAGCGTCTAAACCGTGGCGGATTTTGTCCGAAATTACGCCGTTACGCACCAAAAAGGCATTGTGGGCTGACGCTTGCAAAAAGCAAGTGTTGAGGTCGGTTTTTGCGGTTGAAATACGCTTTAAATAGCGTTGATTCAGCCACAAAACGAAGCGTTCGTAAGTTTCGGCGGAGTCCTTTATGTCGAGTTGGTGGAGCTTGTTTGGCGGTATAATAAGCACGTCGCCGGGGCGCAAGGCGTATTTGCAGTCTTCGATGATGTACGTTGCCGAGCCTTGCAGAAAAAAATAGACTTCGGAAAAGTCGTGCGAGTGCATTTCGACGGTTTTGAAATCCTTGTCCTTTTTGTGATGCACCTCAAAAGTGGTCGCGCTCATTTGTTGATTTTCGTATTTGTCGAGTTTCATAAGTATATAATATTACCAAAACAGCAATTTTTGCAAGTAAAAAAGCAATAATCGGGGTTTACTATGCAAAAGTTGAGTGGTAAAATTATGATAATAAGGAGTGTGGAAGATGAGCTTTTTTGACGATAAACTTTTGCTTTCGGGCGATACGGCGCAAAAAATCTACGACGCTATTTCAAAGTTGCCCATAATCGATTATCATTGTCATCTCAACGAAGAAGAAATCAAGTGCGACAAGCATTTTTCCGATATAGGCGAATTGTGGCTTTCGGGAGACCATTACAAATGGCGCGCGATGCGTCTTTGCGGCGTTGACGAGAGTTATATCACCGGCAATCGCTCGTACAAAGAGAAATTTTTGAAATATGCCGAGATTATGCCCAAACTTATAGGCAATCCGCTTTACTATTGGACGCATATGGAACTCGTGCAAATTTTCGGAATAACCGAACCGTTGAACAAGGACAGCGCGGAAGATATTTATAAAAAAGCAAACGCCGTTTTGAAAGATTTGAGCGTGCAAAAATTGCTTGAAAAATTTGACGTGGAATATATTGCGACGACGGACGATCCGTTTTCGGATTTGCACAATCACGGCGATATAAACGGCGTTAAAGTGCGCCCGACCTTCCGTCCCGACAGATGTTTTTCCGAAGGCGCGGACAAAGCGACGCTAGAAGAAAGATTGGACTATTTCGTATCAAAAGGTTGCAAAATAGCAGACCACGGATTCGACAACTTCGACGACACCGAAAATCTTGAATGGCTGATTGAAAAGTGCTATGAAAAGGGCATTGTGTTGCAACTTCATTTCGGCACGTTCCGCAATATAAATTCCGACGCTTTGCGTGCAATCGGCAAAGACAGCGGTTTTGACGTTTTCAGAGATTTCGTCGCTACTGACGCGCTTGCAAAGTTGCTTGACAAAATGAACGCAAAACTCGGCGGATTGCCAAAAATCGTACTTTATCCGCTCAACGATGCATGTTTAAGAGCCGTTTGTGCGATTTCCGGTGCTTTTCCGAACGTGCTTGTCGGTGCGGCGTGGTGGTTTAACGATACCGTATCAGGCATAAACAGGCAACTCGAAACCGTGTCGGAATACGCGGTTTTGGGTACGAATCTCGGTATGCTTACGGACAGCAGATCGTTCAGTTCGTACGTGCGTTTCGACTTTTTCAGAAGAATACTTGCGTCGTTTGTCGCAGACAAGGTCGACAAGGGCGAATACGATGAAAAGAGCGCGATTGCGCTTGCAAAAGATATTGCTTACAACAACGTCAAGGAGGCTCTCGGTTTATGGAAATGACGTTTCGCTGGTATGGCGAAAAAGATTGCATACCGCTAAATTACATCAAGCAAATTCAAGGCATGAGCGGTGTGGTGACTGCGGTTTACGATACGCCCGTGGGCGAGGTTTGGGACGTAGAAAAACTTGAAAGGCTCAAACGACTTTCAAACGACGCCGAACTTGAAATGGAAGTTATCGAGTCCGTGCCCGTGCACGAGGACATCAAGCTCGGAAAGCCGTCGAGAGATAAATATATCGAGGCGTACAAGCAGAATATCATCAACTGCGGCAAGGTGGGCGTAAAGTGCATTTGCTACAACTTTATGCCCGTGTTCGACTGGTTGCGCACGGATTTGTATTTCAAGCATAAAGACGGCGCAACGTCGCTTGCCTACGACCATGAAAAACTGCTTGCGCTCGATCCTAAAAATCTGCATTTGCCGGGTTGGGACGAGAGTTATGGTCAAGACGAATTGAACGCGCTTTTGAAAGAATACGAGGGTATGACGCATCAAAAGTTGTTTGACAATCTCGTGTATTTCTTGAAAGCGATCATGCCTGCGTGCGACGAGGCGGGCGTAAATATGGCGATACATCCCGACGATCCGCCGTGGGATATGTTCGGCCTTCCCAGAATCATTTGCAAGGAAGAGGATTACGACAACTTGTTTGCGGCAGTGCCGAATATGCACAACGGCATCACGTTCTGCACGGGAAGTTTGGGTGCGGGAAGATTCAACGACCTTCCGAAAATGGCGAAGAAATATGCAAATCGAATATACTTTGCGCACCTTCGTCAGCTCAAATACGACGGTGAAATCAATTTTTACGAAAACGGACACCAGACGAATTGCGGAAACGTGGACGTGTACGGAATTGTCAAAGCTCTCGTAGAGGGCGGATTTGACGGTTACGTGCGCCCCGACCACGGCAGAAACGTGTGGGGAGAGGACGCAAAACCCGGCTACGGACTGTTTGACAGAGCTATGGGGGCGTGCTATCTTTCGGGACTTTTCGAAGCGGTTGAAAAGGATATGAATAGAAAATAACGATATAAACGATATAAGGACTTAAAAAGGAGATATAGATATGAGCGTACCATTCAAAGTGGATTTAAGCGACAAAATCGTGGCAATCACGGGAGCGGGCGGAGTTATTTGCTCCGAGTTTGCTCGCGCGCTCGCCGAGTGCGGCGCAAAAGTCGCGCTTTTGGACATCAACTACGACGCTGCCAAAAAAGTTGCGGACGAGATAGGCGAAAACGCATACGCCGTCAAGTGCAACTGTCTTGACAAAGCGGATATTTTCCGCGCGAAAAACGAAATCGAATACAAGTTCGGCAAAGTCAACTTTCTCATAAACGGAGCCGGCGGAAACAATCCCAAAGCAACCACCGACAACGAAACCATGACGCCCGACCTCGAAGGCGCAAAGGACTTTTTCGCACTTGACGAGAGCGGACTCAAATTTGTGTTCGACCTCAACATTACGTCTGCATTCTTGGTGTCGCAAGTGTTTGTCAAAGACATGGTAAAGACGGGCGGAAACGTCATCAATATCTCGTCGATGAACGCATTCAGACCTCTCACCAAAATCCCTGCGTACAGCGCGGCGAAGGCAGGAATTTCCAACTTCACAGAGTGGCTTGCGGTGCATTTTGCGCCTTGCAAAATTCGTTGCAACGCAATTGCGCCGGGCTTTTTCGTGACCAATCAAAACAGAACGCTTTTGTTCAACGCAGACGGCACGCCGACGGCGAGAACTGGCAAGATTTTGAACGCAACGCCTATGAAAAAGTTTGGCGAGATAAGCGACCTTATCGGTTGTTTGTTGTGGCTTGCCGACGACAAGGCGAGCGGCTTCGTTACGGGCACGGTTATCCCCGTGGACGGCGGCTTTTCGGCATACAGCGGGGTGTGATATGAAACAAGTTATTCCCGTCGTCGTGATTAACGACGCAAACGACACCGTCGCAACGCTGTCCAAACTCAGAGAGGGCGGCATAAACTGCGCCGAAATCACGTTCCGCACCGCTTGTGCGAAAGAAGCGATTGCAATAGGCGTAAAAGAGTTTGCGGATATGAATATAGGCGCAGGCACGGTTATAAACGAAGAGCAGGCGAAAAGCGCGGTCGAAGCGGGCGCGAAGTTTATCGTTTCACCCGGTTTTTCAGACGAAGTGGCGCGCTACTGCATTGCGAACGGCGTGCCGTATTATCCCGGTTGCGTAACGCCCACCGAGATTATGCGCGCACTCTCTTACGGACTTAATATAGTCAAGTTTTTCCCTGCCGGCGTATACGGCGGACTTAAAGCAATGAAGGCTCTTGCCGCGCCGTTTCCTCAAATCAAATTCATTCCGACGGGCGGCGTCGACCTTGCCAACCTCAAAGAATATCTCGATTTCGACAAGGTGTACGCAGTCGGCGGCTCGTTTATGATGAAAGGCGATATAGTCAATAACTGCAAGGAGATTGTGAAGATATGCGAGTTGTAACTTTCGGTGAATTGATGTTGCGTTTGCAACCCGAGAACTATCTGCGTTTTGTGCAAAGCGACAAGCTCGAAGCGACTTTCGGCGGTGCGGAAGCAAACGTTGCCGTATCGCTTGCAAATTTCGGTGCGGACGCATGCTTCGTGACCAAACTCCCCACGCACGAGATAGGGCAAAGCGCGGTAAATTCGTTGAGAAAATACGGCGTCGATACCTCGAAAATCGTTCGCGGCGGCGATAGAGTGGGCATTTATTATTGCGAAAAGGGCGCAAGTCAACGCCCCAGCAAAGTCATTTACGACAGAAAGTACTCCGCAATCGCAACGGCGAGCGAGGACGATTTCGATTGGGACGACATCTTTTCGGGCGCGGATTGGTTTCACTTTACGGGCATAACGCCGGCACTGTCCGACAATATGGCGAAAATCACTCTCGAAGCGGTCAAGGCGGCAAAGGACAACGGGCTCACCGTGTCTTGCGACCTCAATTTCAGAAAGAAACTTTGGACGAGTGAAAAGGCGTGCGCTGTTATGAGCGACGTGCTTAAACATGTAGATGTGTGCATCGCAAACGAAGAGGACGCAAAAGACGTGTTCGGCATCGAGGCGGAAAACACCGACGTCGAAAGCGGCAAGCTCAACGAAGAAGGTTACGTTTCGGTTGCAAAACAACTCACCGACAGATTCGGATTCAAAGCGGTTGCAATCACTTTGCGCGAGAGTTTGAGCGCAAGCGACAACAACTGGTCGGGCATGCTGTACGTTGCGAATCGTGCGTTTTTCGGCAAGAAATATCATATGCATATCGTGGACAGAGTGGGCGGCGGCGACAGCTTCGGAGCAGGACTTATTTATGCGCTTACAAACGATTTCGGCGCGCAGGACGCAATCGAATTTGCCGTGGCGGCAAGTTGTTTGAAGCACTCCGTCGAGGGCGATTACAACATGGTTTCAAAAGAAGAAGTGCTCAATCTTGCAAGAGGAAACGCAAGCGGAAGAGTGCAACGTTAAGGGAGTTTGCAATCATAAACAATAGAATACAAAGAGGTATAAATTTATGCAGCAAATTACAATATCGGGGTTTTATGATGAGATTAGCAACAAATTAAGTACCCAAATCGGCGTTTTGCACGAACTTGGCGAAACTTATATGTGCCCTAGAAACGTGGACGGCAAAAACATTGCCGACTACACTTTCGAAGAGTTTAAGAAAAAGATTTATCCCGTTCTCAAAAAAGAAAACGTGCGCTTTTCTTCAATCGGTTCGCCGATAGGAAAAGTCGGCATCGACGACGAAGAAGGCTTTGCAAAACAAAAGAAACAACTTGCCGAGCTTGTCAAAATCGCACAACTTATGGAATGCAAATACATCCGAGTTTTCTCGTTCTTCTACGGCGACAAAGATCCAAAAGATTGCTCCGAGAAAGTCATTGCAAGGCTCAAAGAAATGCTTGCTATCGTCAAGGGCAGCGGTGTAAAACTTTTGCACGAGAACGAGAAGAAAGTGTACGGCGACGTGCCTCAAAGAGTGCTTGAAATTTACAATGCGATAAACGACGAAGATTTCGTTTTGTGCTTCGACGCAAGCAACTACGTGCAATGCGACGTCAATCCCAAAGAGGCGTTCGATATGCTCAAAGATTACGTCGTGTATTACCATATAAAAGATTGCTCCGTGTACAAAGTGGAAGTCCCTGTCGGAACGGGCGAGGGTTGCTACACCTACATTTTGAAGAGCTTGAAAGAGCGCGGATACCAAGGCTTTATGACGCTTGAACCGCACACTTTCAAATACGCGGTTATGAAACCCGTGGTGTACTTCGTGCCGTTTGTGAAATTTGCGATGAAGGACTATTTCAAAGCGTTCAGACTCATCGACAAGAAGATGCACAGATGCTATTTTGCTTGTGCATCTAGAAAGCAAGTGTTCTTGTGGCAATATCAAAATCTCAAAAAACTGCTCGCAGAGGTGAAATAATGGACAAAAAACAAGTCAGATACGGCATTGTCGGCATAGGCAAACAAGGCACGTTCTATACAAAGATATTTACGAAACTATCCTCGCTCGTCAAGGGCGCAAAGCTCACCGCGGTGTGCGATATATCCCCTGAAAGACGCAAGTACGCAGAGGAGAACCTCAAAGGAGTCAAGGTTTTCGACAACTATCAGGATATGTTCAAATCGGGACTTATCGACGTCGTTATGGTTGAAACTCCGCACTATTTCCACCCGCAAATCGCAATCGACGCGATGAAAGCCGGGCTCAACGTGCTTTGCGACAAGCCCGCAGGCGTTTACACAAAGCAAGTCAAAGAGATGAACGAGGAGGCGAAAAAGCATCCCGAACTTCTTTTCGGCATGATGTTCAACCAACGCACGAATCCTCTTTACATCAAGGCAAAAGAGCTTATCGACAGCGGCCGTTTGGGCAAACTCACCAGAATCGTTTGGATAATCACCGATTGGTATCGTCCGCGCGCATACTACGCACAAGGCGGCTGGCGCGGTACGTGGTGGGGAGAAGGCGGCGGCGTGTTGCTCAATCAATGTCCTCACCAACTGGATTTGTTCACCTGGCTTGCAGGGCTTCCGGTGAGCGTAACGGCAACCGCATCGACGGTGGGACGCGACATCAGCGTCGAAAACGACGTCACGGCGTATTGCAAGTTTGCAAACGGCGCAACGGGCGTGTTTATAACCTCGACGCACGACGCACCCGGCACGAATAGACTTGAAATCACGGGCGAAGGCGGCAAGATCGTCATTGAAAACGGCAAACTTGTATTCACCGAAAATGCGGAACTCGAACCTGCTTTTTCAGAGCACAACACAGTGTTTATGGGCAAACCCAAGACGAAAGTTCACACCTATCGCGGAATTTGCCACAAACTCAATATAACCAAGTATCCGCCGCAACACGTGGGTATCATCAAAAACTACACCGACTATCTTCTCAAAAAGACAGACAAGTTTATGGCTCCCGGCGAGCAAGGCATAATCGGTTTGACCTTCTCAAACGCAATTCATCTTGCAAGCTGGACGCACAAAGAAGTGCAAATTCCGTTCGACGAGGATTTGTTTGTGCAAGAGCTTGAAAAGCGCAAAGAAGAAGAGAGTGCAAAAAGATAAACGCGGCATAGGTGTCAAAACGCCTTATGACGAAAATAAAAATAAAACAAAATCGCAATAAATTTGCAAAAGGGAGTTATTATGAGCGATACGCAAAACGTCGCGCAAGCGACAGAGCAGAGTTTCATTTCGCGCACGAGCGGACTCAAAACAAAAGACTACATCGGCTATGCAATGGGCGATACGGCTTGCTGCTTGGTGTTCGGCCTTGTAACGTCGTTGCTTCAAAAGTTCTACACCGATATTTTCCATCTTCAACCGCTGTTTATCATGTTGATGTTTATCGGCGCGCGTATTTGGGACGCAATCAACGATCCCATTATGGGCAGAATTTGCGACAGCGTCAAACTTACGAAATGGGGCAGATATCGTCCTTGGTTCTTGTGGGCGGCAATTCCGCTTGTCGCGTCGTCTATATTGATGTTCGTCAAGTGGCCGGGACTCACTTATGACGTAAACCCCGTGGGCACTTGCATTTACGCAACCGTGACTTACATCATGTTCGGCATGAGCTACACCATGCTTCAAATTCCTTACGGCGGTCTTGCGTCCGTGGTTACCACAGACGAGAAAGAGCGCACAAAACTTTCGGTGTTCCGTTCAATCGGTGCGGGCATCGGCGGTACGCCCGTCATTTTGATTTCCTCCTTCGCATACGCAAAGCGCGTTGCGGATTCGAGCTGGACGGGTGCGACGCAAGAGAAAGACGGCATAATCTACGCAGTCGGCGAAAACGGCAAAATCCTCACGGATATGCAATATTTGCCCGTTATCATCGGCGTCGTTGTGTTGTCGCTTGTTTGCCTTGCAATGCTCGTAATGGCGTTTGCTTTCAACAAAGAAAGGGTCGTTGCAACTTCCAAGCCCAAGCAAAAAGGCGAATCGAAAACCATAATCAAAAACCTCTTTTCAAACAGAGCGTTCCTTGCGGTCAGCGTTGCGAGTATGTTGCTTCTTGCGGGGCAAATGTTTACGCAAAGTTTCTATCTTTACCTGTTCGACGACTTGTTCGGAGCAAACTGGATGAACATCGTATCCATGATTTGCACCTATGCGCCTATGGCGATTTTCATGTTCCTTACGCCAAAAATGGTGCGCAAATTCGGCAAGAAAGAAATCTGCGGCGTTGGTATGATTATCGCGGCGGCAGCAAACCTTTTGATGTTTGCGTTGCGCGGCATCGACCTCAACGTCAGAATGTACTTGTTCTTGGTGCTCTGCTTCGTGAGCGGATGCGGAATGACGTTTATCGTGCTTCAAGTCTGGTCTATGGCAACCGACGCAATCGACGACATCGAAATCAAGACGGGCAGACGCGACGACGGCACGGCATACGCGTTCTTCATGTTTTTCAGAAAGATAGGTCAGGTTATCAGCGCAGTCGCGGTCAACGGCGCATTGCTGGGCATGAACTACAACACCGCAAAAGGCGCGAAACAAACCCTTGAAAACCTCAACACCATGTACGATTTGGCAACCATAATCCCTGCCGTGTTGTTCGGACTTATGGCAATCGTATTGCTCGTGTGGTATCCGCTTTCAAAGAAGAAAGTTGCGGAATTGCAAGTTGCAAAAGAGGCGCACCTCAAATGTCAATACGAAAGCAATTCAATTGCAATCGACAACGTTGAAGGAATCGAATCTCTCGGCGAATCCGTCGAGCAAGTCGAAGAGGAAGCGAGCGAGAGCGAAAACGCTACGTCCGACGAGGTTGAGGACGACAAATCCGAAAACTAAAAAAAGTTTGTCTTGCGAGCCGAAAGATAGTTTTCGGCTCGTTTGGCTGATAAAGCATAATTTATCAAAGGAGAGAGTATGCAAACGAAAACCGTAATTACACCTTGCGGAAGCATAGTGGGTTGCGTAACGGACTACGGCGCAAGTTTCAGAGGTGTAAAGTACGCAACGGCAAAACGCTTTGAAAAGTCGGTGCTTATCACAAAATACGACACGGAGCAAATCGCTTTGGAGCAAGGCGTGTGCTGTCCGCAAATGCGCGCGTACTGGAACGAGGAACACAGATTCTATTATCAGGAATTTCGCAAGGGCAAGAGCTTCAAATACAGTGAAGATTGCTTGATTTTGGATATACACGTCCCGTCCGACGCACACGATTGCCCGGTTATAGTGTTCATACACGGCGGAAGTTTCACCGGCGGAAGCATAAACGAAATGCAATTCGACGGCTCGGCGTACACTAAACGCGGAGTGATTTTCGTTGCGATAAACTACCGCTTGAACGTGTTCGGATTTTTTGCCGACAACGAGCACTGCGGCGGTAATCTCGGACTTTACGACCAATATACCGCAATCGAGTGGGTTAGACAAAATATAGCGAGCTTCGGAGGAAATCCCGACAATATCACGCTTATGGGACAGAGCGCAGGCGCAATGAGCATACAAACGCTTATATGCTCGGACAAGCTCAAAGGCAAAGTCAAAGGCGCGATTATGCTTTCGGGCGGCGGAAAAAGAGGGGCGATCTTGCCGCTTTCGAAGTCAAATACGAGATACTGGAAAAAAGTCGTCAAAGCAAGCGGAGCAAAATCCTTCGACGAGTTTAAGTCAATGCCCACGGAGCAGGTTTGGACGACTTGGAAAACGAAGCACGCAATCGGCAAAGCTTTGTGCACAAAACCCGTCATAGACGGCGATTTGGTCAAGGACGCAAAATACGTCACCGACGTTCCTATCGTATTCGGAACGGTCAAGAAAGACTTGTTGCCGCCCGTGCTCAACCATATGGCAAGAGCGTATGCGCGCAAGCAAAAGAGAAAGGGCGTGCCTTGCTACGTCTTTTCGCTTACGAGATTGCTTCCGCCCGACAATGCGTCCTTTCATTCCTGCGACCTTTGGTATGCTCTCGGTTCGCTTCCGAAATCGTTGAGGCCGTTTACGGAGCAAGATTACGCCTTGTCCGACGAGATGGTGGACAGATTTGCGGAGTTTGCAAAGACGAGCAATCCAAACGTCAAGGGCAAACCGCAATGGAAAACGTATTCTTCAAAGTCGGATATCAAAGTGTTCGACTGAAAAAACGATGGTTAATACTTCGTATTAAAATTGTTTAGTTTTATATAAAAATTCACCGACTCTTCGGTGGATTTTTTACGTCTATGCAAAGCGAACGTTTAGCGGAGAGGCGTTTTTCACCGCAAAGCGAATAAGGAGATTTAAAAGCGGTTTGTTGTGAAATACAAACCGCTTTTTGTATATAAAAACCGCGTTAGATACGCGGTTTCGTGAGATATTAATGAAATAAAATTATTTCTTTTTGTAGCGTTTTGCGTGGCGCAAACGAGAGTGGTTGTAACTCTTTGCAAGACCTCCGCCCGACGTTTCGCGATAGCGAACGTTGATGTCCTTGCCCGTTTGATACATGGTTTCGACAACCGCGTCGAAAGAGATTTGACGGGATGTGGTGAGGAAGTTTGCAAGTGATACGGCGTTTATGGCACGCATTGCGGCAACCGCATTGCGCTCGATACAGGGGATTTGTACAAGTCCCGCAACGGGGTCGCAAGTCAAGCCGAGGTGATGTTCCATCGCAACTTCGGCAGAGTATTCGATTTGGTCGAAGTCCATGCCGAAAAGTTGGGCAAGCGCAGCCGCTGCCATAGAGCAAGCCGTTCCGCATTCCGCTTGGCATCCGCATTCCGCGCCGCTTATCGAAGCATTTGTTTTGACGATATTGCCGATTATGCCTGCCGTAGAAAGCGCGTCTATTATGTCGTCGTCCGAATATTTGTGTATATCTTGCTCGTATTTGAGCACGGCGGGGAGTATTCCGCACGCTCCGCACGTGGGAGCGGTGGCGATAACCTCACCCGAAGCGTTTTGTTCGCTCACCGCAAAAGCATAGGCGCATACCAGGCGGTTTTCTTTCGTTTGCGGCGTTTCGTCGATATGGCGTTGTTGATAGAGCGTTTTTGCTCTGCGCTCGGTGTTCAGTCCGCCGGGCAAAACTCCGCTTGCTTTCAAACCTTGTCTGATTGCGTTTTTCATGGTTTCCCAAATGGTTTGCAAATACTCGCGGATTTGTGCGCCCTCGAAGCGTACGACGTATTCGGGAATGGTAATTTCTTGCTCGTCGCAATACGCTCTGATTTGCTCGAAAGTGTGATGCGGATAGACTTCGGGCGGATCGATGGAACTTTCTCCCTCAACCTCGATTGCGCCTCCTCCGACACTGTACACTCTCCACGAATCCGTGATTTTGCCGTTCAAATCCAAAGCGAACAAATCCATGGTGTTGGGGTGGGGCAAGTGCTCGTTTTCATAGTCGAAAACGACGTCTACGGGCTTTGTGAACGTCTTTTTCAACACGACGTCCGTGCCGTGACCTTTGCCGGTTTTTGCCAAAGAACCGTAAAGAACGACTTTGAAGGAATACGCACTTTTGTTGCGTTCCATAAAGAGTTTTGCGGCTTTTTCCGGCCCCATGGTGTGCGAACTGGACGGTCCGCGTCCGATTTTGTACAATTCAGTCAAACTTTTCATATGCGTGTTGCTCCGATTTGCTACATTATACCACAAAAATGCGCTTTCGCAACGCTTTGAGGGGCATTGTCAAAGCAAATTGCGACAAATCTATGTAAAAATATTGTAATATTTTTTCCGTTTTATCCCCACAACGATTTGCCAAGCGTATAAAAAGTGTGCTAATATATCACAGTTTTATATAGTAATCAAAAAAATCCGCACAAAACGACGCAAAAGTGCGCCGAAAACCTAAAAAAAAGAAGGCTCAATATGGTCAGAAACGATTTGAGAAACATCGCAATCATAGCCCACGTCGACCACGGCAAAACGACTCTTGTGGACGGCATGCTCAAACAATCGGGTACGTTCAGAGAAAATCAACAAGTCGCAACTTGCGTTATGGATTCGGGCGACCTCGAAAGAGAAAGAGGCATCACAATCCTTGCAAAGAACACGTCAATCCACTACAACGGCGTCAAAATCAACATCATCGACACCCCGGGACACGCAGATTTTTCGGGCGAAGTCGAGCGTGTGTTGAAGATGGTCAACGGCGTCGTGCTTCTCGTCGACGCGCAAGAAGGTCCTATGCCGCAAACGCGTTTCGTCGTCGAAAAAGCGTTGTCGCTCGGACTTAAAATCATCATCGTCGTCAACAAGATTGACAAACCCGACGCAAGACTCGACGAAGTGGGCGACGAGGTATTGGAACTTTTGCTCGACCTCGACGCAAGCGACGAGCAACTTCAAAGCCCCATTTTATATTGCAGCGGCAAGCAGGCCACTGCAACGCGCGATTACCACGTGCCGGGAAAAGACCTCAAACCGCTTTTCGACACGATTTTGGATTATATCCCCGCTCCCGAAGGCGATGAAAACGGCGAGCTTCAACTTCTCGTGTCCGCAATAGACTACAACGATTACGTCGGCAGAATCGGCATCGGCAGAATCGAAAGAGGCAAAGTGGACATGGCAAAAGAAGTCGTGGTGTGCGACTATCACAGCGGAATTTCACCATATAAGAGCAAAATCGTCAATCTTTTCCAAATCGAAGGATTGAAGCGTGTTCCCGTAGAAAACGCAATGGTGGGTGATATCGTGTGTTTCAGCGGTATCGAAAATATCACCATCGGCAACACGATTTGCTCTCCGGCAAAAATCGAGCCGGTGCCGTTCGTCAAAATCGGCGAGCCTACTATTGAAATGAACTTCTGCGTCAACGACAGTCCGTTTGCCGGCAAGGAGGGTAAATTTGTCACATCTCGTCATCTTCGCGACAGACTGTTCAGAGAGCTGTTGAAAGACGTTTCGTTGCGTGTTTATCAAACGGAAACTCCCGACACGTTCAAAGTGTGCGGCAGAGGCGAAATGCACCTTTCCATTCTTATCGAAACAATGCGTAGAGAAGGCTACGAGTTCGGCGTAAGCACACCCAAGGTCATCTTCAAAGACATAGACGGCGTAAAGTGCGAGCCTATGGAGCAACTTTTCGTCGACGTTCCCTCCGACTGCGTAGGCTCGGTTATGGAGCGCATGGGCGTCAGAAAAGGCGAACTTGTCACTATGAATCCGCAAGGCAGCCGTATTCGCATGGAATTCAAAGTGCCTGCGCGCGGACTTTTCGGGTTTAAGAACGAGTTTTTGACGGACACCAAGGGCGAAGGCGTTATGAACCAGCTCTTTGCCGGATATGCTCCGTACAAAGGACCTATTCCTCGCAGATTTACAGGATCGCTCGTCGCATACGAAACGGGAGAAGCGGCAACCTACGGTCTCTTCAACGCGCAAGACAGAGGCGTGCTCTTCATCGACCCTCAAACCCCCGTTTACGAAGGCATGGTCGTCGGTATGTCACCCAAGAACGAGGACATCCGCGTCAACGTCTGCAAGCGTAAACACGTCACCAACATGCGCGCCGCAGGTTCCGACGAAGCACTCCGCCTCAACACTCCGCGCAAGTTCAGCCTCGAAGAAGCAATCGAGTTTCTCAACGACGACGAAATGCTTGAAGTTACACCCAAGAATATCCGCATCCGCAAAATCATTTTGTCGGGGGCTGAGCGTTTGAAACTTGCCTACGGCAACAAATCCTAACCGCACCAAACAGCGAAATACTGCGTCAACGCCCTTTTGTTCACCCGTCACGTACAATCAGTACGTGGGGCGGGTTTACAGAAGGGCGTTTCTTTGTCTTTTATTTGTTTGGTGCGGTTGCGGAATATTCCAGCCTATTCGAAGCGTTCTTATACACGGTATATGCCTATTCGAAGACGGAATTGGAGTCGCAAGGCGACGACCGTAGCGAGCGCCGAGCTTGACGATTGTACCGTCCGACTGCGCCATGTTGTTGCGTAGCCGGCGCACAAAGGACGGTGGCACGGCTTTCAGCCGATTTGTATTGCCAACAGCCCGTCTGCCGCTCGTTGCGTGCAACGAGCTAGCGATTGTTACGAAGTCAATCGCGTTCGTGTGTCCCCACGCGGAGCGGACGCCGTGGGTTCCCTCAAGTTTGCGAAGAGGGGGAACGGCGGTATGGGCGCGACGCGTTAAACAACACATCCTGTGAATGTGTTGTAGCCAAAGCGAACGAGGCGGATTGCTTTGCAAACGCCGAAGTTCAAACACGTGAGGAAGGGGGGGTATTGCAATTTTAATACACGCACTTACTCTGTTTTGAAATACGCTCACAAATACAAAAAACGCCGCATAAAGCGGCGTTTTTGCGATCATAAAGTGCTTGTTTTGCAATTTCAATCTATAACGCTGTGAATAAATTCGTCAAACGCGTCTTGACCTTTTTGGTCGTTTTTGAACACTGCCGTTGTGTCGAGGATTTGCTCGCAAACGTTGTTTATATAGTCCGTCACGGCGTTCTCGGCAACCTCGTCGGAGCAAGCAGTGCCGTTGTCCACGACAAGTTGAGTTATCATTCCGAGGTGCTTGTGAAGGGGATGTTGTTCGTCGGACAACGCCTTGAAGTCAAGCGGCGTTTTGCCCGTGAGGATGTTGCGGATTTGCGTCATTTCGCCTGCAAGTCTGCCCGGCAAAATAAACAATCCCATCACTTCGATTATGCCGATGGACTCTTGCTTGATATTGTGGAGTTCGGCTCTCGGATGGAAGATTCCGTAGGGGTGTTCGTCGTCGGTTCGGTTGTTGCGCAGTATCAAATTGAATTGATATTCGCCGTCGTCGTTGATTGAAAGTATTGGGGTGATAGCGTTGTGTTGGATTTTCTCTTCGCCGTTTTGAGTTGCGCAAAGCACGTTTACGCTCTCGTCCGAATAGCAATCCCACGCTCTTCTGAACATATTTGCAACTTCGATTGCTTGTTTCCTGTTTTTGCTCTCTATGCGTACGATAGAGTTGTACCAGTCCACAACCGACACGTTGACGTCGCCGTAGCCCGAAACTTTAAAATATCTGCGAGCAGGGCGAGAGAACACGGGCAACACTTTTTTGCCGCCTTGATAGTGGTCGTGTGCCAGTATCGAACCGCCGACGATGGGAAGCGCAGCGTTCGAGCCGATGAAGTAGTGGGGGAACATATCCACAAAGTCCGCCATTCTTGCAAACGTTGCGTCGCTCACGCACATGGGACGATGTTCTTTGCACACTGCGATGACGTGTTGCTCGAAGTATCTGTAAGGCGAAAATTGCATAAACCATTCTTCGCCGTCAAGTTCGAATGGGATTATGCGGATGTTTTGTCTTGCAGGCATAGCCGCATTGCCGACAAAACCCAGCATGTTTTGGCAAAGTACACATTTAGGATAGCCCGTTTTCGCTTCTTTTGCAAGTCTGACCTGTTCGGGAGTTTTTTCGGGTTTGGAGAGGTTTATCGTGACTATTATTTTGCCTCTTTGGCTGTCGTGTTGCCACACGATGTTCTTTTCGAAATCCTTGCCTCTCAAATACAGACTGTCGAATCCGAGTTTGCAAAGGAAGTCGCACGCCTTGTCTATGCCCTTGTAGCTTGCCTCGTTGTCAAACATTTCGACGACGGTTGAGGGAGAGGGCATGACAAAACCCATAAGTTTCGTTTCGAAATTGGATTTTGCGTTCTCGTCTATGATTTTTTTGCGTACGGCGAAGTCGGAAAGAGCGTTCATCACGTCGTATATATCGTATGCGCCGAGTTTGGGCTCTTGGCACGGCTCTGTCAGACCTAGTGTATCGAGAAGTTGATTTTGAGCGTAAATTGCGTCCAAATCGCTTAAATACAAATTGTTTTGGGCATAATCCAAAAGCCTTGCAACATTTTGTTTTGCAATTTCTTCAAAAGAAATTCTTGGCATAAAAACCTCCGAAAAAACGTATAACTCTTTTCAACATCGTAGTATATCACACACTGTTTCTCAAATCAAGAAATAAGTGACTATTTAGTGGGATTTGTATATTATTTTTTTATTTTGTTCTATTCGGATTGTATGCGTCGGACGAAAGCGCATATTAGATATAATAAAGTATAATTATCTTGCAATAGGTCGTTGCGTGTGATACAATATAACTCAATCTATAAAAAAAAGGACAAGACAATGACCTTCGACAACATCGATATGAAAAAGCTGGAAACGGCATGCGGAGACATTTACGGCGAGTCAAACAAAGAACAATTCGGCAGATTTGAAGAGCTTGTAAAAATGCACAAAGACGTGTTCAACACCACCGACGTAGAGTTTTTCTCGTCGCCGGGGCGCATCGAAATCGTCGGAAACCATACCGACCACAACGGCGGGAAAGTGCTTTGTGCGGCGATAAACGTTGACACGCTGGCAAGCGTTTCGCCGAGAACGGACGGCGTGATAGAAGTCAAATCGAAAGGTTATCCAATGCTCCGCGTGGACGTTGCAAAACCCGATTTTTCGGTGAGCGAAATCGGCACGTCAACCGCACTTATCAAAGGCGTCGTGGACTATTTCAAACGCTCGGACAAAAAGGTGGGCGGATTCAGCGCATGTATGACTTCTTCCGTTCCCAAGGGTGCGGGAGTGTCCTCGTCAAGCTCGTTCGAACTTGCGATTGCCGAGATTTTGAACGTAATGTACAACGGCGGTGAAATAGACGCGATTTTCAAAGCGAAAGCGTCGCAATATGCCGAAAACACTTTCTTCGGCAAGCCGTGCGGACTTATGGATCAAAGCGCGATTGCGCTTGGCGGCGTAAACCTCATCGATTTTGCGGATTTTGAAAATCCCGTCGTCGAAAAGGCGCATTGGGCGTTTTCCGATCTCGATATTTACGTCATTGCGACGGGCGGCGATCATAGCGATCTCACCGACGATTATGCCGCGATACCTCACGAGATGAAGGAAGTGGCAAACTGTTTCGGTGCAAAACTTCTTCACGAGATTTCGCCCGAAAAATGGAACCGCGACAAGCAAAATATCGTCGGAAAGGTGAGCGAGAGGGCATACCTTCGCGCAGAGCACTTTTTCGAAGAGAACGCACGCGTTGAAAACGCGGTGAAAGCAATCGACGACAAGGACGAAAAAGCGTTTCTCGACATCGTAAACGAGTCGGGATTGAGTTCGAGATACAAACTTCAAAACACCTATTCGCCGGCAGGCAAAAATCACAATCTCGAAAACGCTCTCGACAGAGTGGTCAAGATAGACGGCGTCGTTGCCTCTCGTGTGCACGGCGGCGGATTTGCAGGTACGATTCTCGTGTTTGCGGACAAAAAAGAAAGCGGCGTAGAGAGTGCGCTCAACGTTATGTTCGGCGACGAAAACGTCTTTAAACTCGCAATTCGCCAAAGCGGCGCAACCAAACTCGATTTGGAGAAATAAATTATGTTCACTTCCGTTTTATCCACGGCGTCCGACCCCAGAGTGGCGTTTACAATCGGCAATTTTACCGTGCAATGGTACGGCTTGCTCATTGTGTGCGGCATGCTTTTGGGACTTTTGTACGCATGTTGGCAAGCAAAGAAGATAGGCATCACGTCCGACGACGCGGTGGAACTGTTTTTGTGGCTCATTCCGCTTGCAATCGTGTTTGCAAGACTGTTGTACGTTCTCCCTCGCGCAGAGGAGTATTTCGGCGACAACGGGCTTGAAGGCTGGGACAAATTCGTCAATATAATCGCAATTTGGAAGGGTGGTATCACCATCATCGGCGGACTTTTGGGCGGACTTTTGGGCGCGGTATTTTTCACGCTTCGCCACAAAAAGCAAACCAACTTTCTCAACGTCGTCGATCTCGTCGTAGTGCCCGTGTTTATCGGTCAGATTATCGGCAGATGGGGCAACTTCGTCAATCAGGAGGCGTTTGGATTGCCAATCACGAACAAGGCTTTTCAATTCTTCCCGTTCGGCGTGTATATCACCGATCCCAGCGGTGTGGAAAGCGAGTTCAGAGACGTCGTTTATTCGCACATTCAAGCGGGCGGCGGCGGAAACTGGTTTTGCGCGACGTTCTTCTACGAAGGCGTTTGGAACACGATCGGCGCAATCTTCTGCGTGTGGATGTGGAAGAGAAATTATCAAAAGAAGTATCCCGGTATTTTGATGATTTTCTATCTGTTCTGGTATTGCATCGGCAGATTCTGGCTTGAATTTTTGCGTATGGACGCAGTGCCCGTCACAAAAACCGCGTGTCTTATCGTTGCGATTTTGGCACTTATTATCGGCGTTTTGTACATCCTTGCAAGGACGTCGCGCCTTGCATATCTCGACGTCAGAAAAGCGGCGCAAGCAGGAGCTACGGACGCAATTCTCACCGATTACGAAGTGAAAAACTACAAGTTTGTGGGCAAACTCTTTGAAAAGGCGGCAAGCGAAAGCCAAAAATCTTCCGACAAAGCAAGCAAATTCTTTGCCGAACTTTTGCTCAAAATCGGCTATATCAGAAAGAACGAGCCCGACTATATCGTGTTCGATTTTGAAAATACGCCCTACTATCACGTGCCCAAAGACTACAAGCGCAGATTTAAAGCAATGAAAAAGCAAGACGTTTATTGCGCATAATTTTTAACGACCAAACGCTTATAGGAGTATAAAATGACAAAAGATTATACGACCGAAAGAACGAAAACCAACAATCTTACTCTTCTCACCGACCTTTATCAACTCACGATGATGAACGGTTATCGCCGTTGCAAACTCGATGAAAGAAGGGCGGTGTTCGACATTTTCTATCGCGGAAACGGCGGCTATTCCTACGCAATCGCCGCAGGGCTCGAACAAGCAATCGACTATATTCTCAATCTTCATTTCGATGAAAGCGATATTTCGTATTTGCGTTCTCTGGGCATCTTCGACGACGATTTTTTGAAAGCTCTTGAAACGTTTGAGTTTACGGGAGATATCAAAGCTGTTCCCGAAGGTACGATGGTATTTCCTTACGAGCCGATTCTCACCGTGTCCGCTCCTCTTTGGCAAGCGCAACTCGTCGAAACCGCGCTTTTGACGTTTATCAATCATCAAACGCTCATCGCAACCAAAGCCGCTCGCCTCAAAGAGTGCACGAAGAACAAAATCAGCGAGTTCGGACTTCGCAGAGCGCAAGGCCCGGACGCAGGCATTTACGGCGCGCGTGCGGCATGCATAGGCGGTTGCAGAACGACGTCCAACGTCGTTGCCGGCAAGCTGTTCGGCATCCCCGTCACGGGCACTCATTCGCACAGCTGGGTTATGTCCTTCGACACCGAGCTTGAAGCGTTTGAAAAGTATGCCGAAATCTATCCCGACAACTGCTTGCTTTTGGTGGACACCTACGACACGTTGAAGAGCGGCGTGCCCAACGCAATCAAAGTTTTCGACAAACTCAAAGCGGAAGGACACAAGCCGATAGGCATTCGCCTTGACAGCGGCGACCTTGCGTATCTGAGCAGAAAAGCAAGGGTTATGCTCAATGAAGCGGGGCATAGCGATTGCCTTATTTTCGCAACCAACGACCTTGACGAAGACATCCTTCTCGCGCTCAATTCGCAAGAAGCGAAAATCGACGTTTACGGCATCGGCACAAAACTTATCACAAGTTACAACAATGCCTCTTTGGGCGGTGTGTACAAGCTGTGTGCGCTTGAAGAGGACGGCAAACTTGTGCCCAAAATCAAAGTGTCCAACAGCCACGAAAAGACCACCAATCCCGGCGTTAAAAAGATCGTGCGTATCTTCAAAGACGGCATGGCGCAAGCGGACTTGATTTGCCTCGAAGACGAAACTTTCGACACATCTAAGCCCCTCACCGTTTTCCATCCCGAACAAACGTGGAAGAAAACGACGTTCACCGACTATGAACTCAAAGAACTTATGGTGCCGATTTTCAAGGACGGAAAACTTGTTTACGACAAGCCCTCGCTCAAAGATATTTGTGCGAGAGAGGACGAGTCCATCGCGTCTTTCTTCCCCGAATACAGAAGAGTCGTCAACACGCAAGAATACAAGGTTGACCTTTCTCAAAAGCTTTGGGATTTGAAGAGAGAATTGCTTAACGCAGCACATTAAGATATTTTTTAAAGATAATCAAACACAAAAAATCGAGGCGGTTTTCGCCTCGTTTTTTTGTTTTAGAAAATTAGAAGTCTTATCTGAAATCGCAGTTTACGATTGAAAATTATAGACATAAAGTGCCTGTTTTGCGACAAAATCGACAAAATTCGCCAAAACGTTTTTGCTCGTTTGCATTATATTTTTGATATGCTTTTTATGCTAAACGTGTTTGGAGGCGTGTATGAAAAAGAAAAGCACTTTGAGATTCCCACTTTCGAGAAAAGGTTACGATCGCGAGGCAGTGGACGGTTTCATCGCTCTCGAACAAGCCAAAAACGACGAGCTTCAACTTGAACAGCGCGAGCGTATAAATGCGCTGAAGCAAGAAAACGACGCTCTCAAATTGCAAGTCGAAACACTCAAAGGCAGAGAGGAGCAAATCAAACTCGCTCTCGTCACCGCAACCGAAAATGCGAACAGACTTTCTCAGGACGTCAAACTCAGATACAAGCAAGAGCTCGACAGGTTGCGCCTTTTCAGAGCCAAGTGGGAAAACGCCTACGAGCAGATGAAAGAGAGATATCATTTCGACAAAGACGCCCTCAACGTCGAAAGCGTCGCAGTGTCCGTCGAGCTTGAACTCAAAAAGTTTTTGGCGCAGGATTTTTCTCTCAACAAATGCGTGAGCGATGATATGATGGAAGAGCATTTCAGAAGGGAAGCGGAGCGGCTTACAAACAAGCAATTGAGCGTTCAAAGCGCAACGCAATCGGACGCCGTACCCACGTCCAAAAACGCCGAACAACTCAAAACGAAATTGCAAGAGGCGCAGTCAAAAAAGAAAGCGGACACTTCCGCCGCATTCTCAATCGAAGAGGCGTTGAATCCGACAAACTCCCTTCAAGACAACGTAAACGCAATCAGATTTTGATTTTATTTATGCAAAAAGCCTCGCAAAATCGCGAGGCTTTTATTGTGTGATTCCGATGTAATTTTTGCGTTTTTACGGTGTTTTGCGGCATATTTCTGTTGTTTTTTGCCGCTTTTTTTGTAATTATTTTTGTGATTTACGACCGCTTTTTCAATGTTTTCCGTTTGGCGGTATGCAAACCCTATTTGTTTACGACGTCTTTAAGCGCATTATATGCATTATAATTCGTGCGCTCGATTGTGAGGGGAGTCACGCTGACATAGCCGTCTATCGTTGCGTCGCTGTCAATCGTCAAATCGTGATTGTTTTGATGGATGCAATGCCCTTCTTGTCGCCATGTTCCGTCGCCAAGATCGAAGAAATCGTCGGTGAAGTATGCACCGCCTTGCTTTGTGAGCAATATCGATTTTGCGTCCTTCGGGACGTTGACGTTGTATATGTTGCCATAGGCAAAGAGGTTGTTTCGTTGTACGAAATCGTAAATTCTGTCAAGCCAAGCTTGCGCGTCGTCGAAACTTTGTACGTGAGTGGACAGCGCAAGCGCTTTGAGCCCTCTCGTGCAAGCCTCGAAAATCGCGCCGTTGGTCGCAGAATACATTATATCCTCGCCGAGATTAAGCCCTTTGTTTATGCCGGACATGACAAGGTCGTAGGTTTCGTGAAGCCCCAGCGTTGCAAAGCGCACGCAATCTGCCGGCGAGCTGTCCACACTGAACGCGCGTACTCCGTCCAAATAATCGACTTTTTTCACTTCAAAAGGATTGTGGATATCAATGGAATGACTTTTGCCGCTTTGTTCGAATTTCGGGGCGGAAACCGTTACGTCACCGAGTTTTTTCGCCCATTTTGCGACTATCATCAAGCCTTCGGATTGTATTCCGTCATCATTGGTAAGGAGAATTTTCATAGCCAACCCGTATTGTCGTGTTTGTAGTTTTTGACGATTTCGTCCGCATCGACGATCATTTGTTTCATTTCTTTTTTGCTGTGCACGGTTGCCCCGCACGCCATATCGTGTCCGCCTCCGCCGTACTTTTCGGCAAGCGCGTTTATGCTAGTAAATCTCGAACGCAAGCGCACTCTAATGTTGCTGTCCGCGTTTTGTATAAACGCAAGCCATACGATTGCGCCTTTGATGCTGTCAAGATAGGACACCACGTTGCTTGCTTGCTCGTTGGTGAGCTTAAAGCGTTTTTGCATTGCCTTGTCAACGTAGATGTAGGCAACGCCGTTTTGAGTGACTTTCATCTTTTTGTAGACGAATGATTCGAACTTGAACACGTTGAAGTCGTCGAGGTTGAGGTTTGCGTATATCCATTCGGTGTTTATTCCGAGGTCGAGCAACGCGCCCGCTCTACGCATGGTGTCGCCGTCAACCGAGCTGAATCTGAATCTGCCGCTGTCCGTCACCATGCCAGTGAAAATGCAGGTTGCGCCTTCTTTGTCGAGGGTGAGTTCGTCCTTGAACGTAAGCCAAAAATCAACTATCATTTCGCAAAGGGAAGAGCGTTCGTCCTCAACCCAGCTCAAATCTCCGTAGGGCTTGACGTCGATATGGTGATCGATTTTGACAAGCTCCTTGCCAAGAGAGTATTTCTTGTTGGATATGCGGTCGGTGGTTGCGGTGTCGCACACGATGACAAGCGCGTCGGCGTATTTTTCGTCGTCGATAGGCTCGTCCTCGCCGCCCAAAAACGCAAGGTAATCGGAGCTGTCCTCGTTGAGCACGTACACTTCTTTTTGAGGGAAGGAGAGTTTAAGCATCCTTGCAAGCCCTTTCGTCGAGCCGATTGCGTCGCCGTCGGGGCGGAAGTGCCTTGTGATGATAATTCTGTCGTATTGCTTGATTTTGTCGAGTATTTGTTTTTTGATTTCAAAATTGTCCGTCATATTCTTTCTCCGTTTTCAACGAGGTCGTCTAGCTCGTCAAGCACTTGCAATGCCTCTTGTTTGTCTTTGAGCGTCGCTCCGCTTGCTTTGAGGTGTCCGCCTCCGCCGTGCGCCACGGCAATTTGGTTGATATTCAGATTTTTGGAGCGTATCTCGCAAAGCACGCCTTGTTCGCATTCGGTGAAGTTCACCCAAGCGTCCACGCCTTTGAGGTCTCCCATGGTGTTGACGTATCCGCGCGACACCGCTTGCGCTTCCATACCGAGAGCTTCCACTCTTGCTTTGTCCGAGTAGGAGTACGCCACGTTGTTTTTCGTAAACTGTATGGACAGCACGAATTGCGCGCGCTTTTTTACATTTTCGTAGGTGTCCGCATAAAGATTTGCGTATATCTCGCCGGGGTTGAAGCCCTTGCTCAAAAGAAAGCTCGCAAGCTCGAACGTGCGATGAGTTACGCTGTCGTAATAAAATCTGCCGCTGTCCGTCACCATGCCCGTAAACAACGCTTTGGCGGCGTAGGAATCCACTTCCAGCCCCCATTCGCGTACCAAATAGGCAACAAGTCCGCAACAACTCTCGAAAGACGTGTCGTCAATGTCTATGTCCGCAATGTCCTCAACAAAAATGTGATGGTCAATACGCAAAACCGTTTCCGCAAGAGCGTAACGCTCGTCGGATATGAGAGATTTTGCCGACGTATCCAGCACGATTGCCAATGCGCCTTTGTACGCTGCGTCGTCAACGGTGTCCATCTTGCTGCCGTCCATAAATGAAAAACGGCGCGCGTCGTCGCCGACAGCATATATCTTTTTGTCGGGGAAGTTGACTTGAAGCACGCGCTTCAATCCTATTTGACTGCCCATCGCATCGCCGTCCGGGTTAGAGTGGCGGTGAATGATTATCACGTCGTATTTTTTGATTGCGTCAAACGCTTTGCTTATCATAATTTCTATCCTTACAATTTGATATTAAAGAATATCATAAATACACATCGGTGTCAACGACGATTTTTATTGACAGAATTAACGCAATAGACGACCGAAATCCGTTATTTGAACGGCCGGCAAACTTTTTGTCCGACCTGTTGATTTTTCGTTTGACATCGATTGTTTTTCGTGTATAATAGAAAGGTAATTTGAAATCCGAGGAGGTGAAAAAGATGTCAACAGTCAGAGTCGGTGAAAACGAAAGTTTGGACAACGCAATCCGCCGTTTCAAGAGAAAATGCGCGCGCGACGGCATCATCGGTGACCTCCGCAAGAAAGAGGCTTACGAGAAACCCAGCGTAAAACGCAAAAAGAAAGCGGAAGCTGCTCGCAAGAGAATGTACAAATCATAAACCAAAAATCTTCGCATGCACGTCATGCGAGATACGGAGGCATGGCTCAGTTGGTTAGAGCACACGGTTCACATCCGTGAGGTCACAGGTTCGAGTCCTGTTGCCTCCACCACATTTTACCAATCCGCACTGGTGGCGGATTGGTTTTTTATTTTCTTGGATTTTTTGTGCAAAATATCAATACTGCTTTTATTTTAAGTAAAAAACACAATCTTTTATATTTTGAAGTTATGCAATCCAATTTGACCGCACATAAAAGTTTTAAGCCCTTATTCATCTAAATTACTCCGAGTTTTATTGCCTTTCGTCGCGGCGTTTTAGCACCGACAAAAGCCTTTGTCAACGGCATAAAAATCTTGTTTTTGCTCTCAAAAATTGGTTCAATTCTAATGCGCATTTTATATGCTTTTTAGTCGTTTGCCTATTAGACGAGCCGTAGTCTTGATACAAGTGTGACGATTAGACGAGCCGTAGTCTTGATACAAGTGTGACGATTAGACGTGCCGTAGTCTTTGATACAAGTGCGCACGCGCGTGCGCGAGGGATTTTTTGATGTGCTTTTTACACAACATTTTTATGCTGGTCGTTGACATAGGCAACTTAGGATTTGAATTGATACGGTTTTTTAGTTTTTCTCGGTGCTGCGCCGTCTTGTTGCCGAAAGGCAAATAAAACTCGGAGCGTATTCAAAAATGAAAAAACACATCAAAAATTATGACGTTTTCAAAGAAACAATCTCGGAAAATAACGTTCTTGCAATAGCAGAACAGTTGGCTATGTACGAAACACGATTCCTTATAGGATATATGGGCAGCAGAATGCAAAAGATGTATGCAGAGCTATGCGTTGATATAAAGCGTAAAAACGATATTAACCACACTTACAGCGACAGTTATGATTTGGTGCAAGAATGCGCGCTATTCCTTTGTAATCATTATGGAAAGCGATTAAACGACGTTTTGGCATACGATAAAAAAGGCAAGCCAATAACTGTCAAAATTGCGTGCATTAGAGCGATGTCTAAACTTATAACCCGAAAAACAAGCGATTATTACCGCTCAGTGAGCCTTGATGCCTTAACGCCTGTTAGCGAACCGTCTTGCGAGATTGAAGAAGATGTTGTCAAAGACTATACAGTCTATGATTCAATCGTTGACAGCCTCAATCTGACGGACAACATGAGAATTGCGCTCGAGTGTAGGCAAAACGGGTTGAGTTATCCCGAAATTGCCGCCGTACTTGAGAGAGCGCAATCCACCGTGTTTGAATACTTCATCAAAATGCGACAAAGACATGTCACGATTTATGGATAATACGCAAATGCCTAGTTCCATAATTTTTTAGTGAAAAACGCATTAGAATAAAACTTATATTGGTTTAAGTCTAATTTAGTTTTGCAAACAAGGACGGAATATATTGCTCGAAACAAACGCCGTACCAATGCTCAGACGGCGTTTTTTCTATACATTCGACGGTGAAGTCGGCGGCGATTTGAGCGGAATCGTAGAGCGATTTGCCGTTCATATACGCGCCTGTAAATGCGGAGGCGAAAACGTCGCCCGTTCCGTGACAACTTCTTGGTAGTTTTTTATGTTTGTAATATTGCTTGTTGCCGTTTTCAAAGACGACAACGCCCGTTGTGGAATCGTCGTAACCGACGCCGGTCAGGACGATTGTTTTTGCGCCGAGCGCGGCGAGTTCGGACAAAAGCGTATCGATGTATGCCTCGTTATAAACGGATTTGTATTCTTTGCCCGTAAGAAAACACGCTTCGGTTATGTTTGGCAAAATGACGTCGGCTTGCGAGCATAAGTTCTTCATTGCCGATACAAAATCGATATCGAAAGCCGGATACAGTTTGCCGTTGTCCGCCATTGCCGGATCGACGATTACGGGCGCATTGCGTTTAATGCAGGTTTTGATAACGTCTTGCACATACTCGATTTGTTTTGCGCTTGCCAAATAGCCCGTGTATATGCCGTCAAAAAGTATTTGCTCTTTTTGCCAATGCTTGCGTATCGGAGGTATGTCTTCTGTCAAATCACGGCAGGTATAGCCCGAAAATCCGCAAGTGTGCGTTGAAAGTATTGCCGCAGGAAGGATTGCCGTTTCGATTCCGCAAACGGAAATTATCGGAAGAGCAACGGTCAGAGAACATTGTCCGACGCAAGATATGTCTTGAATTGTCAAAATTCGTTTTGTTTGCATAATCCACCAAAATTACGTTTATTTTGTTCTTTATATCGAACAAATATAATATCGTTTACGTCAATCGGATTGTCAAATCAAATGTCATCGTTTTTTGCGACTTTACAAACATTTTACACTTGCTTTACCGAAAATGGACTGCAACGCGATTTCAAAAAAGATATACTTTGCTCGCAAACTTAAAAAAGGAGCAACTTATGAAAAAATCAATCATTATCACAATAGCAATCGCACTCGTTCTGGTCACGGCGGTATCTCTTGTTGCGTGCAACGCAGGTTTTAACCCGGACAAAGCCATAACCGTTATTGCAAGAGAGCAAAGCAGCGGCACCAGAGAAGCATTTGACAAAGTGGTCACGGACGGCACGCATTATCTCAACGAAAAAGACGAAAACGGCAAAACAGTGTATCGCACGACAGCAAAAGCAAACGTGCAAAGCAAAACCGGCACAGTGCTGTCGGCAGTGCAATCGGACAAGCAATCAATCGGTTATATTTCACTCGGTTCGGTCAACGATTCCGTTAAGGTCGTCAAGGTTGCGGGCGTTGCGCCAAGCAAACAAACCGTACTTGACGGAACATACAAAATTCAACGTCCGTTTGTGTTTATGACAAACAGCAAAACCGAACTTTCCGCAAGAGTCGCCGACTTTATGAAATATGTCAAGAGCAACGCCCTTGAAGCCATTTGCGACAGCGAAGACGTGGGAACAATCTTCCTTTCGGACGGTGCAAAGAGAGCAAACGCAGGCAAGGACGCAATCGAAGTCGGAACTTATGAAAAACAATCCGCCCTTCCTGACGGCGACAAAATCGTAGTGCGCGGCTCGACGTCTATGGAAAAACTTATCAATGCGGCGGCAAAGGCGTATGCGAGTCTTTACGGCGTAAACGCAAGCGATGTGTTCGATATCCAGCTCGAAGGCTCATCGGTAGGACGCAAAGCGGTTGAGAGCGACAACACCGGCAACGTAATCGGACTCTCGTCTGCTGCTGTTGACAAAGACGGCATCGACAGCTTCAATATCTGCCTCGACGCAGTTGCGGTCATCGTCAACAAGAACAACACGAGCGTCGAAGATCTGACTCTCGCCGAACTCTACAAAATCTATACGGGTGAAATCACCAAATTCAGTCAACTCGGCTAATTATGACTGCAAACAAACTTAAAGACAAAATAGGAAAAGGCGTATTCGCATCGGCGGCGGTTGTCTGCACAATCTCCGTCGTTGCGATTTTCGCGTTTCTGATTGCAAAAAGCGTTCCCGCGCTCAAAGAGATAGGCTTTTTCGACTTCCTTTTCGGCGACAAGTGGATGCCCGACAAAGACGACGTTTACGGCAGCGCGGCGGCGGGAAGTTACGGCATATTTACGATGATTGTCGGCACGCTTTCGGCAACGGTCGGCGCACTTTTAATCGGCGGAACGCTCGGATATTTCACGGCGATTTTCCTTGCGTTCTATTGTCCGAAATTTCTCAAAAAACCGCTTTCGTCGGTCATCAATCTTTTGGCGGGAATACCGTCGGTCGTATACGGTTTTTTCGGAATCGTATTTTTGCTTCCGATTCTTTCAAACGTTGCGCCCAACAACGGCAGCGGACTTCTGGCAACGTCGCTGATACTCGGTATAATGATTTTGCCAACAGTCGTATCTTTGTCGCGCACAAGCCTCGAAGCCGTGCCTAAAAGTTATTACGAAGGCTCGCTGGCAATGGGTGCGACGCACAGCGAAACGGTGTTTCACATTATGTCGCCAGCGGCTCGTTCGGGCATAACCGCATCATTGGTTTTGGGCATAGGACGTGCGCTCGGCGAAACTATGGCTGTCGTAATGGTTGCGGGAAACTCGGTGACTTATCCCGACGGATTGTTCTCGTCCTTCCGCGTGCTTACGGCAAACATTGTTCTCGAAATGGGATACGCGGGCGAGTTGCAAGAAGGCGCGTTGATTGCAACCGGCGCGGTGCTTTTGGTGTTTATCCTCGTCGTGAATCTCGCGTTCAATCTCGTGTCCAAACGCGTTGTAAAAAGCGTTACTTCAAAAAAGATTAAACAGTGTGAAAACCGCAAAAACAATCGTTTATCTGCATTTTTCAAACAGATAAAGTATGGATACAGCGCATTTATGCACAAAATTCATTCGGCAGACGCAGGAAAAGTTTTTGCAATAGGAGCCGGCGTTATCGCAACTGCGGTGCTTGTGCTTGTCATAGGATTTATATTCGTCAAGGGCTTTCCCGAACTTGTGCGGAACCCCGAACTCATCTACGGCAAGTACGAATTCGGCGGCAAAGTTACCATACTTCCCGCAATCGTCACTACGCTTTATACGGTGGTTTTGAGTCTTTTGATTTCCGTCCCCATAGGCATAATGACGGCGATTTTTCTCAACGAGTACACCAAAAAGCGCAACTTCTTCATCAAGACAATCCGCACTGCGATAAACGTGCTTTCGGGTGTTCCGTCCATTGTTTACGGTCTTTTCGGCATGATAACGTTCAAGCAATGGTTCACGGGGACAAGCAGCATAATTGCGGGCGTATGTACGGTGAGCATAATGCTTTTGCCAACGATCGTAAGTTCGACGGAAGAAAGTTTGAAGTCGGTGCCCGATATGCTTCGAGAGGGAAGTTTTGCGATGGGCGCAGGCAAACTGCGCACGATATTCAAAGTCGTGCTTCCGTCGGCAATGCCGGGTATAATTTCGGCGGTCATTCTGACGATGGGCAGAGTGATAAGCGAGTCCGCACCGTTCCTTTACACGATGGGGTCGGTAATAGGCGGAATCCCCAAAGGCGTGACGGACAGCGGCGCAACTCTTGCGGTCGCGCTCTATCAACTCTCGGGCGAAGGATGGTATATGAACGAGGCGTACGCAACGGCGGTAGTGCTTATCGTCATAGTGCTTGCGCTTAACTTGCTTGCCGAACTTATAGGCGGAAAACTGTCGAGAAAACTCGGCGGTACGACGAATACAAATCAGGGCTTATTCTCAAAAATAAGAGGTAAAATAAATGGCAAAAAAACAGCAAAAAACGCTTGAATTCAGACAGAATATTTCCGTCGAAAACGCAAACTTATGGTACGGCGATTTTCAAGCGCTCAAAAACGTCAATATAGAAATCCCCCAAAGGAAAGTCACGGCGTTTATAGGCCCGTCGGGGTGCGGAAAATCCACTTTTCTAAAATGCTTCAATCGCATGAACGACCTTGTGGACGGATGCAAAATCGAGGGTAAATTCCTCGTAGGCGACGTGGATATTTACGGCAAAATCGACGTCAACGAACTGCGGCGCAACGTGGGTATGGTGTTTCAAAAACCAAATCCGTTTCCGATGAGCGTGTACGACAACGTGGCGTACGGACCGAGAACGATAGGCGTTCACAAAAAGGCACAACTCGACGAGATTGTGGAACAATCCCTTAAAGACGCGTCTATGTGGGACGAGTTAAAAGACCGACTCGACAAATCCGCGCTCGGACTTTCGGGCGGACAACAGCAACGCCTTTGCATCGCCCGCGCTCTTGCGGTCAAGCCGAAAATTTTGCTTATGGACGAACCCACAAGCGCGCTCGACCCAATATCGACGGGCAAAATCGAGGAACTTTGCGACGAACTTGCAAAATCCACGACAATCGTTATTGTCACCCACAATATGCAACAAGCAACCAGAATCGCCGATAAAACCGCATTCTTTCTGCTCGGCGAACTCGTGGAATACGGCGATACCGAACAAATTTTTTCCTCGCCTTGCGATAAGCGCACCGAGAACTATATTACGGGCAGATTCGGTTAATACAAAATCAAACGTAATCGTTTGATAGAGGAAAACATAATGGCGATTGCGCCGAAATATATTTGACAAATCGCTTGATATAAGGAGGAATTGAAGATAAACTATGAGTATAAGAAACAAGTATGAACAAGAACTCAATCTTGTGTTCAACAAACTCGTCACAATGTGCCACGACACTCAAATCGCAATCGAAAAGTCGATAAAAGCACTCAAACATCTTGACAAAGACCTTGCAAGAGAAGTCATCGACGAAGACAAAAACATCGACGACGAGCAAAGAGAAATAGAACAGGACTGCCTCAAAATTTTGCTTATGGAACACCCCGTGGCAAGCGACTTCCGAGACGTTTCGGCAGCTCTGAAAATGATAACCGACCTCGAACGCATTGCCGACCAAGCAGCCGACATATCCGAGATAAGTTTGCAATTCAAGGACGACAAATTTATCAAAGAACCCGAGCATATCGAACTTATGTCCAAACTCGCAATCGGTATGGTCAAGGACGGCGTGTCGAGTTACATCAACAGGGATTTGGACACGGCAAGAGGACTCGACAAGCGCGACGATCGGGTTGACGAGTTGTTTGAAATCGTCAAATCCGACCTTGTAACGCTCATCAAAAAAGATCCCGAAAACGCCGAACAGGCAATCCTTTTTATGATGATAGCCAAGTATCTCGAACGCATAGGCGACCATGCCGTAAACATAGGCGAGTGGGCGGAATATGCTGTGACCGGATACCACAGTCAAAGTTGAAATTTGAACACAACAATCACTTTATGGAGTGAAAAATGGACAATAAACGCCTTATTTATGCGGTTGACGACGAACAATCTATTCGCGAAGTTTACTCTTACGCTCTGAAAAACGCAGGTTTCGATATAGAGTGTTTTCAAAACGGCGAGGACTTTTTGAGCGCGCTGTCGGCAAGGAAATGCGACCTTGCGATTTTGGATATAATGCTCGACGGCCTTGACGGATACGAGATTCTCAAAGCGATGAAAAACAACTTGCAAACGAGCGATATTCCCGTAATTATGGTTTCGGCAAAATCCGACGAAATTGACAAGGTGCGCGGACTCGATTTGGGTGCGGACGACTATCTCGCAAAGCCTTTCGGCGTTCTGGAACTGGTTGCGAGAATCAACGCAAAACTTCGCAAGTCGCAAAAAAGCGCGATTGCGTATAAGGATATTTTTATTGACGATTCCACCCACTCCGTAACTGTTGCGGGCAAAGAAAAGAAAACCACTTTGAAGCAATACGAACTTTTGAAACTGCTTGTTCAAAACTCGCAAACCGTGCTTTCACGCAACACCCTGCTCGACAGCGTATGGGGCGACAACTACGGCGAAACAAGGACTTTGGACATTCACATTGCGGATTTGAGAAAATTGCTTGCCGAATCGGAGGCAAAAATCGAAACCGTACGCGGCGTGGGGTATGTACTGAAATGAAAAACAAACTTGTTTTATTCAATGTTATAATTTTGACCGTTGCCATTTTGGCAATATTCTTTTCGGGATTGTCGGTTGCGCGTGACGAACGCTTTGACGAAGCGAAAAAAGAAATCGTCGACGTCGCAAATATTTATGCGGCAAACTACAACGAAAATATAGCCGAAAACGTGCCTTCGCATATTCGTTTGACAATAGTTGACGCAACCGGCGTTGCGATAAAGGACAGCCAAAGCGCGGACGCAATCGGCGTTCAGCATCTCGACAGAGAGGAAATTCAAAACGCGCTCAAAGGTACGCCTGCGGTCGTCACGAGATACAGCGATACTCTCAAAAAAGATATGGCGTATTACGCCGTAAAAGTGAACGTCGGCGACAACTACGTTTTCGTGCGAGCGGCAATCGCCGTCGAGAGCGTGCAAGGCTACGTCCAAAAGAGCATAGTAGTTATGGTGTGCGTGCTTATAGGAGTGCTTTTATTGTCGTATTTTGCAAGCGTTGCAGTGTCGATGAGTATACTCAAACCGCTCAAAGACGTAAAAACCAATCTCGAAGCGGTCAAAAACGGCTCATATGTCCCCTCTATTCCATCGTCGAGCGATAAGGAAATCAACGCGATTCTCGTCGAGATAAACGACATAAGCGAAAAACTGCGCGATTCCATGCTCAGAGAGTCCGATGACAAGCAAAAACTCGACTATATTCTCGACAACATATCCGACGGAATCGTCGTGTTGAATAAAGACGGAGATATCCTTTCCATAAACAAAAATGCCTGCGCGGTGTTCGACCTTAAAGACGTCGTCGGCAAAAATCACACCGTACTCACCGCAGACAAAGGATTTTCCGCACACGTTTCGGATTGTCTCGAAAACGGTACGAGTTGCGATTTCGAGTACGCAAGCGACGGCAAATTCTATATGGTTTCAGCACGCGCGCTCGAAAACGAGATGGAAGTTTTGGTTTTGAGCGATATAACCGCAATCAAGACGAGCGAAAAGACGAGAAGCGAGTTTTTCGCCAACGCTTCGCACGAACTCAAAACGCCGCTCACCGCAATCAAGGGATTTAACGACATAATCGGCTTACAAACGAACGAGCAAGAGACTAAGGCACTTTCCGAAAAAATCGACACAGAAGTGTCGAGAATAATCGCGTTGCTCAAAGATATGCTCGATTTGAGCGAACTCGAATCGCAAAAAGACGTCAATCCCGAAGACGTAAGCCTTGCCCGAATCGCCGAAAGCGTCAAAGAAAGCCTTGCCCCTATTGCAAAAGAAAAGAACGTGCAAATATCCATCGACGGCGATGCGATCGTCAGAATGGAAAAGGAACACGCAATAGAACTCGTCAAGAATCTCGTCGAAAACGGCGTGAAGTACAACCGTAGCGGCGGATACGTGAAAGTGACGATTTCGTCCGACGCATCGCATACCACGCTCACAGTCGCCGACGACGGTATAGGCATTGAAGAAAAGCATCAACAGCGCATATTCGAGAGATTCTACCGCGTCAACAAATCCCGCTCTCGCGAAACGGGAGGCACGGGACTTGGTCTTGCGATAGTGAAGCACATCTGCACACTTTATAACGCCGATTTGTCGCTCACCTCGAAACTCGGAGTGGGTACGACGGTTACGGTCGCAATCCGACATAATTTATAGACTCTTGCTTCTTTAAAATTTATAATTTATATAGTTGTACAATGCAAATATTGACACACACTTCATAAATTGATTTTTGCAAAACGCCAACTACTTCCAGTATCAAATTTCACAATTTGGCGATTAGACGTGCCGTAGTCTTTGATACAAGTGCGCACGCGTACGCGCGCGCAAGACTACGGCACGTCTTTGCATAAAAACAAACCCCATTGCAAAAGGCGGCACGGAGCGGAGCGAGGTTTCGCGCTAACCCGCTTGGCGAAAACACTCGCTTATCCGCCATGCCGTTGCCGTCGCTTTTTCTTGCGGAAATCATTGGTGTTTTTGTATTACAAAATCTCGTTTGCCGTTTCGTTCTTTTGTGTCGCGTAGGCGTTGCACCATTGTTCCGCAATCATATTTTCATTATCAAAATTGTGTTCAAATCTCGTTCCGTTAATGTTTCAAAAATGTCCATACTGCGCACAACGATGTTCTTGTTTGTCCATTCGTCTATGTTTACGATGTGTATTGTTCACAACACGTAAAAGTGTAGCGAGTAAGGATAAGTCTAGACTGAGTACGGGCAAGTCTTGGTAAAGTACGGCTGAGTATTGAAACTGTCCTGCTCATATCCAAAAGTGTCCGGATGGAGTCTGTGTACAACGCCCATTCAACTGTGTTATGAATAAAACTGCAAGACCGAGAAAAAGAGGTAAAGCCTATGTAGCAACCAAGTCCGTGAAAGCCAAATCTTCGTCTTTACTTCCTTTTCCCGTCCTTGCAAAAAAATACTAAAAAGGAGGTAATGCCATTGAAGAGAAAACAAGTTCAACTCAAAGTAACAACCGTCGGCGAGCCGGATATCTGCAAGCTAAGCGAGAGCGAACAAAAGTCGTTCTACGTTTCAATGCTTATGCGGATTTTGGATAAACGCCGACAGCAATTGGAAGAGCAATCTGTGAATGAGCATAATTGCAAAACAGCAAGTTGATATATGCAAAACAGTTATATTAACTTTGTGTTGTGCAAAATTGTGTTCACATTAAACTGCGTCATCAATCGTCGCAACATCAATAAGAATACTATGAAAACAAAAATCATTTATCGTCTTTCGCATCGGGAGCGTAAACGAAAACTGCGGTTTGTCAAGGGTAAAATGTATGCTTGAAGCACCCTTGACAAACCTATAAAACCACTATGTTTTAGACAATATCGTTTCCGTTTTTCTCTCTCTTGTCGAAAGACAAATCAATCGTAAAAAGGAGAAAGAAAAACAATATGAAAACAGCAGCAATATATGCAAGATACTCTTGCGAGAACCAAACGGAACAGTCTATCGAAGGACAGTTGAGAGTGTGTCAGGAATACGCCGCAAGCCTTGGCATTCTCATCGTGGAAACCTACATAGACAGAGCGATGTCGGGTACTAATGACAATCGTGCGGCATTTCAGCAGATGCTCAAAGATAGCAGTAAAAAGCAATTTCAGTTTGTAATCGTTTACAAATTAGACCGATTCGCACGCAACAAAGTCGAATCCGTCATCAATAAAAAGACCTTGCAAGACAACGGAGTTGCGCTTTTGTCGGCAATGGAGCGCATTACGGATACGCCCGAAGGGCACATGATGGAAACGATACTCGAAGGATTCAACCAATACTTCTCGGAAGAGTTGGCTCAGAAAGTAAAGCGTGGCATGCGAGAGACAAGATTAAAAGGCTTGTATCAAGGCGGTGGCGTGCCGTATGGATATAAAGTCGAAGGTCGCAAAGTCGTTATAGATGAAAGTGCAGCCGAGATTGTGAGATATGCTTTTCAGGAATACTCAAAAGGCGCATTCGTATTGGAAATTATAGATACGTTGCACAAGAAAGGATTGTTGT